>Ga0208373_1001559_pt1 | contig 29835 bp, 27 predicted proteins | sample RifOxyC2_FD_184036 | JGI IMG/M metagenome (GOLD analysis project Ga0208373, IMG submission 184036) | Soil microbial communities from Rifle, Colorado - Rifle Oxygen_injection C2 (SPAdes) | ecosystem: Environmental > Terrestrial > Deep subsurface > Rock core/Sediment | place: Rifle, Colorado... | reverse complement strand
CTCCAAATTATATATCACTAAACCTTCATATTTATTGCCATTTCATTTTTCATATTCTTTCATACTATTTTGGACAGTACCTCTACTAACGTTCTGTCAAAAATAACATATTATTGAAAAACCATGATTTTTCACCCCGTAAAATAATGTTGTAAATTATTTTAATAAGTAGAATAATAATTACAATTATTATAAGCTACATTATCAACGGGGTCATAATATTTTTGACATTACCTCCATTACCCCTTTACCTTTTCACATGCCTTAAAAAGATAGCCATTTTCTCCCTAATGGCATCCGTTATTGCACGTGAAGAAATTGTAGCTGACGTTACCGCGTCTATCTTCCCGCCGTCTTCTTTTATTACACACTCTTCTGTTAACTTACCGGTAAATTGATTCAAAAAATCTTTTTCTTCTATTCTTGAACCTACTCCCGGCGTTTCATTTTGTGATATTATTTTAATCCCGGTTATTTTGAATTTATTATCTACTCCAAATATCGCATCAATTTGCCCTGAATAACCTTCGGTTTTAATTATTAAAATGTACCCGATTATTCTTTTGTTTTCATCCAAACCTTCTGTGTAATTCTCTCGTTCAATAAAATCAGCGGCCATCGGTAATACTTCTTTAAAAATTATAGATTTATCGGGTGGCTTGCTTATATGAATTTTCTTGAACGAAAACAAATTTGTTGCAATGTATAAAATACCTGAAACCAAGAAAAAAATATAAACATATTTTTTGATATTAATCTTCATTGCCATAAAATCTTTCTTAAAATTAAATCCATCAAGTAAAGGCACAGATAGATTCATAATCAAAATTGAATAACCGACGCTCTCTGTAAATATACCGAATTTTCTTAATGAAAATGTCAATAATCCGCATCCTATTCCGAAAATAATTTTCCCTCTTGCAAATATCGGACTTGTTACATAATCGGTTGCCATAAAAAATGCGCCCAAAATCAGCCCGCCTGAAAGAATCTGAGAAATAGGATTTTGTTTGAATATTGCAGAAAGTATAAAAACAGTTGAAATATACATAGCCGGTATATGCCAGGAAATTATTCTTTTTAAAAACAGATATACTGCCCCTAAAATAAGTAACAATTTGGAAACTTCGCCGATAGAACCCTGTATGTTACCGATAAACAAATCTGTAAACCCTGCTAATTGCATGTCAACATTCCATTTCATAATTCCAAGCGGTGTCGCTTGAGTAATACCGTCAACCTGAACACCGACCATATCCGCTGGAAATAATATCCTAATAACAGCCATGCCAATAAGTGCGGGATTAAAAATATTATAACCGGTTCCGCCAAAACTCTCTTTTGCTAAAACTATTGCAAAAAATGAACCTATAAAAATCTGCCAAATTTTAACGCTGGTTGGTAAACAATATGCCATTAGAAGCCCAATAAGAATAGAACTACCGTCTAAAATTCTGATTTTTGTCTTAAAAATATATCTTTGTGAAATGAATTCAAATAAAACGCAACTTAAAACTGATGTGAATATAACTACCGCCGAATAAACCCCAAATTTCAAAATGCCCCATATACCGGCAGGTATAAGCGCAAAGAAAACAGAAAACATTATTTTTGATGTTGTTTCTTTTGAATTGATATGCGGAGATGAAGATATTATAAATGCCATAAAAAAACAATTAAACCAGATAACTTAATGATAAAATCAGTATTTTAATGTACTCATTTTCTGTTTCGCTATTCTAAGTTTTTGAACTAAATGAATCTTAGCAGGACATTCGTATTCACAAATACCACATTCTTTGCAAGCAAGCGGATTATAATCCGCGAGTTCAAAATATTTTTCGTTTTCAACGTATTGCGAAATTACCATAGGGACCAATCCTTCGGGACATTTGGACACACATCTCCCGCACCTGATACAATCAGTTGTTTCATAAATCTTTGATTCTTTATCGTTCAATGCAACAATACCTAACGTTCCTTTAGTAACAGGAACGTCCAATGAATACTGAGAAATACCCATCATAGGACCACCTAATATAATCTTTTTAACATCACCTACTAAACCGCCGCAATAATTTATAATTTCGGAAATAGGTGTCCCGATTCTTACCTTATAATTCCCTGTATCCTTTATGCTGCCAGCAACAGTTATAATTCTTTCAAATAAAGGTTTTCCGATATAAACCGCTTCATAAACCGCTTTTGCTGTCTGCACATTATGAACAATACAACCCACATCGTATGGTAACTTTCCGTAAGGTATTTTTTTTCTGAAAACCGTCTCTACCAACTGCCTTTCCGCACCTTGCGGATATTTAGATTTCAATGAAATTATATTTATCCCTTTGACAGGAATCCCTGTGTTTTGAACTTCATCTTTTAACTTTTTTAAAACACTCTTTTTTATATTTCCTATAACTAAACAACCGTTATTTGCATTGTGAATTTTCATCATCAGCATCAAACCACCTATAACCTTTTCTGTCTCTTCCAAAATAACTCTATAGTCACAGGTCAAATAAGGCTCACATTCACAACCGTTTAATATCACAGAATCAATCTTTTTTTCTCTTGGCGAACACAATTTTATGTGTGTCGGAAAGCACGCACCTCCGAGCCCAACGATACCGGCATTTTTAATTATATCCACTATTTCATTAGGAAAAAGCTTGTTCGGATCTTTAGAATTAAACTTTACCGTATCATCTTGTTCATCCGATTCTATCACGATTGATTCAACACCGCAACCGTACGGATGAATCCGTTTTTCTATTTCTAAAACTTTTCCTGAAACTGGAGAATGAATACGTGCAGAAATTACATCAGTTAATTCGGCAATCAATTGTCCTGTTTTGACGATATCTCCTGTTTTTACTACTGGTTTTGATGGTGAACCAATATGTTGAATTAAAGGAATCACCGCTATTTTCGGCATCGGCAGTTCTTCTATCGCAATTTTGTATGTATTTTTTGACTTTGGAATAGCAATCCCATTCATTATATTCCCCGATAGTTATTCATATTCTGAGAATCTCGGTGATTTATAAATCTTTCTTTCTTTATCAATTATTAGACATTCTGCGTTTTTGTATTTTTCTATCAATTTAATTCCTTTTTCTGCACCCAAAACAAAAGTAGCCGTAGATAATGCATCCGCATCTGTTGCAGTATCGGTAACGATTGTTGAACTTATAGAATCTTCCGCTGAAAAACCGGTAATCGGATTGATTATATGCGATATTTTCTTTTTGTCAAGTGAAAAAAACCGCTCATAATCCCCGGATGTCGCAACAGATTTATTCTTCAGCTTCAATATTGTAACAAAATCCTTTTTTTCTCTTGGATTCTGCAATGCAATAAACCAGATTTTGCCCCCAAAACATCTTATATTACCCCCGGCATTGACCATGCCAATTTTAATTCCAGATTTTTTCAATATATTAACTGCTCTGTCAACCGCATAACCTTTTGCTATTCCTCCAAAATCCGCTTTCATACCCTTCTTTAAAAAAGAAACCTTTCCCTCATTAATAATAATATTCCTGTAATCCGTAAATTTATTTGCATTTTCTATCTCCGCTTGTGTCGGCATTTTTTCTTTCTTCTTTGCATTTCTCCATAATTCAATAACCGGCAAAACCGTAATATCAAAAGCTCCTTCTGAAATCTCGGAAAAGTATTTTGACCTGCCGATTAACTCTCTTACTTCGTCGGATACTTCGGCAGAACCTTTTTTATTTAAAATTGAAATCTCGGAATTATTCCTGTAAATAGAAAAAATATCCTCAATTCTTTTTATTTCATCAAATGCACTTGCTACGGATTTTCCCGCAGTATTATTATCCTTTGAATAAACTTTTATTATTACGGTTGTTCCCATAAAAATCCTGGTATCTGAATATTCCGTCAAATTTTTCTGACATCCAGAAAACAAGAATGTTAATATTACGAAAACTAAAAAACCATTTTGAATCATTTTGTTGCCCTTTAATTAAGTTCTTCTGTAAATTTATTCACTGTGAAAACAATATCTGTTCCACCTATGCAAAATACCGTGAATATCAGCCCGTGAATTCAGAAACAAATTTCCGCTTCAATAGATTTATGCTCCAAAGCGAAAAATAAGATTCCAATGGTGTAAGACCATTTATCTTCAATTTTGATTTTTTATCTTAACTTTCTATAGGAAAGTGAATCTGTGGGGCTTTATCTCTAACGAGATTTTACATTAAATTTTACACCTTCCGACTTTGCTGGTCTGTCAATAGTGACTTTTGACCCGGCTTTAATCTTGCCAGATAGAATCTCAGGACTTAATTTATCCACTATTTCCCGTTGAATTGCTCTTTTCAGCGGACGCGCGCCATAGATAGGATCAAAACCTTCACTTGCTATAAACTCCTTTGCGTCATCAGTAAGCGTAATTGAAATATCCCTATCAATAAGACGTTTATTAACAAGTTCTATCTGCAAATCAACAATATTCTTAATATGTTCTTTTGTAAGATACTGAAATATTATTATCTCATCAATACGGTTTAAAAACTCCGGTCTGAAATACTTTTTAAGAATTGCATTTAGTTTTTCCTTTATTTCTTTTTCCATAAACTCAAGAATCTGTGAAGCCGTTTTTTGATAAAGTTCGGTACCGAGATTTGATGTCATAATAATCACAGTATTTTTAAAATCTACCGTCTTGCCCTGCCCGTCCGTTAAACGACCGTCTTCTAAAATTTGCAGAAGCATATTAAAAACGTCCGGATGCGCTTTCTCTATTTCATCAAAAAGAATAACTGAATAAGGTTTTCTGCGAATCGCCTCGGTAAGCTGTCCTCCTTCTTCATAACCCACATATCCGGGTGGTGCACCAACCAGCCGAGAAACCGTATGTTTTTCCATATATTCCGACATATCTATCCGTATCATATTTTTTTCATCATTAAATAAAAAACCGGCTAATGTTTTTGTAAGTTCAGTCTTGCCGACTCCCGTGGGACCTAAAAAAATAAAAGAACCAATAGGTCTATTTGGATCAGACAGTCCGCTCCTTGAACGCCTTATCGCATTTGATATTGCATCTATTGCTTCGTCCTGCCCTACAATCCTCTTTCTCAAAACAGATTCCATACTTAGCAATTTCTGTGTTTCTGTTTCAAGCATTTTCGAAACAGGAATACCGGTTGACTTGGAAATAACTTCGGCTATATCCTCTTCATCAACCTCTTCTTTGAGCATCTTTACATTTTTTTGCAAATCCAAAAGTTTCTTATTTTCTTCTTCAAGCTGTTTCTGCAACTCCCTTGATTTGCCATATCGCAACTCTGCAACCTTACCCAAATCACCCATTCTCTCTGCCTGCTGCTCTTCTATTTTTGTTTCCTCAATATCTTGTTTAATCCGCCGTATCTTTGTTATAACATCTTTCTCCTTTTGCCATTGAACTGACAATATATTCTTTTTTGCTTTAAGCTCATTTAGTTTCTTATCCACTTCTTCTGTCTTGGATTTATCTTTAAGAAGTACTTGTTTTTCTATTTCATACTGCCTCACTTTTCTCTCCAAATCGTCCAACTCGGAAGGCATTGAATCTATTTCAATTCTAAGCCGTGAAGCCGCTTCATCCATAAGATCTATTGCTTTATCCGGCAGAAACCTATCTGAAATATACCTATTTGACAAGACTGCAGCCGCTATTAATGCCGAGTCCTTAATCTTTACACCGTGATGGACCTCATATCTTTCCTTTAAACCCCTTAAAATTGCAATCGTATCGTCAACCGTTGGCATGTTTACCATTATCGGCTGGAACCTACGTTCTAGTGCCGCATCCTTTTCAATATTTTTCCTATATTCGTCTATGGTCGTAGCACCAACACATCTTAACTCGCCGCGCGCAAGCATTGGTTTCATAATATTTGCTGCATCAATCGCACCTTCGGCGGCGCCCGCACCAACAAGAGTATGTATTTCATCTATAAAAAGAACTATCTCGCCTTCCCGTGCAACTATTTCTTTTAAAACAGCTTTTAAACGGTCCTCAAACTCTCCCCTGAATTTTGCACCGGCAATTAATGCGCCCATATCCAATGAAAGCACTCTTTTGTTTTTAAGCATTTCCGGAACATCGCCGGATGCAATTCGTCTTGCAAGCCCTTCGGCAATTGCCGTCTTTCCAACACCGGGCTCACCAATCAAAACAGGGTTATTCTTTGTCCTTCTGGAAAGAACCTGCATAACTCGTCTGATTTCATCGTCCCGTCCTATAACGGGATCCAATTTTTCTCTTTTGGCAAGTTCTGTTAAATCCCGCGTATATTTCTCTAATGCCTGGTATTTCACTTCTGGATTCTGATCTATAACTTTCATATTCCCCCTCACTTCTGCAAGAACTTTCAATATTTTTTCTTTGCTAATCCCGTATTTTGACAAAATATCTCTCAACTTTGTTTTAGATGAAACCATAACTAATAAAAAGTGTTCTGTTGAAATATATTCGTCTTTTAATGCATTTGCTTCCGTTTTTGACTCTGAAATGATTCTTGCAAGCTCCTGTGACATATACAGATTGCCGTATCCCTCAACACTTGGCAACTTTTTAATCTCATTTTCTATTTCATTTTTAATACTTTGAATAGGAATATCCAGTTTCTCTAAAATTGCAGATACGGTTCCGCCTTCCTGTCCGAGCAACGAATAAAAAAGGTGCAAGTCAGTTATCTGCTGATTATTATTTTCCTCAGCAATCTGCTGGGATTCTGCGAGCGCTTCTTGCGACTTAATAGTAAGTTTTTCCAAATCCATAAGTATTTCTTTAGATGCAAAATTAACAAAATAGTTTTGAAGTTGTGCGATAGCGAAGTAGTGCGATTGTGCGATAGAGCAAGGTTAGAAAATAGATTTTATTGTTTTTTCTATGAACTATGAACCAATGACTATGAACACTCTACTTTTTCCGCTACTGATTCTATGGCGGACCCGCCAACGGCTCAGTGGCGGGCTACCTCTTTACCTTTTTACACCTATCCTTCCACCAATTCTAATTTTATAAAAGATACTAATTGAAATCAAGAAATATTTTTTATACAATAACATTATGGCAAACATAATCATTCTTGGAATTACAAGTTTATTAACCGATATATCCTCTGAAATGGTTTATCCGTTAATAGCTGTCTATCTTTCTTCTTTAGGAGCAACACCTGCAATCATAGGTTTAATCGAAGGAATCGCCGAAACAACCGCATCTTTATTAAAAGTATTTTCAGGTTACTTTTCTGATAAAATTAAAAAAAGAAAACCCTTTGCAATATTTGGATATTCCTTTTCCGGTATAGGAAAATTTCTATTATATATCTCTACAAGCTGGCATCTTGTTCTATTTGCAAGAATTTCCGACAGACTTGGTAAGGGTATACGAACCGCTCCGAGAGACGCACTGATTGCGGAAAGCGCAAAAGAAGGTAAGAAAGGAATGTCTTTTGGCCTGCATAGGGCGATGGACACTGCCGGTGCAGTTATTGGTGTCTCGCTTGCCTACTATTTTATAACCGTCTGGAAAAATGGTTATAAAACAGTATTCATATGGTCGTTGGTTCCGGCTTTTTTAGGTGTTGTTGCATTGTTTTTCGTTAAAGAAAGTAAAAAATCAAAAGATGTTATTACGAGCGACTTGAACTCAAACAAAAAATTCAATTTTAGTTTTAAAAGTTTTAAAATATTAGACAAAAAAATGCAGTATTTTTTACTAATAACACTTTTGTTTACATTAGGCAACTCATCAAATCAGTTCTTATTTCTCCGTTCATCAAAATTGGGATTCTCGGCAGCAAATATAATTCTGCTTTATCTTGTATACAACATAGTCTTTGCGATTGTATCATATCCATTTGGCATACTTTCAGATAAAATAGGTAGAAAAAAACTTCTTGTCATTGGTTATTTGTTTTATGGAATAGTATATTTTGGTTTCGCAATAGCATCTGCAAAACATACGGTATGGATGTTATTCGCGCTTTACGGTATTTATATTGGAATGACCGAAGGAATTGAAAAAGCACTTATATCCGATTTATCTCATCCCGAACAAAAAGCAACCATGCTGGGACTTCATGCAACCATTGTAGGTATCGGACTTTTTCCGGCGTCATTTATGGCAGGTATATTATGGAACGCTTTTGGTCCAGCAGTTCCGTTTATGGTTGGCGGTTTTACAGGTGTCCTCTCCGCAATATTACTTATATTTCTTATTTAACAATTAAATATTTTATTTTCAAAACATCAACATCTAACATCGCGGGGCTTTCGCGCCCCTGCACCCTCGCTAACTTTTCTTTACTTGCATAATGAAAAGTCAGTAAAAGAAATGCACCCCGTTGGCTATTTCACTCGTAATTTTTCGACGTCTGCGGAACTTGCCCTTCGGCTTTGCCAGGATAGGCTTCGGACAGTCCTCGTCGACCACCCAGAAAAATTACTCGTTCATTAATAGCCAAAAGAGGGATTAAAAAACCGATCTTAATCTGTGTAAAAGTTAATCATTTTCGATTCAATCTACGAACGTTCCTTTGCGAAGTCATTGAGTTTAAATATAATCATTTTCATCTCGTCTGGTATTTCTGTTTCAGACATGTATTCAATAATGAGATTTGGAGTGATAGTTATCCCGTATGTCTTCTGAAGATGAGTATTCAAGCGTGAAAGAACCTCGCTACCAGGAACCATATCAAGCCGTGTTTCTAGATTCTTCCATTTGTTATCAAAAAAAACAAGTAGTTGGCTTGTAACAGTGGTATCGTCAAGTCCACGTTTCAGTGACTTCGTAAATGGTTGCTGCCGCTTGAGAAATTGAGCTTGGATATCATGCTTTATGGCATCTGTAATGGAACTCAAGAGTGTCTGAATTTTCTCTGTAAACAATATTGTTTTACCTGTACGTTTATTTTGATCTGCAATTCTTTGTGTTATTGCTCTATTCAGTGATTCAGGAACGAGCAGAAAGTTCTCCAACTCCTTCTTTTGATGAATGTGGGCTAAGTCACAGAAATTCTGTAGATCTTTGAGTTCAGAAGCAACTTCAGCATCAGATCTGTAGTCTCGATCAAAAACAACGGCAACTGATATCTTGGAATCCAGAGTTGCCTCAACTCCTTGAGTGAATGTTTTAGCTCTGGTTGGGTTAAAACCTTCTGTTGGTACAACGGCAAAATCGGATCGTGTGGCAACCGTTCGAACCCCAAGTTTAGCGGCAAAACGAGAAATAATCTGAAAGTCTTTTCCTTCCACATATACGACTTTTTTTGACCGTGATAGTTGTGTCAAGGTCGGATTAAGATTTGAACCTAGAGTGCTGAATATTGTTCTCAGTTGAGTCGGATCAGCAACTCGCTTCGCAGAATGAGCTTTCTTGGTAACAACCAAAACTTCGTCTGGATCAGCTTCTGAAATAATTTCCGTGGAATGTGTAGCAATGAGAATATCGGGACCAAGTGTCCTCAAAACTGTAATGAGTTGTCTTTGAAGGTCTGAATGAAGATAAATGTCTGGTTCGTCAATAATGAACAAGGATGTTGTTTTGTTCATTACAATGAAAGTAAGCATTTGACACCACACTTGAAATCCAAAACCAGCCCAGAATATCTCTCTGTCCATTCTCTCTTCTGGGCAAAACATGCGGAGCAAAGTCTTTTCATGAGTTGTATCAATTTCTGGTTTCTTAATGTCCATCCCTGGCCATGTGGTTTGAACAAGTAAGCGAAACTCATTAAATGCTTCAGGATAGTGATGCCAAATATTACGAAAATTTCTTGATGCACGATGGGTAAGTAATGATTCTCTTGCAGCTTCTATCTGGAACAACTGTTCATCATGCTCTACCGGACCTAGGATTGGAACAAATCCTATCTCAATAGGAAAATTCTGTCTAAATAATTTGGGCGAGGTAATTGCCTTACCAGCTGTTTCACAAATGAGATTGCAAATTCCACGTTTGGGAAAAAAAAGGTTTAAATGGTCACCATTTGAGATGCGAAAAGATACACTAGCAGGATGCTCTTCTTTGTAGTTATAAAAAATGTTCTCAGTCCCAACAGGAATATTACCAAGATTGATTTGATATCCCCGAACATGGCCGTTAGGTCCCTCAACAATTGTTGGTGATTTTGCGTTGGCACGCCTGATCGCCTCAGATAAAATTCGAAACGCCCCAAGGATTGTTGATTTCCCAGAGTTATTAGGACCTACGAGAATATTGAATCGGTCTAGAGAAAGCGAGAATTCACGAAAAGCTTTGTATCTTGTAAAACGAATGGATGTAACTCTCTGAATTTCACTCATATCTTTTGCATCCAGCATGAAAACTCTATAAAACAGAGATAACTATTTGTTTTTTTCTTTATTTTTTCTATTCGCTTGTTAAAAATTAACATTAGATTTCAAATTCATGATTTATTGCTTTTAATTGACTATGCCCATATTTCTTATATATAAAATAGTTTCAATAATCAATATTATAAAACTTTTTTAAATTTTGGCTCGATAATTCATTGCCTAAATCTGCAGATTTCTTCCAGTCGGGAATACATAAATCATTTAATCCTTTCATATAATAAGCAAGTCCTCGAAAATGATATGCTAATGCAAATTTTGGATTTAGTTGTATTGCTTTTGTATAATCTTCTATTGCGTCGTCACCTAATCCTTTCTTATGATAAGAAATCCCACGGTTGTAGTATGCATCTGCATTTTTTGGATTCAGTCGTATTACTTCTTTAAAATCTTCTATTGCGTCGTCATTCAATCCGTTCTGAAAATAAGTAATTCCACGGTTAAGATAGCTGTTTGCGTCCTTAGAATTTGTTTTTAATGCTTTTGAATAATAAGCAATGTTTGCATCATATTCATAACTTTTATATTGTGGGTATTTATATATAATTTTTCTAACCATAGTATCGTCATTTAAATTAGTATATTCAGTATATTTATTCCTTAGTTTTTCTATAAATTGTGAATATTCTATTTTGTTATTTTTGAACTCATTGTATTCTCCAATTTTTAATGGATCATACTGAGTAAAATATTTTTCTCTGTTTGATTTATAAATTTCTGTTGCAAAATAACCCAATAGTACTATAATAAATAAAATACCAATACAAATGCCAATTATTTTATATACTTTTTTTAATTTTGGCTGAATAACTGGTAATATAATTAAAAATAGAATAAGTGTAATAGAGTCTACTATTAACCATAAATCTTTTGCTTCATTACCTTTTCCTAAATTTAGTGGTATAAATGGATTAAAAATCAATATTATCGTTCCAAAAATCCACATCCAATTAAATTTTTGCACTTTATACAGTTTAAGTAATAAGTAGATACCTGTTACCGAAATCGCTATTTTTAGAATTTGATAGAAACCATAGGAATGATCTCCAAAAAAACAACTTATTAACAATATTATAGAAATTAGTATTCCTAACATAATTTATTTTTCCATTTAAAACCCATATTTTATAAGTATAAAGAATTTTTACAATCCTGTCAATGACAAATTAGGAAAGATAAATATCAGCCATTCCCAACCCGGGATGATAAATAGGGACAGACACCTATATATTTACCATTCCTTTTTAATAACCTCGCAACTTCCGATACCCGCCTACGTTTTAAGAGAACTACGGCGAGGTTAATAACGGAATCGGGAGTGGCTAACTAAGGATAGCGGATACCGATTTATTCATTATTTTCATAATAATTTTTGAGCTAAAGAATGGAGTTCCTCATTTGCTAATGCCAGAAGTTTCTTTTTTACTGTTCTTGAAAAATATTCTTTGTCAGTTTTTGTCAGTTTTTCATTTTTTAATTTTTTGTAAAAAAGCTCTTTTTGCTTGGGTGAAAACACCTGTGATAAGGCAAACTCTAAAGTGTATTCATCCTTTAATTCCAATAATTCTTTAAGTTTTACCTTTTCTTCAAGAAAATAATTTCTAAAAGTCCCTTTTAATTGCTCGGTTGAAATCTTAAATTTAGCCACAAGCAAATCTTTTTTGCTGTCCAAATCTTTTAAATAATTTTTATATTTTTCTTTATAATTTGGATTTAGAAAATTATATAGTTCTTTTGACCAGCTAAAATTAAATTTTAAATTATCATAAAGCGCCAGAGATAATGCAACCAATTCGCAAAAAGTATTTTTGTCATTTCTATTTTTCAGATATTCCATGGTTTTATTGAAATCAAATAAATCTTTCTTTACACTATTTGCTAATATTACAGGAAAACCATTCCACAAACGCATATCCTTGCTTATAACGACTTCATACAATACATTATTTGCATCCAGATCATTTTCTTTATGCATCAAAGGAAAACCTAATTCTTTCAAATTTTCGTTAAGTTTATTTTTCATAAAATATACCCTCTTTTTTTAATATTTCTATAAATGATTTAAAGTATTCTATTACTTTATACTCTGAAATATCATAAGCTGCTGTTTCGTAATAAAGTTTTTTTAACGACTTAAATTCAATTTCATTCTTTTTTGCCTTAACTAATGTTTTGCAATCTTCAATATCTATACTTGATGATCTGAATATTTTACTGATAATCAAATCATAATAATTTAACGCTCCAAAATAAATATGGTTTAACTCAGCAACAAAAATATGTCTATCTTTTTTCAACGGTGATTCCAATAGTTCTGTTGTGTGTATGCTTTTGCCTTTAAATAAATCAAATACGAAATCACCTTCCCTTGCCCATCCATTACCAGTTACCGATTTATATCCAAGTTGTTTTAAAATATTTAATAGATAATCATATTGTGTCGATTCCGGAACTAGTAAATCTATATCTTTTGTAGAATCCTTTATCCCAAGTAGCGTCATTGCTGTTCCGCCACATGCAATAAGATTAATCTTTTTCTTCAGGAATCCATCCCAAATAGCCAATCTTTCCAATAATCCTTGTTTATCAATTCTATTGTTCATACAATATATTGTATTTTTATATACATCTATTTGTATATATTTATACAATAAATAACAGATTATGTCAAGTACTTTTTTATTTTATTCATAAAAAATACTGATATGAATGACTAAAACCTTTAATTTTGATTGTTTATTACCACGCAGTTCCGTTTATGGTTGGCGGTTTTACAGGTGTCCTCTCCGCAATATTACTTCTCTTATTAATTTAAATAAATTAAATTAGGTATGACCCCATTTTTTCCCAAGCCAATCAATATATTCAACAAATGCCACTGCAAATATATTTTTTTTCATTACAAATGTTTCGTCATTTAAGGATATTATTCTACCTGTTCCTATATTTAATTTATTAAATGTTTCCCTTAAACGGATTATATTCAACGCATCTTCCATCCGTGGTGTCATTCTCATTTTAATTTCACAAGGATATATTTCCATATCTTTTTCAATTATTAAATCTACTTCAAGATTATTATGTGTTCTTATATAATATAATCCTTGTCTTATTTGTCTATTAAGTAATTGTTTAACTGTTTCCTGAACACAGAAATTCTCAAATAACGCGCCAGCCAAAGGTCCTTTCAATAAAACATCCTTATTACTGATTCCCGTCAAATAGCACACAAGGCCACAATCTAGAAAATAAACTTTAGGCGCTTTTGTTATTCTTTTTCCAAGATTGTTATAGTATGGATTTAATAAATATATAATTCTGCTTGATTCAAGCACTGAAATCCACCGTTTGACAGTATTTACAGTAATTCCCAAATCAGATGCTAAAGTTGACAAATTTAATATTTGCGAGCATCTCGCTGCCAGAAGCTGCATAAACCGTTGAAAATCTCTCAAGTTCCCTATGTCATAAATACTCTTTATATCTCTTTCCAGATATGTCTGAAAATAACTTGATATCCATTGATTAATATTAATTGCAACTTCAGTGTTCGGTTGTGGATATGAAGTATTAAGACATGAATGAATAAAAATGTTTTCTGTCGATGATAGTTTTTTGCTTAAATATTTTATTCTTCTCATTTCGTTGTAACAAAATGGCATTAGTTCAAATATTGCTATTCTGCCTGCTAAAGAATCTCCCAAATTCTTTATAAGATGAAACTGTTGTGAACCTGTTATTATAAACCTACCCTTATAACTCCTGTTTTCATCTATGGCTATCTTGATATAAGAAACTATTTGTGGCACATATTGTATTTCATCAAGTATAACCTTCCCCTCAAGTGAATTGAAAAATAGTTTTGGGTCCGAAATTGCTCTTTCTCTGACAAGAGGGTCATCGAATGTAACATATTTATGTGTTTTCTCAAATATTTTTTTCAACATTGTTGATTTTCCGGATTGACGCGGACCCGTGATAGTAATTGCAGGAAATTGCTTCACTGCTTTTAATATGGTTTTCTCAATATCTCTTTGTATATACATAATATTCTCCGTTACCTTCGTTACCTCCGTTAACGTAATTATAGCATACTGCACAGGATTATGTCAAGACATATTTGCAATGCAATAGCAAATATGTCTTTTACGAAAAAAGTAAAGGAACTCTAACATTTTAAATCCCGATATACATACTAATTGATTATGCTTAAAATAGGGCTTACTGAAAAATACTAATTAAAACGAAATAGCGACGGTAATTATATATAAATATCTGTAAAAATATGATTAAAAATGCACGAATTTTGCACAAAATCACCAAAAAACCTTGCACTTTTTGATACATATTAATTTTTCAGTAAGCCCTAGGGGATGCTGCCTGCCTGCCGAAGTTCCTTGGGAACGTAGGCATGGAGTTTTTCAGCAGACCCTAAAATACTATCCCGAACAAAAAGCAACCATGCTGGGACTTCATGCAACCATTGTAGGTATCGGACTTTTTCCGGCGTCATTTATGGCAGGTATATTATGGAACGCTTTTGGTCCAGCAGTTCCATTTATGGTTGGCGGTTTTACAATAAATTAAATTAGGTGTGACCCCATTTTTTTCGCTCGTTTGCGGGGAGAATTAATTTGCGTAGTCGGATGGATTTAGGGGTTATTTCTATAAGTTCATCGTCTTTAATAAATGTAATGGCTTTTTCAAGAGTCATCGGCTGAATCGGGGTTAAAATAATATTATCATCTTTTGCAGCTGCCCTCATATTTGAAAGTTTTTTTTCTTTACATGGATTTACATTTAAATCATTTTCACGATTATTATTACCTATTATCATACCTTCATAAACAGGATCATTAGGAGAAATGAAAAGAACACCGCGAGGTTCAAGATTATAAATTGCATATGGAACCGCCTTACCTGCTCTGTCTGAAACCAATGAACCGGTCGTACGCAGCGTAAAATCCCCCCTGAATTCTTCGTAATCTTGAACGTATGAGTTCATTATTCCGGTACCTCTTGTATCGGTAAGAAACTCACTCCTATAGCCTATTAATGCACGTGTCGGAACAGTAAACTCCAATCTTACCCTTCCCGTGCCGTGATTTATCATATTAGTCATTTTACCTTTTCTATTTGAAATCTTTTCAGTAATTATTCCAATGTTGGATTCATCACAATCAATAAAAAGATGTTCTATCGGTTCAAGGGTTTTTCCGTCTTTCTTTTTGTATATAACCTGGGGTCTGCCTACGCTGAGTTCGAATCCTTCCCGCCTCATCATTTCAATGAGTATTTCCATCTGAAATTCACCCCTTCCTTTAACAATATAACTATCGGAGCCGGGAATCTCCTCAATTTGTATGGCAACATTCTGCAATGCCTCTTTCCTAAGCCGTTCTATTATTCTTCTTGATTGGACAATATTCCCTTCCTGTCCGGATAATGGTGATGAATTTATGGTAAATAACATAGCAATGGTCGGCTCATCTACTTTTATTCTTTTTAGTGCCTTTGGATTTTCTTTATTACAAATTGTATCGCCTATTGAAACATTCTCTATACCGGCAAGTATTATAATGTCTCCGGAATTAGCTGATGCCACTTCTTTTATCCCTATACCGTCATATACCTGAAGTTTTGTTGTCTTTAACGAAATCTGCTCGTTATTTTCTTTGATGCAGATAAGATTATCGTTTTTGTTTATTTGCCCGTTGAATACTCTGCCTATTGCTAAACGCCCTATATAATCTGAATAATCCAAGTCGCAAACAAGCATCTGGAAAGGCTCATCAGGATTATATGAAGGAGCCGGTATCTCGGTTAAAATAGTATCAAACAAGATGCTTAAATCTTTACCTTTTTCATTTAGTGTTTTTTGTGCTATTCCTTCTCTACCGATAGTATAAATTATTTGAAAATCTATATTATGGTCTTTCGCATCAAGATCCATAAACAATTCATAAACATCATCTAAAACTTCTTTTGGTCGTGCATCTTTCCTATCAATTTTATTTATTAGTACGACAATTTTAAGTTCGGATTCTAAAGCCTTTTGCAGAACAAATCTTGTTTGCGGTAAGGGTCCTTCAGCTGCATCCACAAGTAATATCGCGCCATCAACCATTTTTAAAGCACGTTCTACTTCGCCACCAAAATCGGCATGACCGGGCGTATCAAGAATATTTATTCTAACATTCTTCCACCATATAGCACAGTTTTTTGCAGCAATTGTTACGCCCCGCTCACGTTCAAGATCCATACTATCCATCACTCGCTCGGAAACATCCTGGTTTTCCCTGAAAGTTCCGCTTTGACGCAACATATAATCAACAAGCGTCGTTTTACCATGGTCTACATGTGCTATAATTGCGATGTTTCGCACTTTCTCGTTTTTCTTAGTATTTTTCATAATTTAAAAAGATGAAAGATGGGGCCATGTCCCGACCACACAATAAGAGTTATGTCGGGCAGGCTTTCATTTTGACATTTTCACTTCTTGACTTTTAAAAATGTAAGTATTGTATCCTCTGATTATTAGAACTGGTAACCTAGTCCTTTTTTGTCTTGTTTTTGAATGTTTTTTAGAACTTCTATACCGGTGTTTATATGCAGGTTGGTATATTTTTCAAATATTAACTTTCCTGTTTCTTTTGTTTTTATCCCCTTTTCTTTCAAGGGTAAATCAGAGATAAGCATAAGGGCACCTATAGGTACTAATTTAGCAAAACCTACTGTAAAAAGTGTGGCACATTCCATGTCTATCGCTTGAACTTTTTCTTGCAGCAGATTTTTCTTGAAATCTTCGTTAAATTCCCAGAAGCGAACATTAGTTGTATGTATTACACCAGTATGATATTTTAAAACCTTTTTTTCTAATTCTTCACAAATATACCTCTGTATTACAAAAGAACTTAATGCAGGACACTGGACTGGCATATACTCGTTAGATGTTCCTTCGCCCCTTATTGCAGCAACAGGATTAAAGAAGTCACCTACATTATATTCTTCTCTTAAGCCACCACACATTCCTAACATAACCACGGCTTTAGGATGCGTAAACGATAATAACTCCATTATTAATGCAGCAACTGGTGAGCCTACGCTATAATCAATAATAGTTATTTTTTTTTGCTTGGAATGACAAGCCCGCATTACTGAACCCTGTCTTACGGGCAAACTGAATAACTTGCTGAACATATCCACATATATTTTAAAATTAGTAAGTAAAATATACGACTGGAATTCTTCATTAGAACTGCCTGTATAACGTTCAAGCGTGCTGATACCAACCCTGTCCCGTGAATATTGGTCAATTTGTTCTAACGCTTCTTTCGTTAATTTTGATTCTTCCATTTTTATCTCACATACAAGGTATTAAAAATATTAAAATTATCTTGTTCGTCATTACTGAAAAGACGCTCATCAAGATGAGCAACTACCCTAAGTTATCAGACTATCGCACAATACCACTATCTGACTATCTTCAATTAAATTTTTCTTTTCATTGCGCAAAACTCGCCGCACATCGAGCAGACATCTTTACTTTTTGCAGAAAGCCGTCTTTCAAATTCAAAAGGATCTAAAGCAAGTTCTTTTTGCTTTTTCCAATCAAAATTCTTTCTTGCTTTTGAGAGTTCATAATCAATTTTTAGCGAATCTTTATAGCCCCTTGCGATTTCCGCAGAATGCGCTGCAATACGCGAAGCAATAATCCCGTTTTTTACATCATCAATATTTGGTAATGATAAATGCTCCGCAGGTGTTACATAACACAGAAAATCTGCTCCAAAATATCCAGCAAGCGCACCACCTATTGCGGATGTTATATGGTCGTAACCGGGTGCGATGTCGGTTGTTAAAGGTCCCAAAACATAAAATGGCGCATTGTGACAATACTTTTTTTGGAGTTTTATATTTTTTTCAATATTATTTATCGGGATATGACCCGGACCTTCAATCATGGTCATAACATTTCTTCTAAAAGCATATTGTTGTAATTCACCGAGCGTTTTAAGTTCTGCAATTTGCGCCTCGTCTGTATTATCAGCGATACAACCGGGTCGCAAACCATCTCCTAAAGATATCACAGCGTCATACTTCTTAACTAACTTTACCAAATCGTCATAGTATTCATAAAACGGATTTTCTTTTTTATTATGAGACATCCATTCGGCGATGAAAGAACCACCGCGTGAAACAATACCGACAAGCCGTTTTTTCTTTTTCAGAATATTCAAAGCTTTTAGGTTGAGTCCGCAATGTATTGTTACAAAATCAATACCATCCGATAATTGCTTTTCTACTTCTTCAAACATCTGCTTGGGGGTAGCATTTATAAATTTTTTACCTTTACTCGCTAAATCACATATCAAGCCGTAAATAGGGACGGTTCCTACGGGTAACTTTGATATCCCAATTACCATTTTCCTTATCTTTTGTATATTGCCACCTGTAGAAAGATCCATTATAACGTCGGCACCGTATTTAATTGAAATCAAAACCTTCTGCTCTTCATATTTTTGATTAACATTTAACGGTGAAGTACCAATATTAGCGTTAACTTTTATTTTTAATCCTTTACCAATGCCGACTATCCTGAATTTAGTATCGTTTTTTCGCAAATTGTTTTTTAATATTACAATCGTTCCCTTTACAATACCATCTCTAATATATTTTGACGGGACATTCTCGTATTTTGCAACCGATTGCATTTCTTTGGTTATAATATTTTTTTTTGCTGATTCTATTTGTGTCATAGTTTTTGAATTATCTCTTTCTCTAATTTATAAATATCAAATCTAATTTTCTTGAATTTAGCACCGGCATCTACCGAAATAATCTTTGAAAACTCTTCAAGAACTCTCAATGACTCTTCCGCTCTTTTTATATTTGAAACGACAACACTTTTAACATCCTCTTTACACGATTCTTTTTTTTCACGGAAAATGTCGCTTTGACTATCTCTTGACAAAACTAATTTTGGATAAATTTGTCTCGAAATTTTATCTACGCTATGCCTTAAACCTTTTATTTTCAAAGATAACTTTTCGTCTTCCTTTATAAATCTTAAAAAATCCTCGACAACCCTTAAACCTTCTTTAGCCCTGTTTAAATTAGCATCGATAATTCTTAAAACATTTTTATTATTAACCATTAGAGATTTTTTAGTTTCTGGATTATATCTGTCGTGGAATGTCCTTTTAAAAGCGGAATTCTAACAACTTTTTTTGCAAATTCACTACCTATAATTTCACCGCTTTTCCAGTCAGAACCTTTCACTAAAATATTCGGTTTTATTTTCTTAATCAATTCGTATGGAGTTGATTCTGAAAATTTTACTATATAATCCACCATGCATAATGAACCAAGTATTTCTGCCCGTTCCTTATCGGGGATAATCGGACGACTGTTACCTTTTATTGTCTTGACGGATGAATCGGAATTTAATCCTAAAATCAATATATCACCGAAAGATTTTGCTTTTTTAAGAAGTTTTATATGACCAATATGTAAAATATCAAAACATCCGTTTGTAAATACAATTTTCCTACCGGAATTTTTTAATTTATTTGCTATTTTTAGAATCTGTGAAACTGATTTAATTTTAGAAGAGTTCATCTTCGACAAGTTTGCAGATAATATGTCCTACAGTAATATGCACTTCTTGTATGCGGGCAGTATTTTCTGAAGGGACTTTCAGCGTTATATTACAAACATCTTTTAGTTTTCCGCCACTAGCACCTGCAAAACCGATAATAACAGCACCTTGTTTTTTTGACTGTTCCGCTGCATCTATGACATTTTTAGAATTCCCGCTTGTTGAAATAGCAATTACAACATCGCCTTTTTGAACAAATGCCTCAACCTGTCTTGTAAAAACCTTATCAAAACTATAATCATTACCTATCGCAGTAATCGCTGATGTATTTGTAGTAAGTGCTATAGCAAATAAAGATTTTCTTTCTTTTTCAAAACGGGAAACAAACTCAGTAGAAATATGCTGGGCATCCGCAGCCGAACCACCATTACCAAAAAGAACCACCTTGTTTCCATTTTTATAGCATTTGATTACTTCCTGTGCTATATTTTCTATTACATCAACAAGTAATTTTGATTTTTCCTTTATAGATATACTTTCATCTAAAATATTTAAAATCTTCTGTTTCATATTAACACCTGATTATTTACCCGCCAAAGATTCTTTGTCCGCCGATGGTTCCTTGTCCGCCGATGGTTCCTTGTCCGCCGATGGTTCCTTGTCCGCCGATGGTTCCTTGTCCGCCGATGGTTCAGTGGCGGAAGTGGCGGAAGTGGCGGAAGTGGCGGGCACAGATTTTAAAAGACGATTACACAGATTCTAACGTCAAAAACTAAGTATTCAGAAAAATTAAGCAAGGGAATCATATGCCTGCCTGTTGATAGGCAAACTAACAAAGCAAGCTCCTGAATGAATATTATTTTTCGATAAAAATCCTTTTCTGTATAAAATTAGTGTAAATTTCGCCTTTTTTAAAAAAATCGTTAGCCATGGTTATTTTATGGAACGGAATTGTGGTTTTAATACCTGAAATTTCAAATTCAGAAAGTGCACGTTGCATTCTTGCAATTGCTTTTTGTCTCGTTGAATCAATCACTAGCAGTTTGGCAATAAGACTGTCGTATGTTGATGGAATTGTATAACCAGAATATATATGAGAATCAATCCTTACACCCATGCCACCGGGTAAAATTAACGAATTAATTTTACCGGGACTCGGTATAAAATTATTCTCAGAATCCTCAGCGTTAATTCTGCATTCTATAACATGTCCTTTGATTTTTATATCGTCATAAGAATAACCTAATTGTTCACCTGCAGCAAGCCGAATCTGTTCCTTTAAAAGATCTATGCCGGAAACCATTTCCGTAACGGGATGCTCTACTTGAATTCTTGTGTTCATCTCCATGAAATAGAAATTACCTTTTTTGTCTACTAAAAACTCAATCGTACCGGCAGTCACATATTTAACCGCTTTAGCAGCTAGCCGCGCAGCATGACCCATTTTTTTGCTTAATTTTTCTGAAATTAAGGAAGGGGATTCCTCGATAAGTTTTTGATGTCTTCTTTGTATAGAACAATCTCTCTCCGGAAACGATACTACATCTCCTTTTTTATCCCCGAGAATCTGAAATTCAATATGCTTTGGTTCTTCAATATATTTTTCTAAATAAACATCACCGTTATTAAATGCTGCTTTTGCTTCCGCTTCTGCAGTGAGAATTGCATTTTTTAGCGTATCCTCTGAAGTTACAATTCTCATACCTTTTCCACCGCCACCCGCACACGCTTTTACAATTATCGGGTAACCAATATTTTTAGCTATTTTGAATAGTTTTGGATGATCTGCAGTAATGCAACCTTCTGTTCCCGGGATAGTAGGTACTCCTGCTTTTTTCATGGTTTTCTTGGCTTCTGATTTATCACCCATCAACTGAATAGTTGATTTAGACGGTCCTATAAATTTAATATTACACGATTCACAAACATCCGCAAAATAAGTGTTCTCGGACAGAAAACCATAACCGGGATGTATCGCATCTGCGCCGGTTATTTCTGCAGCAGATATAATATTAGCAATATTAAGATAACTCTCCTGCGGCTGGCTAGGTCCTATACATACCGACTCATCAGCAAGTTTTACATGAAGACATTCCCTGTCAATATCGGAATGAACCGCTACAGTTCTGATGCCCATTTCTCTACATGCCCGAATCACTCTTACGGCTATTTCACCGCGATTTGCTATTAAAATTTTATTAAACATTATTTTTTTCCTCTGCTTTAACCTGCGGTTCTATCTCAAATAGGGGTTGCCCATATTCAACAGGATTGCCTTCCTGAATTAAAATTTTTGTAATCTTGCCATCGGCATCGGCAGTAATCTCTTTCATAATTTTCATCGCTTCAATAATACATACTTTTTGCCCTATAGATACAAAATCACCTTCTTCAATAAGCGGTTTGCCGCCTTGTAAAGTGGAACGCATAAATGTTCCTACCATCGGAGATTTTATTTGCCGATTATTTGAATCTTTCTTTATAATTTTTTCATCTTTAAATTCTTGCTTAATATTCGGTTCAATATTTTTTTGTATAGATTCTATATGAATATCTTCCGTTGGCACCACATCCTTTCTCTTAAAACCTGATTTTTGACCGTCTTTTTCAATCCAGATTTCTTCTATATCCGTATCTTTAATTGCATCCAACATTGCTTTAATCTTTTCCATTTCCATATATTCACCAATCCAAGTTAATAGCGTTTATAGAGTTCATAGAGTTTAAACCCTATAACCCTAGTAACTCTAGTAACCCTATAACTTACTTACTTACTCGCTCCACATACTCACCGGTTCGCGTGTCTATTTTAATTAAATCGCCTTCTTTTATAAAAAGCGGAACCTGCACCTCTATTCCTGTTTCCAATATTGCCGGTTTTACAAGATTGGATACTGTATCACCCTTTATACCGGGAACCGTAGACATAACTTTCATTTCAATATTTATAGGCAAGTCAAACGCCAAAAATTTATCGTCTATATAAAGTGCTTCCACTTCGGTATCGGGTTTCAAATATTTTATAATATCCCCCATATTCTCTTTTTGCATTGTTATCTGCTCATAAGTCTCCATATCCATAAATGTATATTCGTTTCCATTAGTATATAAAAATTGTTTTTTCTTTCTATTAAGCGACACTTCATCGAACTTCTCGCCTGATTTAAACGTTGTTTCCGTAATTGTGCCCGTCTCAAGATTCCTTAATTTTACTCGCATTACAGCCCCGCCCTTACCCGGTTTATGGTGCTGAAACCAGATAACCTGGTACGGTGCGCCGTCTACCCTGATTGTTAATCCATTTTTAAAATCTGATGTTGATATCATTTTGTTATAACCTCATATCCGCTTTCTTTAACTAAAACCATATCTTCAATTCTAACTCCAAATTGATTTGGAATATATATTCCCGGTTCAACGGTAACCATCATTCCTTTTTGTAAAAATGTCGTGGAATTTGCCGAAATATTCGGTTCTTCATGAACATCAATCCCGATGCCATGACCTGTTGAATGAATAAAAAATTTGCCGTAACCCTTACTTCTTATATAATCTCTTGCAGAAAAATCTATCTTCTTGCAAGCCACTCCGCTTTTTATGGTACTAATTGCACGCTTCTGGGCATCTTTAACAATATTAAAAACTTTCTTCTTAGATTCGTTTATTTTACTCAAAAAAAGCGTTCTTGTCAAGTCGGAACAGTAACCATCACAAACACATCCTATATCAATAACTATACTATCACCTTTTTGTAATTTTCTATATGTAGGTATATGATGCGGTTTAGCGGAATTTTCCCCGGAAGCCACTATAATATCAAATGATGATTTTTCCGCACCTTTTCTTCTTAAAAAGAATTCTAATTTATCTGCAAGTTCTTTTTCAGTCATTCCTGTTCTAATTATTTTTTCGGCAAACTCGATCGCTTTCATAGAAATCTTGCCTGCACATTTTATTTTAAAAATCTCTTCCTGTTCTTTAATAATTCTCATATTTTCAACTAACCCGGAAAGATTCCTCATTTCAATATTCTTGATTTCTTTCAGAATTGAATATCGTTTATATGAAACAGCTTCTTCAAAACCAATGTTTTTGACTTTGAATGCCTTAAAAACATCTTCAATTTTCTTCACCACCATCAAATCGCAGTCAGTCGAATCCTTTGCCGATAGATAAAGCAACTGCGGAACGGCAAGTACCGCTTTTTTTGGTGATACAAAAATAAAAGAACCATCAGCCTTAAAACCTGATAAATAATAAATATTTGACGAATTAAATGAAATAAAACCATCAATATTTTCTGACTTAATCTTTTCCTGCAATTTTTTTATTCTTGGATTCATATTTTTGATTATAGGGTTATAGAGTTTTTAGGGTTGATTGGGTTTTGCGTTGTACGGTTTCAACTCTATAAACTCTAAAAACGCAATGAACTCTATAACTCAATAGCGGCAAGCAGGCCCAAAAGATAGGAATTTACACCAAATCCGGAGATTTGCCCAGTTGCTACATCGGCAATTAGTGATTTTTGTCTGAATTCTTCACGATGGTAAATATTTGAAATATGCACTTCTACAACAGGAATATCTATCGCTGCCACCGCATCCCTAATAGCAACTGAAGTATGCGTATAGGCGGCTGGATTTATCACAATCACATCGTATTTTTTCGGTGCCTTGCCTATTACATCAACTATTTCACCCTCATGGTTGGACTGAAAAAAATCTACAGAAACCTTTTTCTCCTTGGCTAATTTCTTAATCCTATTATTTATATCTTCAAGTGAAAATTTTCCATAAATTTTCGGTTCCCGTTTGCCAAGCAAATTCAAATTGGGACCATGAATAATTAATATCTTTTTCATACTTCCCCCCAACACTGCAGGGAATAGAGATTAGAGGTTAGGGATTAGTTTCAGGTTCTACTATGAACTATACGCTATCCTCTATACGCTATACCCTGTTTTTATACTTTTTGTTCTTCTAAAACTTTTCTTATTAAAGCCTCTGGCACATCGTCTTTTATAACTGTTCTACCTGGTCTACCATCGGTCAAAACAAATCTAACTTTTCCATTCAAAACTTTTTTATCAAAAATAAGTTTTTCTATAATCTTATTAGTAGAAACCTTATGCGTAATAGGGAGTTCCGCTCTGGTTAAAATCCGTTCTATTCTATGCGTCCACATTGAATTAAGTAATTTCAATTCCTTTGCAATCTTCGCAATACACACCATACCTATTGATACCGCCTCACCATGCAAATATGTTTTATAATTCGTTGCGGCTTCTATAGCATGCCCGATAGTATGTCCATAATTCAAAATCGCACGTAATCCTTTTGTTTCCTGTTCGTCCAGTTCCACTACCCATTTTTTTATCTGGCAACTCCGCCATACTGTATATTCCACCCGTTCAATATTCAGCGCCTTTATCTTCGTCATATCTCTTTCAAGTACAGTAAAATATTTTTTATCCCGTATAATGCCGTATTTTATCGCTTCAGCTAACCCACTATTAAATTCTCTTTCTGGCAACGTTTTAAGGGTTGAAATATCAATAAAAACCATGATAGGCTGATAAAATGCGCCTATCATATTTTTTGACTCCGGATGATTTACACCTACTTTTCCGCCTATTGATGAATCAACCTGCGAAAGCAATGTTGTTGGTACTTGCATAAAAGGTACACCTCTCATAAAAGTAGCTGCAACAAAACCCGCAATATCTCCGACCACACCGCCACCCAATGCTACAATTAAAGAGTTTCTATCAAGATGATTATCCATACAAACCTGATATAAACCATTTACCGTATCAAGCGTTTTATATTCCTCACCGTCCGGAATTTTTGTGATTGAAACATCAAAACCGGAACGTGTAATACTATCTACAACCATATCACCGTAAAGCTTATTAACTGTAGTATTGGTAATAACTAATACTTTACCCGTAATATTCTTATCTTTAATATAGTCACCTACGTGAGTTAAAGAAATCCCTATATATATAGGATATGTCCTTACACCAAGTTTTATTTCCACAGTTTTCATATTAACACCTTACTACAATTAAAAATGCAAAATTTAAAAACTTATCCCGAGTTTGTCGCGGGATTTAAAATTGTGGTTTATTATTTAACCATGAACAATGAACTCTTTACCCATTACCTGTTACTCGTTACTTGCTTTTGCCTAATATTTCAATTATCTTTTCTGCTGCTTCTCTGGGCGTGGTATCTGTTGTATCAAAAGCAAAATCGCATTTTTCATAATACGATTGTCTTGTCTCTAAAAGTCTTTTTATCTCACTTTCTTTATCCTGCACATTGAGCAGTGGTCTATCGGTCTTTCCGACTACTCTTTCAATTATTTTATTTATTGATGTCTTCAAATTTATAATTTTCCCGTTTCTTCTAAGGTTATCAATATTTGTTTGTCTTAAAACTATTCCACCACCTGTTGAAATTACACAATTATCACATCCTGAAACTTCCAAGACAACTTCAGACTCTTTATCTCTGAAATATTTTTCACCTTTAACAGCGAAAATCTCCGAAATTTTCATTCCAACATTTTTTTCAATAATTATATCGGTATCAACAAACACCATATTCAAAATTTGTGAAATTTCATGCCCAATTTCGCTCTTGCCGGTAGCCATGAACCCAGTTAATACAATATTCACCCCGCCCATTCCTCCATGAAAATAAAATATTTTTTTATACTATTACATTTAGTGATTTTATAATTCCTACTTATCATTTTAAAGAATGAGAGAGGTTCGGTCTATGCCTCACAGAATACAGAGTTCATCCCCGCACCCTCAGTTTCTATCTCCGTAATAGTTTCTTAATCACTGTAATCTATAAACTGTCAGAGTCTAATTCTATAAAAATTAACTTGAATTGTCAACGAATTTAGGTATAATAATTACTGCACCTATCTCAAAAATACCGCATCTAAACAAATGGAAAAAATTGAATTAAATCTTATAAAAGAAGCAAAAAAAGGCAATGCTCAAGCTTTTGAGAAATTAATAAAACAGCATGAGCAAAAAATATATAATCTTTTGTTAAAAATGACTAACAACAGAGTATTTGCCGAAGATTTATTTCAAGAAACCTTTCTGACTGTCTGGAAAAAAATAAAAAGCTTTAAAGGTAATTCTGAATTTTCTACATGGCTTTATCGGATTGCTGTAAATACGGTGTTAATGAAGCACCGTAAGAAAACAATAAACTCTGTTTCATTTGATACACCAATATTAACATCAACCGGCGAAATTAAACGTGATTTTGGTGACGACTGGTCAAAAAATCCATTAGCAACACTTGAAAATAAGGAACTAAAAGAAGAATTGAATAAAGCAATAAAAAGTTTACCAGACAAATATAGAACCGTATTAGTATTAAGAGATATTGAATATATGTCAAATGAAGAAGTAAGAAAAATACTTAAAATATCGATACCATCGGTAAAATCCCGGCTTCACAGAGCAAGATTATTCTTAAGAGATAGAATTTCAAAATATTTCAAGGGACACAAATGAATTACGAAACCTTATTAAAGTTAATTTCAGATTTCTTTGATGACGATGATGACGATTTGGACTTGGACTTTTTTGAAAATTCTAAAGAAACTCTGGAAGACGAATTTGCATATCACTTCTTTAATACATTAAGGAGAACCATTGAACTATGTCATCAAATAGAAATGGAACATGTTCCTAAATCACTCCATTACAACATCATAAAATCTATAGAACATACTACTCCAATCGGAATAAAACTGCTAAAAAAAAGAAAAACACTTATAAAAAAGCATAGTCGAAAACCTGCCGAAAAACTTGTCAAGAAAACTACCAAAAAGCGTTAAAAAATTATACTCCGAATCTTTATACAAAAAAAACACCTCAACTAATGAAGGAGGTGATGATTATGGCAAACCTAATTAAATTCGAACCTTTAAAAGAATTATTTCAAATTAGGAATGATTTTGACAGATTCTTTGATATAAATCTTCTTAAAACTGATTTTGGTTCTCTTGAACCGACATCATTTTATCCTAAAATAGAAATTCAGGATAAAAAAAACACCATATCATAGTTTTGAATAAAACTGTGCGAGGTAATACCTCTTATATATCTAAACTCTTACCCTCTTATACGCCATACGCTTAATTGCTTCAATTGCAACCCTTATCGCATCCTCAATCCCGACTTTCTTAATAACAGGTCTGTTTGAATGCGTAAGTCCGACAATTGCAAGTACCTCGCCTGCATAAACTTTTCTAATTGACGAAACAACAAAAAGCGCTGATGACTCCATCGCAGTAGCCAACACATTAGAATTCTGCCATGTCTTCCACATAAATTTATTATATTCTAAAAGCGGTAAATTTTCGGGCCATTCAATATAAAAAGCATCCTTGCAATGTGTAATACCGTAATGGTATTTAACTTTTGCCTTCTTTGCCGATTCAATCAACGCATTAGTAACATTCAAATCCGCAACTGCCGGATATGATAACGGCACATACTGCCGTGTAGTCCCCTCTTCCCGAACTGATGCCGTTGAAACAACCAAATCTCCAAGCCCGATATTTTTCTGAAGTGAACCTGCGGTACCTACTCTAATAAAGGTATCCGCACCGGCTTTAATCAACTCCTCCACTGCAATTGCGGTTGACGGACATCCGATACCGGTCGACGTAGTAGAAATCTTTATTTTTTTACCATCGTAACCTGTAATATTACCTGTAAAAGTTCTAAACTCGCGATTGGATGCAATCTCTTTTGCATCATCAAAAAACTTTGCAATCAAAGCAGTTCTGCCCGGGTCACCCGGTAAAAGAACATATTTTCCAATATCCCCTTTTTTCAACCCAATATGATACTGCTTTTTGTTTTCCATACAATTCCTTTTTCTCAGTCCGCCTAAATGCTTGGTCGCCAAAAGCTGTCGCATTTAGGCGACCATTACTAATGCTTTTGGCGGATATTTTTATTAATATATGAAGTTTCACAATTCAACTGTTTAAACACTGTCCCCCTATCTTATAAAACTTTTTTACCGTCAAGCAAAGACTTGACCGCTTCAACTGACAATGTACAGCCTTCTATAGCAGTAGAACCATATGCCGAACGGACAACAGCATCACGAACTAAAGAAGGTATCCACGGCAGTTTTATCATTGATGTTTGAATTTTAGACCGCAAGTCCGCAATTTTTTCTAATAAACCCAATGTTCTATTGTTTACTTTATATATAGGATTCCACATCAGCTATCCCCTTTTGCATATAGTTTGCATAAAGTATTGCATAAAGTCAAGTATTTTTGTATTTGGGGACATAGTTAGATAGTTAGATTATACTTTTATCCCCTACTATTATTTCGCCACACTTAATTACAACAACTATCTATTTTTCTTTGCTAATTTTTTGCTTCTATGAAATTCCTATCCTTGCGCTAATTACTAACTACTAACTACTCAAAATTTCTGCAAAATTCAATTAATTGCACGCAGATTGTCTACTTTGCAATATTGCTACGCAGACTAAATAGCGAAGTGTAATTCATTACGCGAAACATTCTGTAATTAGTGTGTGTAGTTAGTAGTTAGAGAAAATTTTCGCTTTTTAGTTTTCATAAATTCCTACCCATACCCTAATTACTAATTTCTAATTACCAAATACTTAAAATTTGAGCCTCGCGAAAATTTTATGGAGGTGGCCGGAATCGAACCGGCGTCCGAAAACACTACCTGACCGTTACTACAGACATAGTCGATGTTTTATTTCGTCCTAAACCGCTTCCATCGACAAAATCGGTTCAGGACCAGCCGCTGA
>Ga0208373_1001558_pt1 | contig 29838 bp, 25 predicted proteins | sample RifOxyC2_FD_184036 | JGI IMG/M metagenome (GOLD analysis project Ga0208373, IMG submission 184036) | Soil microbial communities from Rifle, Colorado - Rifle Oxygen_injection C2 (SPAdes) | ecosystem: Environmental > Terrestrial > Deep subsurface > Rock core/Sediment | place: Rifle, Colorado... | reverse complement strand
CAGCATCTCGTCAGGTCAAATCAACTTATTGTATCATAATAAGCATGATCTGATCTAGACACTGCATTGTTTATCATTTCTATAAAAGCTGATTTGACCTGACGAGATGCTGGAGAAAGAGGTCTTTCTTGATTTTGCTCACTTGCTTTCATAGAAGCATTCATACAGAAAACTACTATCAATAATTTTACAATTTTCATAACATGTTCCCACTTTATTTTATTTTTAACGCATCACATTCAAGCAACGTGACCATCTCATACGCGTCCAGAAATCTATTGGATGCTTGATCAAATCAAAAATCCACCATGATTCATCACTGTCAGAAGACCATAGTCGAAACAAAATTCTACCATGAATCAACTTACCATCTAACGCACCCCATCCACGAGAATCCCAACTACCACGACGATTGTCACCCATCATCCAATATTGATTTTCGCCAAGTTGCACATCAAACACATCTTTATCTTCGGCATCGTTTGGATAGTAAAGACTTTTTGAAGTGTATTGTTTTGCTCGTGCAATTTCTACAGGACTAATTCTATAAAATGGTTGTTCATTCATTTTCTTTGAAGGATCATACGTTCTACGAACCAAACCTTTTCCAAAATTATTATTTTCAACTAATTCTGGTTTATACAATTCAACAATTGGATACTGATTAACGTACGGCTCATCAAGCTTTTCACCATTGCGATACACAACAGGTTTACCATCTTCGATTTTACCTTCAATATGATCGCCTGGGACACCAATCACACGTTTTGTCCAACTCGTAATCGATAAATCAACATAGCGTTGATACCAATTCATCACTGGATTTTTAGAATAATCATATAACGGATGATTAAATGCAACGATTTCTCCATGCTTTGGCCCTCTAAAAAACGGCGTCATTTTATCTGCAAAGAAACGTTCGCCAACCAACATCGTATTTTCCATCGAACATGTTGGCACTTGATACAACCCAAAAACATAGGTCTTAATCAAAAAAACAACGGGAATAATAACAATCAAAGATTCAAGCGTATCTGCTATAAACCCTTTGTTTGGCCGCTTGTACCAAGCGATAATTTTGGACATTGTGTGTAACATACAATAAGTTCCCTTCTTCAAGTAAAATATAATTTTCTAGATACTATACCATTCAATACCAAGATCAACAAGTTTAGTAATCAAAAGACAAATTACAAAATCAAATCTCAAAATAACTATTTAACAACAAAAAGGGCTTTGAGATTGTTGAATACTTTCTCAAAGCCCTTAAAATTTCGATCTCGACAACAGATTTATTTGTTGCTTGAATAATCATGTCTAAGCATCATCCGCATTCATGATAATAATGATTATCAATATGCTTTCATACCAGCTTTCATTGCGCCATGCAATGTTCCATCAACACACTCTGATCCAGGAAAAAACATCTCATTTGCATCATATTTATTCGAACTATATTTATAAATAGCAAAATCCATATTTTCCAAATCTCCATCATACGCAAGACGACAAATCGGTGAAAAATCTGAATCTGACGAATCAGATCGTAACAAATAAATATATTTAGCTTTATATTCAGCTTTATACGTGCATTTTCGAGCTAATTTACTTGCATTAAAAGCACCAACTTGTTTTTCAACTTCAACGCGAACATCTTGCTCAATCAGAGAATTTTCTTTTTTAACCATTTGTATGATCCTCGCTTTACCTTTTTTCCATATTTTTTTTGAAACTATGCACTAATTCGAGTTTTACATCCGTTATTTTTGCAATGACATCAGGCTCTAAACCATATTCTAATAAACGACCAGCAATTCCTTCTCTTGCTTGACGAATACCTTCTCTGCGCATATAAAATTGTTTGTCTACTTGTTTATCTAAACGGATAAGCTCTTCAAGAGTCAATCCTGTAGATTCTGTAAGTTCTCCTGGTCCATATCCTTTTGACAACGATCTCCAGGCAATAGCGTCTTTGATATCATAACTGCATTCTGCCATAGTCTTCAAGCCTTGCTCAACTTCTTCTTGTGCTTTTATTACTGCCATCTCTTCGTCATAAAGCTTGAGCTCATACGGTGTCCACATTGTTTTAAACCTTTGAATTACAATTTATTTTTAAGGGCAATAATTTGTTCAATAGTAAGATCGGTAAGTTCCGATATTTCAGCTATATCTTTATTTTTCTTGAGCATTTTTATTGTAATTTTTTCTTTTTCTCTCAGCTCTCCCTCTTCCAACCCTTCTTCAAAAATTCCTGCTTGTAAACGATTGTTTTTGTTTAAGGCATCTAAACTTTTTAGATAAGCTCTACGTTCTTCCGGCGTCCACAATGACTGCTCTATAACCTCAAAAGCCTCCTTAAATTCTGGTAAATGAGCAAATTGAGTAGGTATCATGGTTAAGCTTTCAGCTTTTTTTAAAAAATATAGCCATTTATCCATATTAGTTTGTAATTCATCGAGCTCTTTATGAAAATTACATAATTCAACATAATGCCACTCAACTTCTTCAAAAGATTGTGTTGAGGTATCCATGTCGCATACAATATGATGTGATATTACGCGGTCTCTGTTTGCAAACATAGGGTGATTTAAAATACCAATAAAAATGACTGGTTTAATTTTGTTGTAATCATCACCTTTATGCATTTGTTCAACGATGCCTAAAGCGGTATAAAATACTGACCGTTTACGAAATGCTTGCTCTTTGGCTACTTGCATTTCGATAATAAATTTATTATCGAGTTTGTCTGTGCATAAAATATCTAAATAAGATTCTTTTTCGGTATCCATTGCAGGAATGTTTTCAATATTACAAAATTTGATTTCAGCAATCTCATTATTTTTTGTACGCCCTAAAATATTATTGAGCAAGCTGATTGTTAATTTTTTATGCCCATCACTACCAAAAAGACGTTTAAATGTGAAATCAGCTTTAGGATTTGCGAAATTCATTTTCATAATATTTCCTTTATATAAAAGAATCTGTTAACTAATCAAATGTTAGCAAATATCTAAAAAATTCTAAATTATTTTCTTAACTCTTCCATCATTTCACGCACTGCTTCGATGATAATCTCTGGCTGATCGTAAGGAACTCGATGTCCACTATTTTCTGCAATAACTTGTTTACCTCGTGATGATTTCGTTACTAAATCAGCTTGTAATTCAGGCCACACTCGATTCATTTTATCAACTTGATCTTGAGTAGCTGTGCCCATAGTTTCTAGAATTGTCATTGGTTTACCCTTGGTAATTACTGTTAAAGGTAAATCTCCCAATAATCTTGCTTTCTCTTGAATCATCTTGCAATCTTGCTTAAATCCAGCTTCTTCATGCATAAACGCAGTCATAAATTTAGTAGGCAATTTTTTTGACATAAGCCTTTTTTGTAATTCCAATGGAAGTTTTTCTAATGGATTATTTTCTAAAGAACTGTTAAATGTCATCAGATAAAGTAACAATCGTGGAATACCTAAAAACCAAAGACACAAAGCTCCCTGAGATAACAATTTCATATCTGGTACATCCATTTTTTCATACATATCTTCATGACTTGCATCAACCAATACAACACCTGCAACTTTATTCGGATATTTTTGTGCAAATAAACGAACATTCAAACCACCAAATGAATGCCCCACTAAAATATATGAACCTTGTACTCCTGCATTGTGTAACATTGTATGCAACTCTTGCATCATGTTTTCACTGGTACGTTCTAACGGACTTACATCAGACCATGCATACCCAGCACGATCATAGGTAATCACTCGAGCAAATTTTGCAATTTCTGGTTGCACTAAAAACCAATCGCAGGAATCTCCGCTTATGCCACTATCCATCACAATAGTTGGATGACCTTCAACTACGACACCTGAATCGATCATGTGTAACTTGTAGCCACCCACGTCGACCATTTTACCAATCGGTGGAAAATTACGTTCATCTAACTTTGTTGCAACATATTGATACGTCGCTCCAGAACCTGCCAATGCAAGAATCGAAGCGCAAACAATCTTTAAACTCGTCATCAAAATTGCCATAATCGTATCCTTTCTATCATAAAATATAGATTTAAGCTCATTGAGCTATCTTTACATCTTTAATTATGACAGCTTTTTCTGAAAACAAAACTGGTGGATACTCTTTTATGTACAGGACTTTTCCTGGTTTGAATAAAAACAACAAAAAGGGCTTTGAGATTGTTGGATACTTTCTCAAAGCCCTTTGATAAAAACTAAAAAATCAATTAAACAAAGTTGCTATTTTTTAATTAACCTTGCGAAACTCAAGCTCTGCTATAATCTTAGATTTTATTATAACCATCTTTTTTTCATTCTCATATAACTCTTTTAAAAAATCCTTTTCAATCTTATCTATACCAAATCGCCCTTCTAAAACTGCTTCTACTGAAAAATCAAATTTTTCGTTTTTTAATTTCTCTAAAACAACTGTATCAATATGTTTAATAGCAAAATTAAAAGCTTGTATATCTTGATACATTAAACAAGACAATCCTAAAATTGCAAATAATATCATTTCTCCAATAAATAAATTTGCATCCCGATTTTCAAGATAATATTCAACAACGCTATTATGACTGCTCTTCAATAACCAATTCGGAACAGTATAATACTTTCGAGAACGTAATTCTTCAACATAAGATCTATCAAAAGCTCCATGATATTGTACATCTAAAGTTTTTACAAAAGCTAACACCCCAAAAACTGATATAAAATTTTTTAATGAGCCATAATTTTTTATAAAACCAACTTTTTGTAAAAATATTAATTCTTGTTGCGCTAAAAATAATGATTCATAATATGATAAAGGAATTTCTGTTATTTTTTTTTCATATAAAACATTTAAAAATTTTAATGATGCTTGAGAATATTCAATAATATTAGATCTAGCTTGTGTAGGCAGTATCTCACTATTATTTTCTATAAATAGTTGATCTTGAAAATTTAAATCTGAATACTTTTCAATTAAAGATTTATACCAAGCATAAGCAAAGGGATATTTTTTTTCTATACAATCCTGAGATGGTGATGAAGTCTGATTAAATGCATATAACATTACAAAAATTGGCAAACTAAAACCTGCGGTTATATAAAATGAATTCATAGGATTATAATTTTTTAAATAATTTTCTCCTGCATACGGATCATAAGAGCTTCTAACAGGTTCTTCAAACCAAAAAGATTGAAGATCTCCTGTTGCAAAAACCATCAATGCTATAATCCAATACCGATTGTTTTTCATAATCCTATCCTTCTTATCATAAAATATAGATCTCAGCTCATTGAGCTATCTTTACATCTTTAATTATGACAGCTTTTTCTGAAAACAAAACTGGTGGATACTCTTTTATCTACAGGACTTTTCGTGATTCGATTAAAACAGCAAAAAAGGGCTTTGAGATTGTTGGATACAATCTCAAAGCCCTTTAATAAAAACTAAAAATTCGATTGAATCTTACTTAATTAAACAGATAACGCAATGGATTAACATGGCTACCATTGTGATAAATTTCGAAATGAAGGTGTGATGCATCACGGCCACTTTTGCGAACAGAACCAGAATCACCAACCGTACCAATTTTTTGGCCTTGGGCAACTTTTTGGCCGACAGAGACATGAATTCTATTTAAATGCGCATAGCGAGTTCTGTAATATTTATTGTGTTGAATTAAAATATTATTACCATAACCAGGAAGATATTGAGCTTGAACCACTGTCCCTGCAGCAGCTGCTTTAACAGGCGTTCCTTTCATCGCTGCCATGTCAACACCTTTATGAAAGCCAGGTTGTCCATTTGCTTTTTTACGAGCACCAAACAATGAACTCAACCAAAAACTATGTAATTCTAAAGGCCAATGAAATACAAAATCTTGCGTAGCTTGTTTTGAAATATTTTTTTGTAATTGAGCAATTTGTTTTGCACCAAGACTCGTTTGTTTTTTAGGTTGCAGCTTTGCTTTTTTACGAGCTACAACAGCTTGGCGAGTTTCTTTGCGTAAATCTTTTAACTGTTTTTCATCTGCTGCTGAAATAAATTCAAACTTATCTGGCTCTTCATCTTGTTCATCGATCGTATCATCTTCGTCTGAACTTTCAACGACAAGATTAATTGGAGTTTCTAGAACAATTTCGACCGTAGCTTGTTTATCGCTATCATTGTCTTGTTTATCTTCTTTAACATCTTCGAGCGTGTCTAAATCATCGGTAACAACATCATAATTTTTATCTTGAATAACTTTTTTAAGCATTGCAAGGTGATGGTGATATTCTTGTTTGACCTGCTGCATTTTGTTAATTTCTACCAAAAAATTAAAATATTGTATGCATAACAATACGCAAATAATCGCTGTAGCACCTGACAAAAGTAAAAATAATTTTTTTTCAAAATTTATGTAAAATATATTAATTGCAAACTCCAATTATTTCATAATTATACAAGTTCAATATCATGATCATGAATCCAACCAACTACCTGTTGCATGTGTATCTTATAATATGAAGGCTTACAGCCTACAATCATTACTTCATCAGATTCATGCAATTCTGATTTTTTATAAAAAGAATCATCTGGACCTGCAAAAACAAAAATTGTATTTTTTGTTACAATTCCAATCTGCTGCTGCATCATATCAGTTTTATACCACCAAGCACTCATCAGCAAAATATATAAAAAGATCATACAAAAAAGTGCTTTATTGAGTACAAGCAACCTTCGATACCAATATAACATCAATACAATTATTATGAATAATAAAAGTATCTGTAGCAACAGCATAGAGATCGATAGTACACATTTTTTCAAAAAAAGCACGCATTGCTCATACCAAGTCAGTTCATAATCAGGATCAATCTGCCGATGCATGCAATCATACAAATCATACAATTGTGTTAATTCTTTAAAATTTGCTTGTTTTTCTGCACGTTTATTCCACAAAATTGCTTGCGACCGATTACCTTGATTGAGGTATGATAATCCCAAATTATACAAGACTGCAAAACCTTTATTTTCTATATTTTGATATGCATCACAAGCTAATGCATAACGGCCTGTTGTAAAAAAATGATTCCCTCGGGCAAAATTTTCATCATCTTGTGCAGAAAAAATAAAGGTCGATTGTAATAAAAAAAATAAAAAGAAACTAAATACGCCGACAACTCCGCTTTCGCTACGTTGTCGGAAACGGTGGGGCTGCGGCCCCATACTCGCATTTATATAAAAACAGTTAAAAAATAGAGAGCGCATAGGCCCCGCTGGGCCCCCATGATTCCGGCGATAGAGTGAAAACGATATCGCCGGCTGTATAATTAATTTCATGATACATGTTATAATTATATTAATTTTCATGATTTCTCTTTCAATAATTGTATCCATGTTAAAGCTTGCTGTAATAACAATTCTTGTTGCGTTTGCACCTGCGATGAAAATGAAGCTTGTAAAATCTGTGCATAAAATCTATTCCATGATTGAATTTGTTCATCAGAAAAATTTTTATCAACTAAATATTGCACAATAGCTACATCATGTGATTGCTCAAAATTATTTTTTTCTACAAGCTGATTAAATATCTGCATAAAAATTGAGTACAATCGATAAACTTCTTGTCGCTGCACAGCAATTTTATAAGATTTTTTGGCTTGATAAAAAATCTTATATTTTTTTAATTCTGAATGATTAAGAAGATAATTTTTTAATGAAATTCTATAAAAAATAAGTAAAAACCAGATCAGACATAACAATGAAAATAAAGAACTAAACCAACCTAAAGGAATCATTCTTGATGTCGATCCATGAACAGATCCTTGTTGCACAACAGAGAAATCTTTTAATTCTTTTTTACCAAATTCAGTTTCTTCAAAAACTTCTTCTGGTGCTTGATCTGATGATTGCGATGGTTGATCTACAGGTGTAATAACAATAGTATCAATTTTATTACTTTTTATTTTTTTATATTCTTTCGCAACTGGATCAAAATAAATTAAGGATTGAGGCTCTATAGAATAAGTTCCAGGAATAGTTGCCTGCACAATAAATTCACTACGTTTATATTTTCTATGTTCATCAATTGTCACCATATTTGAATCGTAATATTTAAAACCTTCAGGTAAAACTAATGCTAACGTTTCCATGATTTCAAAATTAGCATCCCCAGAAAATTCTGCGGTAAGAATAACACCTTGACCTGCTGCTGTATTATTTTGATGTAAAGTAATGACAAAATTTGAAAATTGACCCACGGTCGTTACATTTTTAAAATCTTTATGTTCAGGCAAAGGTAGAATGTTGACTTGTATCGGTTGAGCTGCAATATGTTGCTGCGATTTATGCAACGATCTAAAAAAATCAAAAGCTCCACCAAATTTAAATTTACTTTCTAATTCTGATGCAAAAAAAGCTGCCTGAATGTCTTGAATAATTAATGATCCAGGCTCAGTAGGATACATATCAAAAAGCCATTCAGTTACAGAATATTCTTCTTCATCAATAACAACCATACTTTTATTAATTTTATTTTTATTTTTTACAAAATAGATATTTTTAAAATCCGGAAATTGCAAATGCAAATCTTCAACAAATAATCTATCATAAAATTTTACCGACAATGTTAATTTTTCACCAACATACGCCTGCTTTTTATTAAGCTTTGTCGTTATAAAATATGGAGCTCTTGCATCTTTATCTGATGAAACCATTTCATCACCAACAGGAATTATTAAACGATTTGATCGAATAGTTTGACCAGACTTATCCTTCAATTGCAAAGGACCGACCGTAAATTTTCCTTTTTTATCTGCTCGTAAAACAAAATTATAAAAAGTTTTGATTGTTTGCTTGCCATTATCAATCGAAATATTTTGCGATGTCATAGATCGAGATGCTTTAAAATTATCAATACCCGTAAGATACTGCATGAGATGCACATCGGTATATCCATCTATATTTTTCAGCTCAATTTGTAACATAAATGGAGCTTTACACATCGCTTGAGTTATAGGTTTATGATTCATATCCTGCATACTCAAAATGATCGATGATTCTGATGCAAAAATACCATGCGATATCAACAACAACAAAAATATTACGGCGCTACCAACCTTTTTTTCCATTCTGTCCAGACCCTTGAGCAACTTTATTTTTTATAATATGCTTTTGCACTTTTTCTTCTAAATCTTCTAACGATTTCATCACCGATGCATGATAATCAGTTAAGCGATTATCATCAGATGCTTTACTTTCATACTGATTTTGTAATTCATTTTTAAGTTCAGGCTTTTTGCGAGCTGCTGCAGCCGCTTCTTTTTTATTATCATCATCAATTGCCTGATTTTTATCTTCCTGGCCAAATTTTTGCAAATCTTCTTTTGCACCTTGAGTTTGATCAAAGTTTTGCATTACATCATCAGATTTTTCTTTTTCATGACCAGAATCTTGCAATTTATTTTTCGATGATTTTTTACCTTCATCACCTTGCTGGTCAGATTCATTCATATCCAATTGATCCTCACCAGATTCTTCTGCCCCATCAGATTCATCAACACCTTGCTGATCAAAACCTTTTTCTTGACCTGATTGCTGTTTATCGGATTGACCATTTTTTTGTTCTGATTTTTCTTGTGATTGACCATCCTGATTTTCCTCATCACCATCAACATCTGACTTTTCTTGTCCTTGATTATTTTTTTGAGAGCCAGATTTTTTTTGTTGTTGACCTTTATCTTGTTGTGACTGCCCCTGATCTCCTTGATCTTCATCATCACCATCAGACTGACTATTTTGACATTGATCTTTATTTTGATCAGATTTTTCTTTATTTTTTTCTTGAGATTTTTTATCTTGTTGCTGATCTTGCTGCTGATCTTTCATTTGCTGTTCCTTTAATTTATACAAAGCAAGTTGTAAATTATGCTGCGCTGATTGATTATCTTCATCTATCTGCAAAACTTGCTCATACGCATCAACTGCATCTTGCCATTGCTCAAGTTGATAACAACAATTACCAGTATTAAAATATGCTTGCTCTACCAACTTTGATGATTTTCTTGCATGATCAATTGCACGAGTAAATGATTGTTTTGCATCATTATATTTTTGTTGTTTATACAAAACATTGCCAACATTATAATTATATTCAGGATTATATGGATCGGTATTCATAAGTTCATGAAAATCTGTAAGAGCCTGATCATAATCTTGCGCGATATAGGCTTGCGCAGCTTGATATTGCTTGCTTGCAAATAAATTTTGCACCCAATGCACCGGAGACCAACTCATTGCAGTTATACAAGATTGTGAGCTTAACAATAATAAAAATAATAAAGTTTTCATAAAATCCATTCCAATGCAAAACAAATAAATGAAATCACGATAAAATATGGATACTGTTCTTGCAAAGCTTCAAAAGTTTTATCTTCTAATTTATCTTTTTCAAACTTATTAATAGAGCTGATCAATAGATTAATGTCATCATCACCAGTAACTGCATGAATATATTTTCCACCCGATTGTAATGCGACATCGGCAAGTAAATTCTCATTTAATCGAGACATAATCACATGTCCACGATCATCTTTTTCCCAACCAACCTGTTGTGCGTGTTCATTTAAAATAGGAACTGGAGCTCCGTGAGTTGTTCCAACTCCTACGGTAAATATCGACAAGCCATCTTCTATAACTTTATCTTTAACACCTTGTAAATCAGTTGAAAAATCTTCGCCATCAGTAAATACAATCAATAATTTTGTTTTTCTTGTCGGTATTGATTCAAAAACTTGCAATGATGCTTTAATTGCCTGATCAATTGCCGTAGTTCCCTGTGAAATCGTATCAACATCAAGCTGATCTAAATATAAAAAAAATGCGGCATAGTCAGTAGTTAAAGGACATTGAATAATAGTAGAACCAGAGAAAACTATTAATGCAACTCGCTCGCAAGAAAGATTGTACAATAATTTTTTAATTTTTTGTTTTGCAAATTTCAAGCGATTTGGTTTAACATCTTGCGCCAACATACTACGAGAAATATCAACAGCTATAATCAGATCTCGCCCTTCTTGCGTAACCATCTGTTCTTGTTTACCCCATTGCGGTCGTAAAAAAGCAGCCAACAAAAAAGCTGTTCCCACAAAAATCAAAGATGATTTTATAAATTTTTTTGTAATTGAATAATGAGTAATCATAAATTTTATATAACGATCAGCAACGATAAACTGTCGCTGCCAGCGATTTTTCATACCGCGATACATCAACAATAATAAAATCGGTAGCAATAAAAACGCCACGTAAAAATTATCATAACCTGCCCAATGAATTCCAAATTTCATCATAAAATAGTCCATACAAATGTTGATAAAACAAGTTCACTGCAAATAAGAATAAAAACTAGCCACAAAACAGGAATAAAAAAATCATGATATTTTGTGTAGACATTATCTTGATATTTGCTTTTCTCAAGCAAATCAATTTCATCATAAATTTTTGCAACATCTTGTATTTTTTTCACATCAAAAAATTTACCACCAGTTTGCTGCGCAAGTGATTTCAACAAATCTGTATCAAAGTTATTTTGCATACGAACAACTCCAAATAAAGGATGTTCTTGCATGCTCAATCCATTATTGCCAATACCAATCGTATAAACTTTTATACCAAAGGCTTTGGCAATAGCTATTGCTTCACTTGCAGGGAAATCATTTTGAGATGGTTCACCATCAGTTAATAAAATAATAATACGACTTGCTGCTTTTGATTGTTGCAAATGACGCGCTGCAGTAATCACCGCTTGAGAAATGACCGTACCTTCATGAATCTGGTCATTATTATTCATAGCAATTGATTGAATCATTGTTTTCAACATAGATTTATCTGGGGTCAAGGGACAACGCATCATGGCATAACTACCAAATACAACCAAGCCAATCGCATCATTATATCGTTTTTCAACAAAACGAACTGCTTCTTGTTTGGCAATCGTAATACGAGTTCTGCGATCTTTGAGATCATCAAAGCAGATCATACTTCCAGAAATATCAAGCACCATCATAATATCAAGACCTTCAACGGTTACCTTTGATTTTTGATCAACCAACTGAGGCTTTCCAATTAAAAGCAATAATAATAATAAAATGGATAATCGTAAGAAATAAAAAACATAGACGGGTAATTGTGATACTTTTTGAGAAAGCTGAGAAATATAAGAAAGCAAAGGATATTGATACAACGACAAACGTGTATAATAATGACGAACAATAAGAATAATAATAAAAAATGATAATGCAATATACAACCAATGCGCATGTGCAAATCTAAAAAACAGATGCATGATCACACTCCTTACTTGTATCATTTGATCTTGTAATATCGAGTAATGTATCATGAAACATGGTAAATTGAAAGATCTTACCCCATTCATTTGACTTTTTTTCCTAAAAACATGTATCTTTAAAAAATAGTTCAAAAGACAAACAGATTCGAAAAATTATTTACTGGATAAAAATCAACACAAATGAAAAAACTTCTTATTGTAGAGTCGCCTGCAAAAATCAAAACCATTGCAAAATTTTTAGGCAATGAATTCACCATCATGTCCACCGTTGGTCATATTAAAGATCTACCGAAAAAAACTCTTGGTATCACCATGGGTAATACGATTGAACTTGAATATGTCGCTATTGATAAAAAAGATAAAATCATCAAAGATCTTGTCAAAGAAGCTAAAAATTCTGATGAAATTTATCTAGCACCAGATCCTGATCGTGAAGGTGAAATTATCGCTTGGCACGTTGAACAAGAATTTTTAAAAGTTGCAAAGCCAGAAAAGATTCATCGAATCAGTTTTAACGAAATTACCAAATCAGCTATCACTGACGCAATCGAACATCCATCAAAAGTTGATGTGAAAAAAGTTGCAGCACAACAAGCGCGTCGAGTTTTAGATCGCTGGGTGGGTTACGAAGTTTCTCCAATTTTATGGCGAAAAATCACCAAAGGCCTTTCTGCAGGCCGCGTACAATCAGTTGCTTTAAAAATTATTTGCTTGCGCGAAACAGAAATTAGAGCTTTTAAAGTTGAAGAATATTGGTCAATCGAAGGTTTATTTACCACATCAAAACAAGAAAAAATTACAGCTCTGCTTACTCACATCAGCAAAAAAGCAATAGAAATCGACAATCAAGAAAAAGTTAACAAAGTTATTGAAGAGCTTAAAAAAGAACAGTTTGGCATCGAAAGCATCACCGATAAAAAGCGTACTAAAAATCCAGTCGCTCCATTTATCACCAGTTCATTGCAACAAGCTGGCGCAAACAAATTAGGCTTTCCTGTTAAAAAGATTATGTCTCTTGCGCAAAACATGTACGAAGGTGTCGCTCTCGGCGATCCTCGCAATCCTGTAGCGTTAATCACCTACATGAGAACCGATTCAACACGACTATCTCAAACTGCAATTGATCAAGCTCGTGACTTTATTCCAAGTGCGTACGGCAAAGAATATTTACCTGCAACAGCAAATGTCTATTCACAAAAAAATGCTGCGCAAGATGCCCACGAAGCGATTCGACCAATTGATGTAACCGTGACGCCAGAAGATATTAAAATGTACGTTGATAGTGATATTTACAAACTATACAACTTAATTTGGACTCGTTTTATCGCGTGCCAAATGAAGCCAGCTTTGTACGCACAACGTCAAGTTGTTATCGTTGGTGGAAAATATGTTTTTAAAGTTACCGGATCAACACTGTTGTTCGATGGATTTTTAAAAGCTTACCAAACTGACGATGAAGAAGAAGGCGAGAAAAACGTTAAAATTCCCCACGACATCAGCGAAAAAGATGGTCTATCTTTAACAAAAGTCGATCCGAAACAACATTTCACTCAGCCACCTCCACGATATTCTGAAGCAACACTCGTCAAAGAATTAGAAAAATTAGGCATCGGACGACCAAGTACCTACGCAACTATTTTAAGCACAATTCAAGCTCGTACCTACGTGACGATCGAAAAGAAACGATTTACACCTACAGAACTTGGTAGCAGAGTTACCGAAATGTTATCTGAAAATCTTCCAAAAATTATGGACACACAATTTACCGCCTTGATGGAAGAAGATTTAGATAAAGTTGCACAAGGCGACATGGAACGTGATACCCTACTTCGTGAATTCTATGCATCATTTTCTCAAGATTTAGCAAAATTCAAAGAAGACACAACCAAGAGAAACACGGTTCCAACCGATGTCACCTGTCCACAATGCGATGCTCAAAAATTAGTTATTCGTATTGGCAAAACTGGTGAATTCATTGGATGTCCTGGTTTTCCTGAATGTAAATTTACGAGCAACTTTAGCCGCCAAGAAGATGGAACAATCATCTTGGTCGAAGCAAAAGAACCAGAATTCCTTGATGAATCCTGCCCAAATTGCAAAAAACCTTTACGATTAATGAAAGGCCGATTTGGTGAATTCACGGCTTGTTCTGGTTATCCAGCATGCAAATACATCAAACAAAACATTGCACCATTCCCTTGCCCAACATGCAACGGCAACCTTGTCGAACGTAAATGGCGTGGCGGAAAATTCTGGGGCTGTGGCTCCTATCCAAAATGTAAGTTTGCAATCTTTGCTGATATCGAAAACCGCCCTTGCCCAACCTGCAAAGCTCCGTATTTGCTGAAAAAGAACACCAAAGAAGGCGTGATGATATCTTGTTCGGAAAAGAGCTGTAGCTACAAAGAACAACACCCTCACGAAGAAAAATAAACTCTATTCAAACTTATCCCCGGTTCATTCTGGGGATTTTTTTTTGTTAACAAATTCAATTTTTCATCTTTCTTGAATTTTTTTATAGCACAGACCATACTTAAAAATATGAATAATTTCACTAAAAAATAAGGGATAATTATGAAATTCGCTAATCCTAAAACAGATTTTACTTTCAAACGACTCTTTGGAAACGAACATAGAAAAAATTTAACTATCGATTTTTTAAATAATCTATTAGAACGTAAAACTGGTAATTTAATAACTCACATAACTTTTTGCGACAATGCTAATATTCCGACAGCTGAAACAGAAAAAGTCACGTATCTAGATATTAGTTGCGTTGATCAATTAGAACATCATTTCATAATCGAAATGCAAGTTGCTAAAGAAGCATCATTCTTGCAACGATCTCAATATTATGCAGCATTTGCTTTATCAAATCAGCTAAAAAAAGGTGACCTCTACAATAAATTACAACCGGTTATTTTTATAGGCATTATGAACGAACTTTTATTTTCTAAAAATAAAAATGCTATATCTCATCATTTAATTTGTGACATGCATACTCATGAACAATCTTTAAAACATCTTGAATTTCATTATGTTGAACTCAATAATTTTCATAAAAAATTACATCAACTCGACTCAAACATTGATAAATGGCTCTATTTTTTAAAAAAAGCTGATAGTTTAGAAACAATTCCTCAAGAATTTGCATCCTCAAAAGAATTTAAAGAAGCTTTTCATGTTCTCGAACAATCATTATGGACTTCTGCAGAAAAAAAGGCTTATTTAAAAAGTCTTGATGCAATCAATAGAGATTTTAGATTACAAGAGGGTATGATCGAAGCTGGTGTTCAAAAAGGAAAAGAAGATGTTGCTATTAATTTATTAAAAATGAATATCGATACTGCGATCATATCGCAATCAACAGGACTATCTATTGAGCAAATTAATGAAATTTCACAAGAATTAAAAAATAAATTCAAGAAAGAATAAGTAATTTAAGGAAATTATGAAAACCTCAAAAAGATTGCTGACTATTCTGTTGTTGTTCAATCAATTTATTAGACCTCTTTCAAAACCTATAAATTTGCTATAATGAGGCAAATTTATAGGTTTTGAAAGAGGTCTATTTTTTATAACAAATTTCTCACAAATGACTTGTGAACAAACAACTGCCGATCACACGATCACGGTGTTTGTTCATGGAACCTTTCCTATAAGAAAAGCGCTACAATATTCACCGGCAAGATTTTTAATCTATTGCCCTCAAGGCCTTTCCCTTGCAAAAGACCTTCCTCAATACTATCATTTTCATAAAATGGCTCAAGGATGCGTAAATCTAGATCCACAGCGATATTCATTCGATCAATTTTATATTTTTGGTTGGAAATCAGAGCATGTTTACCATAATACACGTATGCAAGCTGCATCTGATTTAGTCAAAGCTTTACAAGATTTAGTGAATAATTATTACTCAGAACATCATATAATTCCAAAAATCCAGCTTATTGGTTTTTCTCATGGAGGCAATGTCGTTTTAAATACAGCAAATTACCTACCGTTAATCGTTGAAAATGAAAAAATTATTATTGAAGCATGGCTTTTTGGAACACCAGTACAACACATTAATCAAAATTTTGTGAACAGCGAAAATTTTAACAAAATCTATTCTATTTATTCAGAAACTGATTGGATCCAAAGAATGGACCCTCAAGGCATACGAAATAATCAATGCCCTAAAAATAATTTTTGGTCGAATAGAATGTTTAATCCAGAACATAAATGCATACAAGTAAATTTTACCGTAAACAATACATCAATTTGTCATAGTTACTATCGATGTATATTTAAATATTTACCGACGATACAGAAATCAATTGAACAAAAAGTTGAAGAAACCCAATCAAAAATAATTTCAATTAATTTAGAAAAATAAAAAACTAAGATATATTGCATCGTTCTTGAATTTTTAACAACTTAGATCATACTTAACAATCGATAGAATAATCTATTCAAATATTAATCAGGAAAATCATGAACAAATCAAACTATCAAGCTCTTATACCTTTCGGTGTGTTTTTACTTGTTTTTATTCTTTTAAATACAATATACAGTTCGGCAACAATTGTTCGTGATAACTTTCCAATATTTGCGGCATTTGCAGCAATCATCGCATCATTTTTTACATTTCAAAAAAATGAAACGCTCAATGAAAAAGTAGAAATTTTCATACAAGGATCAACACAATCAATCGTCATTCACATGTGCTATATTTTTTATTTAAGCACTGTTTTTACGACAATTCTTGAACAAACTGGTGGAATTGCTGCGGCAGTCAACATCAGCTTATTTTTTATTCCAACATCGTATGTACTACCAGGGATGTTTATCGTAACATCATTATTCTCATTTACCGTCGGAACATCGATGGGTGCAATTGCTGCGTTCATGCCTATTGCCGTCAATATCGCAACGCATCTATCACTCAATCCATCAATCATGGCAGCGACTATAGTTTGTGGTGCAATGTTTGGTGATAATTTATCAATTTTATCTGACACAACAATTGCTTCAGTAAAAACTACCAACGCATCAATGGATAAAAAATTACGTCTCAACACTTTGATTGCAATACCAGCATTTTTAGCATCACTCGTTATACTGACGTATCAAAATAATCTTGCTATAAGTTCCATAAATATTGCTCAACATGGAATAATGACTATGCTTGATTTTATAAAAATATTACCCTACATCGCTACATTTTATTTAGCTATCATCGGCCTTGATATTTTAATTGTTCTTACACTTGGTATCATATTTGCCATAAGTATTGGTATCTGGCTACAAAATTTAACCTTACTACAGGGCATTAATTTAATCTTCGATGGTTTTTATACAAGTAAAGGAATGGTCAACGTTTTTATTTTAGTTTTATTGCTTGCTGGATTATCAAAAATTATCAGTTACAACGGAGGCTTAGAATATCTGATTAAAAAATTAGAACATAAAATCAAGAACGCTCGTCACGCAAAAATAGCTATATTTTTCTTAGTCACTCTTACCAATATTACCATTGCAATCAACACCATTTCAATTTTAATCACTGGCCCAATCGCAGCTAAAATTGGTAATGACTACGATATAAATTCTTCAGAAACTGCTTGTATTTTAGATATTGCATCTTGCGTCTCTCAAGGATTATTACCTTACGCACCACAACTTCTTTTAGCCGCATCAATGGCTCAAGTTTCAGCAATATCTTTATTACCTTATCTTTATTATCAATACTTTTTAGCAATTTCTTTATTTGTATTTATTGCATGGAAAAAGAAGTAAAAACTCAAAACTAAATTCCACAATTTTCAAAAGTAAAAAAACATTCATCCCCTGGCTTAAAAAATCCAGGGGATTTTTAATGTACATAAAAAAATTTATATAGCTCAGTAGTTATAGTACAATTCGGTTAGCTTGATAAAAATACAGCCTACTCGCTTAAAAGCGCTCCGGCGAATATGGTGGCGTCCGTCGTCGCCTATCGGCTAATTCGGACTTACGGCGGCGTAAGCATGAAGAAGCTCAAAGAGCGAAGACATGCCACTATCCGCTTTTTAAAAGGCGAAATAGAAACGCTAAAAGCGGATCAATAAGTCCCGCCCGGACTCCCCATGGTTCCCGAAGTTTCCGTAGGAAACGTAGGGCATAAAAAATATGTTGCTTAACGAATTATGCTATACAAAACTTTTTATCAATGTACCGTCTCAATCAACACTTAGAAATCAGAAAACTTTATAAATAGAAAAATATATTAAATTTTTCTATACGAAACTTTTATTCTTCTGTAGAATAAATCTATTCTTATCAAAAATAGAAAATAACAACATGTTTTTTCAATTTTAATGTACTACAGGAATTCATGATGAAACCAAATTTTCTTGCATTACTACCGTGTGTTGTATTTTTAATAATATTTGGTTTGCTTAATATTATTTACGGTTCAGATTGTATAAGCCGTGAAAACTTTCCTATTTTTGCAGCATTTGTAGCGCTCATAGTTTCTATATTTACTTTTAAAAAAGGTATACCCTTTAATGAACGAATTGAAGTTTTCATTGAAGGATCAAGTCAATTAATGCTTGTTCATACATGCTATATTTTTTTCTTAACAACTATATTTACAGCCATTCTTGCAGAAACTAGTTGCCTTGGATCAATGACCAATCTTATTTTACATGTAGTTTCAATAAATTTTATTTTACCTACAATATTTTTAATGACTTCATTATTTTCTTACGCAGTAAGTATGTCTATAGGAACTATAGCTTTATTTATGCCCATCATCATAAAAATTTCTGCTTGCACAGGATTAAATTTACCAATGATAACTGCAACAGTTGTTTGTGGTTCAATATTTGGTGAAAATTTATCTACTTTAGCAAACTCAATGACAACAATACAAAATAATAATATCGATAATGTTAAAAATATTTTTTTTAATATTAAAATTATATTCCCTGCTTTCGCTAGCACAATTATTATATTAATATATCAAAATAGCCTCATTACCATACCAACATATCTTGATTTGCTTCCCGCAATCAGTCCATCAGATATTATCAAAGCATTACCATACTTGTTCATTTTTTATTTAGCTTTAACTGGTCTTGATTTTATCATTATCATGGTTTTAGGAATTATGATGACGCTTATTATTGGACTGTACTTCAATCATATTACCGATTTAACAGCAATTAATATTATATTTGATGGATTTTATCATTCAAAAACAATGGTGAATGTATTTATTCTTATACTTTTATTATCAGGTTTATCAACGATTATTATTCATAATGGCGGTGTTGAATATTTGATTGAAAAACTTAAACATAAAATTGCTCATACAAACTACAATAAATTTACTTTATTTTGTTTAGCTACATTTGTGAATACTTTGATTGCAATTATTATTTCAGGACAATTTGTAAAAAAAACATATCTTACGCATGATCTTATTCCCGAAGAAGCTTCTTGTTTTGTTGATATAAAACCATGCGTTCTGCAAGGAATGTTGCCATACATACCGCAACTTATTTTAGCTTCATCAATGGCAAATATATCGTTTATGTCATTATTGCCACATCTTTACTATCAATATCTTTTAATCATTTGTTTAATCATCACGATTTTATGGACAACAACAAATAACAATCAATCTTGCAAATTACAACATAGTAATGGAAAAAAATGAACACGAAATTTATAGTACTATTACCAGGAATTATTTTTTCTTTTGTCTTTTTATTACTTAATATTTTATACACCAATACAGTTATACGTGAGAATTCTCCAATATTTGCAGCTTTTATAGCTATCATAGTTGCTATATTTACGTTTCAAAAAAAAGAGATTTTCAATAAAAGAATTGAAGTTTTTATCGAAGGCTCAAGTCAACTTATCGTTATACACATGTGCTATATTATTTTTTTAAGCACAATCTTCACAACAATTCTTGAATGTACTGGAAGTATGGCATCTATTGTTAATATCTGCCTACACATCATTCCAACATCTTTTATTTTACCAGGAATGTTTTTAGGATCATTAATTTTTGCATTCACTCTTGGAACTTCTCTTGGTGTAATTGCTGCTTTCATGGCAATATCGCTCAATCTTTCTCACCATGTAGGACTTAATCCATCACTCGTTGCTGCAACAATAGTTTGTGGTTCTATTGTCGGTGAAAATTTATCAATTTTATCTGATGCTAATATTATATCGAGAAAAATAACTGGCAGCTCCATGATTCAAAAATTTTTACTCGATATAAAAATTATTTTACCTGCTTTGCTTGGGACAATAATCTTATTAACTTATAAAAACAATCTGATAACAACGAATATGCATTTTGAAAATCTTTCAGCCTTAAGTTGGCTAGATTTTATAAAATCTATTCCCTATATAGTCGCTTTTTATTTAGGTTTAATTGGTCTTGATATTATAATTGTTATGGTTTCAGGAATTATACTAGCTCTTACAATTGGAATTTGTCTTCATGATTTTACAATGCTAACTGCAATAAATTTATTGTTTGATGGATTTTATAATACAAAAGACATGGTAAATTTATTCATACTTGTTGTTTTATTATCAGGTTTAACGGCAATGATCAAACATAATCAAGGTTTTGAATATTTAATTATCAAAATAAAAAATAGAGTTACCAATAAATTCCATGCGCGAATCGCTATATTTTTAGTAATTACCATGATTAACATCACAATTGCAATCAATACTCTTTCAATCTTAATTGCTGGTCCTATTGCCACTCAAATTAGCAATGATTCTAATCTTGATTCCTCAGAAGCAGCTAGTCTTTTAAATATTTCATCTTGCGTATCACAAGGATTATTACCTTACACGCCACAGCTTCTTTTAGCCGCATCAATGGCTCAAGTTTCGGCAATCTCTTTATTACCTTATCTTTATTATCAATACTTTTTAGCAATCTCTTTATTTGTATTTATTGCATGGAAAAAGAAGTCTGCGCAATAAACAATTGAATATTTAAGATTTTTATTATAGAATTATATGTGGTTTTTATTATAGAGAAAATTATTGTTTAACCGTTACGTAAGGTATTTTTATGGTCAGTTCTCTGATTCGGTATTTTTATCCAGACATCAAAAAAGAAGAAGTTCTTAAGTTTGGACTTTTTGCTGCTGTATTATTTTTTATTCTTGGATCTTATTGGGCATTGCGTTTTAAAAGACTCTCTTGTCTATAAAATTGCATTCCCCGTGTCTTTAGGCTGGGCTCATGGTTATGGTAAAGATCTAGTTCCTACACTTAAAATGATCACTCCATTTATCGTAGCTGGCGTTGTTGTTGTCTATACTAAATTGCTTGACATGATGGAAAAACATAAATTATTCTATGTTTTCTGTTCTTTCTATGCATTTTTATTCGGTTTAACAGCAATTGCTTTATTTGTTTTAAAAAGCTTTGGTCCTGAATACATTGGTGCTTATCCGCTTGCAGCACTTGGTGTTGCTGTGTATTTTGCAACAGAAAGCTTTGGTTCTTTAGTTATTGCTCTTTTCTGGTCATTTGCAGTAAGTTGTAACAAAAGTGATGAAGCTAAACGTTCATTCCCTTTCATGATTGCAATTGCTCAAATTGGTACAATTGGTGGTTCATCACTTTTAGTTTTCGGTTTACCAAACTGGTCAATTTATGCACTTTGCACAGTAACAACTATTTTAGTTATGGTCATGATTAATCAAATCGTAACTAAAGTTCCTGCTGATCAATTAGTAAGCGATAAAGTTGAAAAGAAACAAAAACCTGATATTTTAGCTGGTGTTAAACTTTTATTCACACAACCATATTTACTTGGTGTATTTATTGTTTCAACATTCTATGAAATTGTAAAAACAATTGTTGATTTCCAAATGAAATCTCAAGCTTCATTACTACCAGGCGTTAACTTTGAAGTTTTCCTTGGTTGGTTTGGATTCTGGACAAACTTCTTAGCTTTTGCAATGGCATTGCTTGGAACAAGTTACATTATGAAAAGATACGGATTAAAATTCTGTATTATGCTTTACCCAGTTATGTTTGGTATTGCATTAATTTCATTGTATGTATACTATCTTACAAATCCATCTCCAGAAAACTTGCTATGGGCTACTTTTGGCGTGATGATGCTTGTTACAGCGATTTCTTATGCTGTTAACAACCCAACAAAAGAAATGATGTACATTCCAACAAGCAATGATGCTAAATTCAAAGTAAAAGGTATTACTGATACTGTTGGATCACGTGGCAGCAAAGCAGCTGGTTCTGCAATCAATAATTCATTAAACGTTGGTGCTACACAAGCATTAAAAGTTGCTAACTTAATGGCATTTGGTACATTAATCGGCGTTGGCTTCATTGGCATCTGGTTAGTTGCTGCTCTGTACGTTGGTACAAAAAATGCACAATTAGTTCGTGATAACCAAATCATCGAATAATTCGTAGTTTATTTTCTACTGATTTTTAAAAGGTGAGCTTTACGGCTCACCTTTTTTATGGCAAAAATAAAAAAATAGTTGTTTTCGTTAAAAAAAATCAATAGAGTAGATATAAAAATAAACATCTTGTATCTTTGTTCGTAAAAAATCATCTTAAGATACAATAAAAAAAGGAATAAAAAAATGAATCTTATGAAGAAAAACTTACAAGTAATACTGCTAACCGGCATCTATATGGGAGCTACAACAGAATTATTACAAGCTGATGAAAAAGATAATAAATACCAAGCGCAAATCGTAACACTACAACAACAATCCTTTATCGATCAATTTAATGCTTTAGCAGCTGCTGGCGTTGCAAATATTAGCACTGCACAAATTGCTGCAATCTCAACATCAATCATTCCTTTTATTAGTAATGATCAAATTATTCAATTTACGCCTACACAAATTACTGCTTTTACAGTTCAACAAATTCCTGCTTTTCTACCTTCACAAATAGCTGTATTTACACCTACTCAAATGGTTGTTATAACAGCGGCGCAAGTTGCTGCTTTGACAGCTGCGCAAATTAATGCAATGTCAAACAGCCAATTAGAAGAAGTTATGCCTGATTTTTCAGTCACTCAAGTACAATCAATGTTAATGCCAAAAATTCAAGGTCTATCAAACGCATCATTGACAACAATGCTAGCTAATTTAACAAAAGATCAAGTTCAATTTATTACACCAGCACAAATTACAGAACTTGGTATTGCAATAGCACCAAGAATTTCTGATCTATCTCCAGCACAATTTTTATCATTATCACAAGCTCAAATACAAATAATGACTTCCCAAGACATAGCCGATCAACTAGGAAATATTTCAACAACACAAATTGGTTACCTATCAATAGACCAACTTAAAACAATTACTACAGCTCAAATTAATTTGATGACAAAAGATCAATTAAATGCATTCGAAACACGATTACAAGATCCACTCATAATAGCATCTTATCCTCAACTTGGAACACAATTAAGTTCTATTAATGATGCACCAGGAACAGGAGTCTCTCCAAAAGCTAAAAAGAAAAAGCACAAAAAGAATAAATTAACTAGTGCAGAACAAGCTGATGCTAAGAATTGGGGCAAAAAAAATTCTGATATGAATAAATTCTTCACTAAAAGCAAAGCTTAAAACAAATTTTTAAAGTTTCTTAGATTTTTAAAGGGGTCGCTTATCGCGGCCCTTTTTTACGTTCAAATTCTCATTACTTTTAAAATCATCTCTTTTTACACAAAGCATCAAACCACCGATCTATTCAACTTTATGTAAAATCAATATATCAAATTATTGATTTTACTAATTATTTTTTACTACTCTAATTACAGATGGTAACTTAATTTATAAATAAGGAGAATATAATGACACAAAAATCAATTTTTTTAACAATATTATTGCTAGGACAAAGCATCACATCAATCTATGCATTAGGACAAATAACTAATAATTCAAACACTCAGGTTAACGTTGTTTTTTACAAAGGTTATATTAAGCCTACAGACAAAAAATCAGCACAAGGCCGAATAGCAATGCAAGGAACCGTTATCACAGCAGGACAAAATTTTAATTTTCCTGAAACTTCTATAACAAGTGTGGATATTTTTTATGGCAATGGTACATTCCCACCATTACACACAGATAACATAAATACAAACTTCAATTATACGATCAATCCTGGTACCGTCTGGACTTTAACACAAGATTAATCTTCGTGCTGCACAGTACAAAAAAAAGGGCTGCGATCTGCAACCCTTTTTTATTAACCTACTTTTGTACCAGGTTTTACTTGTCCTTCAGGACTCATAACTTTTAAACCTGTCAATTCATCAAGCGCTAGCAACATCATACCCTGTGAATCATGCCCCATCATTTTGCGAGGCTTTAAATTCACCACAAATAATGCTTGCTTACCAACCATATCTTCTGGCCCATAAGCTTTTCTAATACCTGATAATACTTGACGCATACCAAGATCACCAAAATCAACTTGTGATTTTAATAATTTATCAGAACCTGAGACGATTTCACATTCGACAATCGTACCAATACGAAGATCTAACTTCGCAAAGTCTTCAATACCAATAAATTCCTTATCAGACTCAACTATAGGTTGCACAACTACTTCTTTTGCCGCAACTTTATCTTCTACTTTGACATCAGCTGATACAACCTCAATAATGTCTTCTTTTTTAATTTCAGATTTTATAAACAATGTTGCAATCTGCTGAATAATAAATGAATTTTTCCACGACATATTTTCAAACCTTTTCATATAATTTTTGCTCGAATCAAATGGACAACCTAAACTTGCAAGCATCGCTTCCATTTTATTTGGCATAACCGGCCACAATAAAACTCCAATAATTTCTAAACTATGCGCCGTTGCAGACATGATTTCTAAAAATTTCTCACGATCATGTCTGACCACTTTCCATGGCTCATGTTCATGAAAATAAGCATTCACTAAATTAATATAATCCCAAATTCTGCCAACCGCACGATAAAACATTCCATTTTCTACCAATTCCCAAACTTCATGAACAATCAACTGACATTGTTTTTGTAGCTCTAACGATGATGCTGACCACGCTGCTGGAGCATCAAGATGCGTACATTCATTTTTCACCACCAAGGTTGCCATGCGATTAAGCAAATTACCAAAGGCATTGGCAAGCTCAGAATTAACACTTTGTTCAATGTCATCGAACTTAAATTCGCTATCTTGCGTGATCGCCATTTTTCGCGTTAAATAGTAACGAATTTCGTCAACACCATAATCGTTTGCCAATTGCATTGGATCAACTGCATTACCCAAAGATTTCGACATCTTTTGATCTGCAACTTTAATCCAACCGTGCACTAATAATTTTTTTGGCATTGCCAAATTCGATGCCATCAAAAACGCTGGCCAATAGACTGCATGGAATCGCGCAATATCTTTACCCATAATTTGTAAATCTGCAGGCCACCATTTTGCAAGCTCATCTGCACGTGCATCATCACCGTAACCAACAGCGGTAATATAATTATTTAAAGCATCAGCCCACACATACGTCACGTGTGCATCATCACCAGGAAATGGAATTCCCCAAGAAATCGTCGTACGAGAAATACTTAAATCTCTCAATCCAGATTTTACAAAACTGATAACTTCTGCCATCCGCTCTTTTGGTGTAATAAAATTTGGATGTTCTTCGTAAAATTTTAATAATCGATCTTGATATGCTGACAATTTAAAAAAGTAGCAACTTTCTGAAACTTCGCCTGTTGCTCGAGAACAATCAGGACAAATTAATGGAGTGCCCGCCGCTACTTCGACACTATCTTTTTCGGTAACAAACGATTCACAAGGCGTACAATACCAACCACTGTAAGAACCTTTGTAAATATCACCTGATTGCTGTAATTTTGTTAACCAATGTTGTACGGCTTTAACATGCTGGATATCGGTTGTGCGAATAAAATAATCGTAAGCAATTTCATATTTTTGCCACACCGATTTATAAGAATCGATAAAACTATCCGTAAAATCTTTAGGGTTCATTGTAACTTTTTCTGCTGCCTGTGCAACTTTTTGCCCATGTTCATCAGTGCCTGTTAAAAAGAAAACTTGTTGCCCTGCAATCTTATGATAGCGAGCGGCAACATCTGCAAGCAATGTTGAATATAATGATCCAAGATGTGGTGCTGCCGTCACGTAATAAATTGGCGTGGTAACGTAAAATTTATTGCAATTGTTGTTCATACATATCTTTCGAAACTCATTGTTCTGAGTATTTTTTTATAATTTAATATTATGGACCAGAATTTTTTCTTCAAAAAATTCTGGAATCTGGTGGGGCTGTCGCCCTCACCCCACTTCTATAAAATAAAGCTATAAACTTAAACATATTTTTTAATAAAGTGAACGTGGGGCACTCCCCTCCCCCATTTCCAACGAATAAATGAATATGAATTCGTTGGCGTATTAAAAAGATTTGAATGCTATCCAAACGTCGTTAATTTGTTTTTGAGTTAAAACATTGGGGAAAATTTGTAATCGTTCAAAAAGCTGTTTGCCTGGTAATAAATTTTCAACCCCAATATATTCTTGCGGCAATTGCTCTAAAACATCTTTTACTACTGGCAAAATACAAAATTCTTTACAGTTGAACATTAAAACTTCTTGTTTATAAATATAATTTAAAAATTGATAAATCATGTCATCTTTTTGCGATGAAGCACAAATCACCACATTACTCAAAATAAACAAACTACCTTCATCTGGCACCGTAAATGCAAGATCTGGATTGCCAAGCATTGCTCGTGCAATAATCTCTCGCTGGCACACAACGAGCGGATACGTCTTTGAAGTTAAAAAATAACCTTGCTGAAAATCTGTGTAAGCACCAACCCATGCTTTTTGTTCAATGAATAATTTTTCTATTTGCTGCAATTCCTGACTATTTATTTTTTTACAATCAAGACCTAAGTAAAGATTTGCAAGAAAAATTGCTTCTCGAGAATCATCAACCATACTAATATTTTTGCATGGCACTAAACTTTTATCAAAAATTAAATTCCAAGAATTTGATGGTAAACCTTCATTAAAATAACTTTTGGTATACCCTAAACCAAGCATGTCCCAATAAATTGGCAAAGAATATTCATTACTTGGATCAAAGTATTGACCCATAAACTCTGGATAGATTCTATCAATAAAATCACACCGCGATCTATCGATTTTCTTTAAAAAACCCGCTTTTGCAAGTGGGGCAATAATATATTCTGAAGGCAAAATAATATCACAATTTAAATCTTTAGCGATCTCAAATTTTGTAACCAGCTCTTCATTACTTTCATAGTAATTAACATAAACTTTAATACCAGTTTCTTGTTCAAATTTTTGCAATACCGACTCATCAATTTTATCTGCCCACATAAATACCGACAATGAACGAGTTTGCGCAAAATGCTGAGAAACATGTGATAATAAAATAAAACCAATTAAAAAGGTTATCCAAAAAAGAATAAACAAGAATCGAACTTGTATTTTAAAAAAAAATTGTACCAACCAATGTTCAAAAAAATTATTATTTTTCATGACGAACCGCCAATCGAGCTTGCAATAATGATATTGCTAAAATAAATAAACTACTGATCAATAACATAATCGTTGATAATGCATTAACTGTAGGCGAAATACCTGAACGAATCATGGTAAAAACATACAAAGATAAGGTTTGAGCTGATGAACCTGCACAAAAAAATGATACAACAAAATCATCAAACGAAACAATAATGACAAGCAATGTTGAAACAATAACTGCAGGATACAAAAAAGGTAAAACAATATGACGAAATGTATAAAATGCTGATGCGCCTAAATCAAGTGACGCCTCAACTAAACGAGGATCAAGTTCATCAAGACGTGATTTTAAAATAGGAATTGTAAATCCAAGTCCCAACAAAGTATGACCAATAATTAATGTTATCAAACCAAGAGGTATCATAAAATATGAAAACAAACTGAGCATGCCAACGGCAATGACAATATCGGGCACTAAAATATTACTATAAAAAAAATAAGAAATATTCGTTGTGAATCGTTTGGCACCATACACCAACATTAAACCAAAAGTAACACTCAAAAAAGCTGCGCTGACCGCAACACAAATTGAATTCTGAAACGCTCGCCAAATTTCAACCGATGCAAAAAGATCATGATACCAACACAAAGAAAGACCTTTCCATTCAGCAGGAAAACCACCTTGATTAAACGAATAGATCATTAAAATCATAATCGGCAAATACAAAAAGATGCAAAAAACTCCAACATACAATGGTAAGGCTAATTTTCTTAATCTCAATTCCATAGATATAATACCTCATATTAAATCCATCAGAAAACCGACTCTTTCGCATTCGCTTCCGACTTCGCTCTTTGAGCTACGACGGACAGGCTATTCGTCGGAAATAGAAATGCTAAAAGCATATCAATCTGATGAGGTGGGTGGCGACCCATTTCGCTTCTTTAAATCTACGGGATTAGGGCCCGCGCCCTCCCCTGTCCCCGAAGTTTTCATAGAAAACGTAGGGCAAAAGAAATATTTATAAACTTATTATAGCTTATTACACTATTTTTTATCGAATAATTTTAGATTGTGTCGTTATTTTATTAAACAACCAATTGTACATAGTTGCAGATAAAAATAACATTGCACAACTTAAACAAATAAAAGCTGCTCCAAGATGCCAATCTTTGCCAATAAAAAAATATTCAGAAATTAATGTGCCTACAAAAAATAGTTTCATACCACCAAGTAATGATGGAATGACATATTCACCAAAAGACACCACGTACACCAAAAAGAATCCTGCTCGAACACCAGGCATCGAAAGGGGTAAAATAATATGCCACAATGTTTTGCGAAAGCTTGCTCCAAGATCATACGATGCTTCAATTAATTTAACATCAATTTTCTCAAGCGAAGAATAAATCGGCATGATCATAAAAGGTAAATAGACATGAAACATAACCAAGTAAATTGCAAAATAACTATTCAAAAAATTAACAGGTTTTTTCACAAGCCCTATAAACATAAGCAACTGATTAATCACGCCATTTTTTTCTAAAATAAAAAACCATGCATACACTTGCACGAGAACATTAATTAAAAAGGGAACAGAAAGCAAAAATAAAAAGAAAAATTTGAATCTTTTAATATGCAGAGCTAAAAAATAAGCCACTGGATAGGCAATCACAAGACTTGCAATTGCTGTGACACTTGCAAGCATAATTGATCGAAATACAATAGCTATCTGAGATAATTGAAATATCTCTTTAAAATTATCGAACGTAAAACTTTGAACAAGATGCGAATCACTACCAGCAGAAAAGCTTAAAATTATCACAAAAATAATTGGTAAAATTAAGAAAGCTGCCTGCCAAATAAAGGCTGGTGTTACTAAAAAAAAGTAGGTTTCTGATTTTATCAGTTTTTTAAAT
>Ga0208373_1001555_pt1 | contig 29879 bp, 28 predicted proteins | sample RifOxyC2_FD_184036 | JGI IMG/M metagenome (GOLD analysis project Ga0208373, IMG submission 184036) | Soil microbial communities from Rifle, Colorado - Rifle Oxygen_injection C2 (SPAdes) | ecosystem: Environmental > Terrestrial > Deep subsurface > Rock core/Sediment | place: Rifle, Colorado... | reverse complement strand
AAAACCTAATCGCCATTCCATTCGCCTGCCACATTATGATTACAGCGATGCAGGTTATTATTTTGTCACCATTTGTGCGCATCAGCATCGTTGTTTGTTTGGAAAAGCAGAAAATGGGAAAATTATACACAACCGATTTGGTTTAATCGTTCAAAATTTTTTGGGAGAAATTCCAGCTAGATTTAAAAATGTAGCACTGGATGAATTCATTGTTATGCCAAATCACATGCACATGATTGTGATCATAAAATATAATGTTAATAAGCATTCGTAGGGGCGATTCACGAATCGCCCAATATAAATTAAAAGGGCAATTCATGAATTGCCCCTACAAAATGATGCATCGAATTATGTGGACAGACGTAGTATGCTATTAAGCAAAATGATGGGCTATTTTAAAATGAACACAGCCAAAAAAATTAATTTGCTAAGACATACTGTCGGCAAACCCTTATGGCAGCGTAACTACTATGAACGCATCATCCGCAATGAAGGCGAATTATATGCCATCAGGAATTATGTTCGTTACAACGCACAAAAATGGGAAGAAGATGATTATTATGTTAATGTCGATTAAAATTTTATGATTTTTTGTTTTTGGAAAATAATAATGCCCGTTCTTTTATCTATTTCCTTCCAACAATTTATTTCTTGAAAAAAACACAGGGATAATTCATCATACGCGCACTTTTAAAATTAACTATACTCATCGCGATTGAGTTCTCGGGGTTGGCACAAATAGACCCGAGTATTTTGGTTTTTCCGCGAGGCGGCGAGGAATGAGCAACAGGAGTGTATAAGTCATACATGACTGTTGCGAAAGACGATGCCAACAAAGTGGAAAACCAAAAGACGAAGGGTATACGCATTAAATAATTAAAGAGAAATTAGATGAGGAAACTAAAATTATTTCGAGAAGAAACAGGAAAACCTATCACGCTTGCACATGTTTTAGCAATAGTGATGACATTGGCAGAAATTAAAAATACATACACTGGTGGTATAAAAGAATCTGCATTATCATTAGAGACAGTATTATCCAATAGCAAGAAAATTATTTGTTGTATTCAAACTATGGCAAATCATTCTTATGTTAATAGAGGTGATTTTTTTGATTGTACTAGTTCTATCATTTCCTTTTGCAGAGCTTTTCCAAAGTTACTAGAAGCAATAGAGCCTGTCACGAAATATTTAGAATCTGTATATTCAGAAGAACATACAAGTGACATGGGTGAGTTTATTAGGGATTCTTTTTTTTACAGGATAATGTTTGAGAAGCCATTAGATTCATTTGACTTATACGAATCGGTTGCTGTTACTTCTGAGATCTATGATCGTATAATGGAAGGGAAGCCAGAAATGTTTGATGTTGATGCTGATTCTGTTGTTTCAAATTCTTTAGAAGAAGAGGGTCGGTCTTTTATTGTAGATGAGAAAAAGCGATTTATTGAGTTTCTTAGTAAAACGGTTGATTTATCTCTCCAGCAAGTTATTGATGAGACATCCAGTAATCCAGAGGATGATAGGGATTTTGTGGTTCTCATTATAAATGGAGTTATTCGGGATCCAGAAATTTCGAAACATTGGTTTACTGATGATTTTGTATTGCGCATGTTAGAACGAGGATGTGAGGCATCATCTGTTCCCAGAAGATAAAAATTTTTCAGCCAGCCAAAAACCGCGAAACAATTTTAAAAATTTTTTCCTTTGCCCATCTTTCCTAAAGACGCAATAAATTGCGTCTCTACGATTTTTTTCGGACAGGTCACGACCTGTCCCTACAATTTTTCTTGACGGGCAGACACATAGGTCTGCCCCTACAATCTGTAACTTTTCCCTTTTGGTCAGACACATAGGTCTGCCCCTACAAATTCTTGGGTGATACTGGGATTGAACCAGTGACCCCTGCCGTGTGAAGGCAGTGCTCTCCCGCTGAGCTAATCACCCGAAACTTTTTTAGCTGACATCCTTGTCAAAAAAACTGTGCTTTCAATTTACGCCAGGTCGTACGCGTGAAGCTGCGCTCGCTCGCTTCACTTCCTTGTACTCCCGTTCACTGAATGCTTGCTTTGCAAGCAAAATGTGAACCCGCTGAGCTAATCACCCGAAACTTTTTTAGCGGACATCCTTGTTAAGAAAATCTTGTTTGACAGATGCGATAAATTGCGTCTACGACAGCAAAGTATGGACAGATTCAAGGATGCGTAGAATTTAGCACAATTCGTTGACATGTCAATAACAGGTTGCTGCTGATCGTATAATGCTTTAATATTTTTATTATTTCGATTTACGGAATCCCCGCATGAAATTTAGACGCCTTTTTATTTTTTTATTTTTTTGCGTGATCGTGAGCATTGCTTGGGCGTCTCAGAATCATTTAACGATTCAGATTCAGGGTTTGCAGTCAGATGCTTTAAAGAACGCGCAGGCGCAATTGAAAGTGATGCAGGATTCATTAGGCAGCGAATATACAAATGCGGATATCCAACATTTATTCCGCATGGCGCCGCGCGAAATTAAAACAGCTATTGCACCGTTTGGTTATTTTCATCCAACCATTCAATCGCGTCTTTCACTCAATCAGAATGTGTGGCAAATGTTTTTCTTTGTGCGTTCTGGTGAAGCAGTACATCTCTCGCAAGTGGATGTGCAGATTACCGGTGCAGGCGCGAAACAATCTTTTTTTCAGAGTTATCTTAAAAATTTGCCGGTAAATGCCGGTGATCAACTCAATATTAAAAATTACGAAGCAATCAAGCAGCATCTTTTTGATTTAGCGTTGGCTAACGGTTATTTTCAAGCATCTATGAAAACATCTAAATTGATTATCAATTTATATTCTCATCAAGCGCGCATCATGATTCATTTTGATACAGGTCCTAGTTATTATTTTGGTAAAACCACTTTTTCAAAAGTGCCGCTTAAATCCAGTTTATTAAAACGTTATTTGCCTTATCAGGAAGGTGATGCTTACCGCAATGTGGATGTACAGCAACTGCAACAAGATTTAGTCGGCAGCGGATATTTCCAGTATGTCAATGTTGAACCGAGTCCTGATTTGGCAAAACAATATTATGTGCCGGTGACTATCCAAATGAAAACGCAAAGACCACGTGTTTATAACATAGGCGCAGGTTTTGGTACGGATACTGGTCCGCGTATTTTACTTGGCATGACATTCCGTCAGCTCAATCGTTATGGGCATAAGTTAAATTTTACTTTATTAGGTTCTGTGAAAGACAGTCAGTTTATTTCAACTTATATTATTCCCGGCAAAAATCCAGCGACTGATCAATTTTTTATTAGCGCGGGTTATGGTTATGAAAATCTTCCGCTAGGTCAAGGACAAGCAGGAAAAGTATCGGCAGGTTATATGTGGATATGGCGACAGTGGCAAACGACTGCCAGCTTAACGTATTTGCAGGAACGTTATAATCTTCTGGATAAACCTAAAACAAATACCCACATGCTGATTCCCGCGATTAACTTAGATCGCTTAATCAGTGATAATTTAATTAATCCAACTAAAGGTTATCGTTTGCTGTTTAATTTACAGGGCGCAAACAAAGCTATTTTTTCAGAAGAAAGTTTTGTGCAGGCTTCGATAGGCGTGAAAGGGCTTTATACCTTTCGAAAGAATTGGCGTTTGATAGGCCGCGCACAAATGGCTCATACGGTGATTAATGATTTATACGCCTTGCCTTTATCGTTACAATTATTTGCTGGTGGTTCGGAAAGTGTGCGCGGTTACGGTTATCAAGCATTAGGACCCGGAAAAAATTTAATGGTGATGAGCGGAGAAATACAAAGACGCATTGTGGGCGATTTTTATTTAGCCGGATTTTATGATATGGGTAATGTCAGCAATCAATGGTTAAATATGCATTTGGATCGAGGCGTCGGCGGCGGCATTGTTTGGATTTCACCGATCGGCGCATTAGAAGTGACGATGGCGCAGGCAATAGATTATCAAGGCAAACCGTGGCGTTTGCAGTTTACCATGGGACCTCAATTGTGATCAGAAAATTAGGCATCTTTTTAATTATTTTATTAGGACTTTTAGTTTTTATTTTAAGTCCTGCTGGTCTGCACGCGGTTGTCCGTGTGGCTTCCTGGTTTTTGCCTGGACAATTAACCTATCAATCACTGCATGGTGAATTAGGCAAAGTGATTGATGTGAAAAATGTGACCTACCGTTCAGAAACCATTGATTTAAAAATTTCTTCGCTGCATTTCACTTGGCATCCTTGGAGTCTTTTCCATAAAGAAATTCAGGTGAAAGATCTTCAAATCAAAGGTATTCAATTAAAAATTAACAAAACAGAAAAAATTAAAAAAGAAAAACAAGCCGTTCCTCAAACGTCCAATACAACCCCTATTTTTACGCCGCTGATATTGCCGATGAGTTTACGTATAGATCATTTAGAAATTAATCATTTTCAGTTTGAAGATTATGTTTTAAGAAAAGCTATTCAAATTGGTCAATTAAATTTACAAGGGTTATTAAATACAAATAATTCTAATCTTCAATTAAAAATTCATTTTAGAAAATCTGATTTAACAGCTTATTTTAACGGTCCTTTAAGCGGCTACCGTTTACAGATGCATTACCGTTCACCCAATTATGTTTGGCAGTTAAATGGGCAAGGCGATCAAAGTAAAATGAGTTTGAGTGTTAACGGCATAGAAAATGCCAAAAAAATATTTTCAGGCAGTGTGACATTTGCTTGGTCGCCCATTTTAGAATGGACAGGACAATTGTGGACAAATAATGTTTCACTGATTTGGTTTTCTTCTTTGCCTTTAGCAAATGTTTCTTTTAATCTGGAAACAAATGGCGAATATGATGGTATTCATTTAACACAAGTATCAAATTTATCTAATTTGTCTTTGGCTTTTTTAAATGATGAATTTATTCGCGGCAGTATTTATCTTCAACAAAAATATCATCAAACTATTTTCAGAACACATTTGAAAGATGCTGAGAAAGATTATTTAACTATAGAGGCATTAATTGATGATGTGCTGAGTATCCAATGGGGAATGAGAATTGGCGATCTTTCTGATTTTTGGATGCCGGTGGGCGGTTCGATGAGTAGTCAAGGTTATGTGCGCGGCAATATTAATAATCCTGTAATCAAAGGAAGTTTTAACTGCAATACAATTAATTTTGGTGATTTTATTTTAGATCAGCTTCACATCCATGTTAACGGCACATTGCCTCAGCATACGATTCGGATTAACGGCTCGCTGAATAACACAAAATTTTCTTCGCTAATTAACGGTCAGATGCAGACCAACCATGATAATTTAAATTGGTCGGGCAGTATGACGCAGCTTAATATTCTCTCTCAATCACTTAAAACTTGGCAATTAGCGCAGCCTGCTTATTTTTACGTATCGCCTGATCAAATTGAAATTCATCACGGTGTACTGCGTTCACCCGACGGCGAATTAAATACAGACATAAGTTATATTGTTAATCAGCAATTACTGCAGGGACATTTTAATTTTTCTCTTTTAAAGCTGCCGTTATCTACTTTAGATGTTACTCTTTCTCAAGTTAACGTTAATTTAAATGCAAAAGATCATGCAGCAAAAATTGAGGCGGGATTTATTTCTGGTAAATCACCTTTGACTTTAACAGGCAAAGCAGACTGGGAAAACTATTTGAAACTGTCTGCCGCTTTGAAAGGTAATGATGTAGAAATGATGAATACACCGCAATATCAAATTTCTTTATCGCCTGATTTGAAATTAACGATTGATCATTATCGAATTGACTTAGCTGGTAAAATCATTGTGCCGCAAATGAAAATTGCACCGCAAGATTTAACTTCTGTTGTCTTGATGCCGAATGATGCGAGTTTTGTAGGAGAGCCGCCTAAGCATCCATCGCTTTGGAAATTTTATATGAAAATTTATTTAGCATTGGGCGACAAAGTATTTCTTGATGCGTATGGATTAAAAGGAAAGCTCAATGGAAGTTTGTATATTCTCAAAGAACCCGATCAAGTTATCACAGGATCGGGAAAACTTTATTTAACTCAAGGCACTTATAATTTACTGCAGCAGTTATTAACAGTCACTAAAGGCAATTTAAATTTTATTAACAGTCCGATTACTAATCCAAATTTAGAAGTGCAGGCAGTGCGCCAATTTACCAGCACATTGACTTCAACAGGTTTTGGTTTAGAACGTTTTCAAGCAGGCGCTGAAATTACCGGCACTTTGCAGCAGCCAAAAATCACGCTGTTTTCACAGCCGATTACTTTATCGCAAACAGATATTTTATCTTATTTGTTATTTGGTCACAGCGCAGGTCAGGGCAGTACCAGTGCAACCACGATGCTATTACTGCAAGCGGTGAATAATTTAAAATTAGGGCAAGCGAATTCCCCTAATTTTATTCAAAAACTGCAGAGTGATTTTGGCTTTACAGAATTAGGCGTTGAAACACAAACCGATGTGGATGCGATCGGCAATACTTTATCGCAGCAAAATGCTTTTGTGGTAGGACGTTATTTAACACCGGAAATTTATTTGCGTTATAGCCGCGATTTGATTGACCAGATTAATGTTTTAGAAGTACGCTATTTATTAAGTCAGCATTGGATGGTACAAAGCACGGCAAGCACACAAGGCACAGGCGCTGATGTTTTGTATACTATCGAGGGCGGGAAAGCATCGCAGTAAATGAATAAGGCAGAAAACAAATTTGTATTGGTTCATAAAAAAACAATTTATCGCGCCTTATGAGAAGTAAAGAATTTTAAATGGGATTAAACAATGTCGACAAGCAAACAAGTATTATTAAGAAATAAAAATCAACTGAGGAAACAACGCGGTAAAATTGATGATACAGCTATGTTTCCCGTAACATCTTCAAAATTTGAAATGCCAGAAGATTATGCACCGTTATTAGCAAATCTAAAAAAACAAATTTCTCAAACTAGATTTCGAGTGATTTTATCCAGTAATACGGTAATGGTGATATTATACTGGGATATCGGCAAACAAATCTTAGATAAACAGGAAAAACATGGCTGGGGGGCAAAAATTATTGATCGCTTGTCATTTGACTTGAGAGAGTCATTCCCAGACATGAAGGGATTTTCTCCACGAAATTTAAAATACATGAGAGCTTTTGCGAATGCATGGTCTCGCCGAAAAATTGTGCAAGAGGTTCTTGCACAATTACCGTGGTACCACAATATAGCCTTATTAGAAAAACTAAAATCAGAAAAAGAACGTTTATGGTATGCAGTAAAAGCCTATCAATATGGATGGTCACACAATGTCTTATCAATGCAAATTGACTCTCAAGCACATTTGCGATTTGGGAAAGCACAAAATAATTTTTCTCATACTTTGCCAGCAGTTGATTCAGATATGGCAGTACAAGCATTCAAAGATCCTTATTTATTTGATTTTCTAGGCACAGATTTACCCAGAAGAGAAACAGAATTAGAGCAAGGGCTTGTGAATCATGTTAGAAAATTTTTGCTTGAATTAGGACAAGGCTTTGCTTTTGTTGGTCAACAAGTTCATCTAGAATTAGGCAATAATGATTATTATATTGATTTATTATTTTACCATTTACAACTTAGACGATATGTAGTTTTAGAAATCAAAGCGCGTCAATTTGAATCGGGTGATGGAGCGCAATTAGGTATGTACATCACTGCTGTAAATCAGTTACTCAACCATTCAGATGACAAACCGGCAATAGGGTTATTACTGGTTAAAGAGAAAAACAAAATTTTAGTTGAATATGCTTTAAAGGGAACCACTCATCCAATTACTGTTTCCGAATGGGAAACTAAACTAACTCGTTCCTTACCAGAAAATTTGCAAGATAGTTTACCAACAATCGAAGCATTAGAAGCCGAATTATCGAGTAATCCTACAAAAATAAGAAACCAATACTCATAAATTATCAATGAGGATAACCATGACCACCACACTTTGGCAGCAGCGCATACAACAAGCCACAAAAATTTTATTAATATTGACAGCATTTGTTATTCCTCTTTCAACTTCTGTCACTGATATTTTATTTCCTTTGATTTTTTTGTTGACGCTGTTCACAGGGAATTGGCAGGAAAAATGGCAGACAATTTCCCGTAATCCTGTTTTCATTTGTTTTCTTTTATTGTTTTTATTTTATTTTATAGGTGTCTTTTATAGTTTTTCGCCTTTCTCTGTTGCCTTTAAATATTTTTTAAAATATTTGCCTTTTTTATTTATTTTATTTTCCGCGCCTTTATTTAGAGAAAGAAAATTAAGAAATTATGTTTTCAACGCTTTTTTATTTTCTATTTTATTGACGCTGATTTTATCTTTATTTAGAATTATTTTTCATCAGCATTTTGGTACACGCATGGGCATTGGTGAAACTGACACGATTTTTAAAGGACACATTGATCAAAGCACTTTATTTTCAATCGCCGCTTTTTTTTCTTTATATCGTTTTTTAAATTTTCGCAATGATTCAAAAAATTGGATGCGATGGCTGTATCTGGCATTTACAATTTTATTGCTTATTATAGTGATGTGGTTTAATGGTTCTCGGACAGGTTATGCTGTTGCGGGAATTTTATTTTTATATACTTGCTTTAACCGATACGGCTGGGATGGTTTTTTTGCAGCAATGATTGTCGGCGCAGTCAGTATTGGCTTTTTATTTTATCATTCATCTACTTTTCAAGAACGCACTCGAACAGCTTATGTTGAATTAACGCAATATTTACACGGACAAAATTATCTAACCGATAATGGCATGCGGCTTGTGTTTGATGTGAATACGTTTCGCCTCTTAAAACATCGCCCTGTTTTTGGTTACGGCACAGGCAGTACCATCACTGCTTACACACAACTATTATCCAATGCACAGCGTCATGATACTGGCAGGTTAGGCGCGGTCGCAAACGGATATTTGAATGTCGCTTTTCAGCTCGGATTTTTAGGGCTTGCTTTGCTGATTTATTTATTCGGCAAGCAATGGTTTTATGGCGCTTATTTATTAGGCGAAGAAAAATTTTTCAATCACATTTTATTGTTAGCGATTATCACGGCAGATTTTTTTAACCCCAGTTTAACGGATACAACGCCGCTGCATTTGTATGTGTTATTTACTATTGTTTTCTTTGGCGCATTAGAAAAAAATAAATCATCATGAAAATTTCTTTAATCATTACCACTTATAATTGGCCTCAAGCATTAGACTTAACGCTGATGTCTTTGCAAAATCAAACTGATACTGATTTTGAAATTATCATCGCAGACGATGGTTCAGATGATAGAACAAAACACCTGATTGAAAGCTGGCAGCAAAAATTAAAACAAACACTCCAGCATGTTTGGCAGGAAGATGATGGATTTCGTGCGGCAAAAATTCGTAATAAAGCAATCGAAGCTGCAAGCGGCGATTATTTAATTTTCTTAGACGGCGATTGTTTTGTGAAAAAGAATTTTGTAAAACAACATGTGCATTTAGCAGAAAAAAATTATTTTGTTGTAGGACAACGGATTCTATGCAGTGAAAAATTTTCAGAAGAATTATTAAATAAAAAAAAATTGATCAGTCATCCTAACCTTTATTGGCTCAAGTGCCGTTGCCAGAATAAAATCAATCGATTTTTACCGTTGATCATTTTTCCATTGGGATTTTTTAGAAAATTTTTTCCGAGAAAATGGCAGGGTGCTAAAACTTGCAATTTAGGCGCTTGGAAAAATGACTTAATCTGCGTTAATGGATTTGATGAATCTTTTCAAGGCTGGGGCTATGAAGATTCGGATTGTGTGATTCGTTTAATTCGATCAGGCATTTACCGAAAAACAGCGCGGTTTGCTGCGCCTGTTTTTCATTTGTGGCATAAATTTCTTGATCGCGCAAAAGAAATTGAAAATAAAAAACGCCTGCAAGAAGTTTTACAGGCAGATTATGTTCAAGCAAGACAGGGGTTGAATAAAATAACTTAATTCAACTGTTCAAATGATACACGATACTGCATCAAAATACCGACAATTTCTACTTCACTGATGTGCTGTGATTTGTAAGTATGATCCAGCGGGCGTAAATAAATACCAGAACCATCCACTAAGTATTGTCTGAAAACTAATTTGTTTGTTTCTTTAATTTTGGCTAAAACAAAATCGCCGCGTTTTGCTTCATGAGCTGGCTTAAAAATTAAATGAGCGCCGTCTGGAAAATTGGGTTCCATACTTTTGTTATCTAACAGCACGGCATAACATTCGCCGGTAACTTTTCCATCGGCTGTTAAATAATGATCTGTTTTAATCTGATAGGCTTTTAAATATTTCCCTGCCAAAATATCTTCGTGCGATAAGATCGCAATTTTATAGGCTAAAGTTTTTTCACCAATATGCCCGACTTTTCCCTCGCCAGATCTTAACCATTCAGGATCAACTTCTAATGCGAGTGCAATTTGTGTGAGATACTTTGGTTTTTTCGCATGATTTAATAACCAATTCATTGCTTGACGTGAAATGCCCACTTCGGAAGCAAGCCATGCTTTCGAACGTTTAATGCGAGCGAGTTGTGATTTAATTCTTTCAGCGAATTCATGTCGTGGAGGATGAACCATTGACAAACACCTTATTGTTTTTTATACTCAGTAAATATAATCCTCACCAAATTCTTTTATCCTTTACAAATAGCAAAGAAAATAAAAAATTTCTTATTTTTTTTACACTGCTCTCAGGTTTACCTCATTTTTCCAAAGATTACAAGTGAGAGTTTTGCTGAAAAAACCGCTGTTTTTTGCAAATTTCGCCAGCGGTGAGCATTTTGCTTTTCTCTTAAGGGACGATTAATTTTTTCGGAATAGTTTAAATAAAATTTTTGTTTTTATTTTTTTGTGATTTATATCACACAATTTTTTTGAAAATTTTGTTATCATGTTGGTATGTTAGGGAAAAGGGAAAAGGGAAAAGGGAAAAGGGAAAAGGGAAAAGGGAAAAGGGAAAAGGGAAAGAAAACTTTATTATATAATAGGAGAAAAACTCATGACTGATACACCCATGTTTTGTTATCAATGTGAACAAACTGCACATGGCACTGGCTGCACCACCCAAGGTGTCTGCGGAAAAACAGCATCGGTTGCTGATCTGCAGGATTTAATTATTTATTCATTGCAAGGACTATCTGTGTTAGCAATTGAAGCAAGAAAAAATAATATTGAAACGAGTGAACACGATATTTTTGTCTGCAAAGCTTTATTTGCAACTGTTACGAACGTGAATTTTGATGAAGAGGATATGGTTACGTTTGCGCAACAAGCTATGCAGCATCGTGATCAATTGATACAGCAGTTAAAACAAAAAAACATTTCCTTATCTCATTTACCTCATGCTGCTACGTTTGAATTAGCGAAAGATAAAAAAGAAATGATTGAACAAGGACGCGCGCATGGAATTATTGATCAATTAGAATCCAGCCGCGATATCCAATCGCTTAAAAATACGTTGCTTTATGGTATCAAAGGCGCAGCCGCTTATGCTGATCATGCTTATATTTTAGGGCAAACGGATGAAAAGGTTTTTCATTTTTTTGAAAAAGGTTTAGCTGCTATGCTGCGGCATGATTTATTGCTGGAAGATTGGATCAATTTAGTTTTAGAGTGCGGAAAAATTAATTTGCGTGCGATGGAGTTATTAGATGCAGGAAATACAGGACATTATGGACATCCAGAACCAACACAAGTGCCGCTAGGTTCGCGTCAAGGGAAGGCGATTTTAATTTCTGGACATGATCTGCTTGACTTGGAATTATTGTTGGAACAAACAAAAGATAAAAATATTTTTGTTTATACGCATGGTGAAATGCTGCCTTCGCATGGTTATCCAAAATTAAAAAAACGTTTCCCGCATTTTTATGGACATTATGGAACTGCCTGGCAAAACCAGCACAAAGAATTTGCTGCATTTCCCGGTGCAATTTTAATGACGACAAATTGTATTCAAAAACCGTTGGCAACTTATCAAGAAAATATTTTCACCACAGGTTTAGTCGGCTGGCCGGAAGTGACGCATATTGATGAGAAAAAAGATTTCACCCCAGTAATTGAAAAAGCGTTAGCGTTACCCGGATTTGAAAAAGAGGAAGATAAAGGATTTGTGATGGTTGGTTTTGGCAGGAACACAGTGTTGAGTATTGCGGATAAAGTGATTAATGCAGTCAAACAAGGCAAAATAAAACATTTCTTTTTAGTAGCAGGATGTGACGGCGCAAAACCCGGCAGAAATTATTACACTGAATTTGTCGAAAAAGTTCCGAAAGATTGTGTCGTGTTAACTTTAGCCTGCGGAAAATTTAGATTCTTTGATAAAAAATTAGGCGATATTGACGGCATTCCCAGATTATTAGATGTAGGCCAATGCAATGATGCGTATTCTGCTGTGCAAATCGCCTTAGCCTTATCCAAAGCATTTAATGTAGACGTGAATGATTTGCCGTTATCGTTAGTGCTTTCTTGGTATGAACAAAAAGCAGTGGCTGTGCTTTTAAGTTTATTATCTTTAGGCATTAAAAATATTCGTTTAGGTCCTTCGCTGCCGGCATTTTTATCACCGAATGTTTTAAAATTTTTAGTTGATAAATTTAATATTGCGCCGATTAAAACACCCGATGAAGATTTGGCAGCGATTATGGGAACATAGAGAGAGGGAAAAGGGAAAAGGGAAAAGAAAAAAGAGAAAAGTTCTTTTGTAGAGGCAGATTTAAATGCTAGAGCAACTGAACATGAGACAAATATTATAGGGGCAGGTCGTGATCTGTCCGTATATACCCGTCGTCTTTTGGTTTTCCGCTTTGTTGGCATTGTCGTTCGCAACAGTCATGTATGATGTATACACTCCTGTTGCTCTCTCCTCGCCGCCTCGCTTCGATCCCAAAATACTTGGGTCTATTTGTGCCAACCCTGAGAACTCATTCGCGAGCAGTATATTTAATCTTGAAATTATATGTTGAAAAAAATTATTCAAATTGACGAAGAAAAATGCATTGGCTGCGGCAAGTGCGCAAGCGCTTGTGCGCAGGGTGCTATTCAAATGATCAACGGCAAGGCAAAATTAGTGGCTGAAAATTATTGTGATGGGTTAGGGGTATGCATCGGGCATTGTCCTGTGGATGCGATTAAAATTATTCAAAAAGAAATTTCTGATGTGCAACCTAAAATAAATCTTGAAGCAAAAATGAATGCGCCTGCTTGTCCCAGTACAAAAATGCCGCCGCGTTTTAAAAATTTAAAATTAAAAAATTGGCCAATTCAATTAATGCTGATTCCAACACAGGCAGAATTTTTTGAACACGCTGATGTTATGATTGCGGCGGACTGCACTGCTTTTACCTATGCAGATTATTTTCAGTCTGTCATTCAAAATAAAGTACTGATTATTGCATGCCCTAAGCTGGATAATACGCAAATTTATCTGCAAAAATTAACGCAAATTTTTTCGTTAAACAGCATTGAAAGCGTGACAGTTCTGCATATGGAAGTGCCGTGTTGTCATGGTTTAGTACATTTAGTGCAGCAGGCATTACAGCGAAGCAGTCATCAAGAAATTGAGTTTCAATCAGTTGAAGTGAGATTAGATGGATGTCTTTGATGCTATTTTTAGCTTGAAATGTTATACTACTTAAGTTCAGTATTAGAAAAGAACGGATCAGGAGCAGGATTATTTTTAATTTAAATTGAAGTGAGAAACGCCCATGCCAAAACGTTTACCTGTCGGGGTGGATAATTACGCTGAGATGTTAACCGGCGGCTATACCTTTGTGGATCGCACGCTGTTGATTCGTGATTTTATCGACGGCAGCGATAAAGTCGTTTTAACCTTACGTCCCCGCCGCTGGGGAAAAACTCTGACGTTAACGATGCTTCATGCTTTTTTATCACCCGTCTTTTTTGGGCGGAATACCCACGGCTTGTTTGATCACTCAGCGATTGCCAAAGTGGATGAAGGAGGTTTTTTAGCCGAGCATCAAGGCAAATATCCGGTAATTTTTGTAAATTTAAAAAAAGTGAAAGAAACAAGAATGGAAGATTTTTTAGAAAATATGACATTACTGATACAAGCTATTTGTCGAGAACATCAGGAACTGACTGCTTCGGATAAATTGACAGAAGCTGAAAAAATAAAGTTCCATCATTTTTTAACGGAAAAGTTAACTTGTAAAGAACTTGAAGAATCTCTTTTCTTTTTGAGTGAACTCCTGCACAAACACACCGGTCAACCGGTTTATATTTTAATAGACGAATACGACACGCCGATGAATTCTGTTTATGAAAATAATGATTTGTTTCATGATATAACGCTTTTTTTCAAAATGTTTTTTGGAAATGCATTCAAAACAAATCCTCATCTAGCCAAAGGCTTGATGACGGGCATTTTGCGTTTATCAAAAAATCACATGCTGTCGGATTTAAATAACTTAAAAGTGTATTCAGCTTTTGATACCCGATACAGCGAATATTATGGTTTTAGTGAAGAGGAAGTCAGGGATTTATTTAGGCGATGTGGCTTAGAACACCAAATAGAAAAAGTCAAAAAATGGTACAACGGCTATTATTCTGGAGATCGCATTGCCTATAATCCTTGGTCGATTATTTTGTGTTTAGATGCGGGCGGTGAATTAAAACCTTATTGGGTGTTAAGCGGTGATGACAGCCTCATCCAAAAATTTTTTCAAGAAGCCAGTCCGGCGATCAAAGACCAATTTCGGCAGCTCTTAGCAGGCAATGCCATTCAAGGCACCTTATCCGATACCATGCGGTTTACGGATCATGTGGGCGATGATGCGACTGCCTTGTGGACATTGTTATTTTATACCGGCTATGTGAAAGCGCATTTAGCACCACCTGCGACAGAAGAATTGAGTGCAGGCGGTGGAGGCGGCGCTTTGATCGTGAGCGGAAATCTTTCCCTAAGGAAACGCTATGAGTTATCACTTCCTAATCTGGAAGTGTCGCTGATTTATAAAGATATTTTTGCTGTCTGGGCAGAAGAAACATGGAAACAATATACGGGCAGCAAATTTGCTCAGGACATGAGCCGATTAGGTGAGGGAGATATAACCACTTTCATGGCAGCCTTCAATCAGTTTTTACTAGCCAGTGCCAGTGTGAGAGATTTAACCGATGAAGGACGCTATCACATGTTATTGCTAGGTTCGCTCGGCATGGTGCTGCCTTCTCATGATGTGAAATCCAATCAGGAACACGGCAGAGGTTATCCGGATATTTTATTGCTGCCCATACTCGGTGAAAGTACCCTTGGCGTGGTGCTGGAATTAAAGCATTTAAAAGATCCGCCCGGCAGAGCAAAAGAATGGTCAATTCGCGATTCAGTAATGCGCCTTCAACAAGAATCACAAACAGGATTAGACCAAATTAACAGCCGAAGTTATCACGAAGCCTTTCGTGCGATATCGCATATCAAAACGATTTTCAAAGTGGGCCTTGCTTTTTATGGGAAACTGGCAGTGGCGTGTTATCAAACGCTTTCTTCTGAAACAAGTGAAGAAACCGACCTGCAATGGACAGCCGGTGAAGACAGTTTAGACGCTTTTATTCGAACTCGGGAAGAAATGGAAGCAGAGACATCGGTCGAAGATATTTCTGTCAGACGCAGCAGCCGTGTTTTTGAAAAAGTATCGGCTCAAGCGGGTGGCGGTACTGCTTCTACTATTTTTGCTGAAAAGGGAAGGAAACGAAAAGCAGACGAGATGACGCTCAGTAAAACAGAGATTGCTTTGCCTGTATCCAAACCAGTGCGGTATAGAGGGATGGTATAAAAATGAAACCCCAGAGTAAGAAAATTTCAGATAAATTTGCTGAGCGTACTAAACCTGCTAGAATGTTAGCAGCTTTAACAGGACTGTTTCGCCCAGAGCCTGATTCGATTCATCCAGATAGGATTCGTCAACTTATTTCAGAATCTAAAGCAGAACATGATGATATTGTGAAACTCTTGCGTGAAGCACAAGAATCGCGCAAAAATGCAGAAATTTTATTAACAAGTTTGGTAAAAAAATAAACTTAATTTTTTAATACTTCTCATGTTCTTTCGCATAAAGAATGCTGTTTCTCGGCGGATTCTGATAAAAATAAGTTTCAATGCCTCGAGCAATAGCAGATGCCATGCGCTGTTCATAGCGTGGATTGTTAAGATTTTTTTCTTCAGTTGGATTTGAAATAAAACCTGTTTCAATCAAAAGGGAAGGGATGTCCGGTGATTTCAAAACGACAAAGGCAGCTTGTTCCACTTTGCCGTGATGTAATGGCGTCACAGGACGCATTGCATTAATAATATCTTGTCCCATCATGAGGCTCATGCGTATGGTGGCATTCTGTGAAAGACTGATTAATACAGAACGCAGCATATTATCTTTGTCCGCTAAATCCACACCGCCCATTAATTCAGATTCGTTTTCTCTTTGCGCCAACCAATGTGCTGCTTCACTGGTTGCGCCGTGTTCTGATAAAGCAAATACCGATGCGCCGTAAGCAGTACGGTCCTTATAAGCATCCGCATGAATGGCAACAAATAAATCGGGTTTATATTTACGCGCAATGGCTAAGCGTTCACGTAATCCAATATAATAATCGCCTGTGCGTGTCATGACTGCTTTAAAACCTAACTGATGATTTAAAAGTGTATCCAGATCTCTTGAGATTTTCAGCACGACATTTTTTTCATGAATACCGTGAAGTCCAGTAGCGCCCGGATCTTTTCCGCCATGACCCGGATCAATGACGATCACCACCTCTTGCGGTTTTGCAGTCTGTGTATCAGTGATAGCTGGCTGAGATGTGTTTGATATTTTAGAAGCGTGAGGTGAAGTTTTTATTTGTGAAGAAGAATTTGCTTTAAATAATGATTCCGTTGAACTGATAATTTTATTTCGGATATCACGTATAGAATGCAGTTGCGATAAGGTTGTCTGCTGGTTTGAAGAAAGCGGATAAAGATCAATCACCAGCACATATTTATTTTCACTGTCTTTTTGAATATAGCTTTGAGCTTTCATTGGCTGCTTTAAATCAAACACAATACGCAACGTGTGTTCGTTGAATTTACCAACACGGATATCTTTAATCGGTGTACCTTTTAAGTGAGCCTCATTGACGGCAAAATTTAATCTGCCGTTTTGAATGTCAAATACAATTCGGTCAGGATGTGTGAGCGCAAAGGCGTGATATTGAAATAATTGGTTGGTTGAAAAGCTTGCGCGATAAAAACCATCGTGAATGCCGATATTGGGTGAAGAAAAATAAATATTTTGTGCAAAGCTGGCTGGCGCATAGAATAACATCAGCCAAATTAATGCAAAAATAAAATAAACTAATGGGATTCGTTTTTTCATTAGCGTTCCATGCTAATTCTTCTTTCATTTGAATTGATAATGGTGATATAACATTTTGCAATAGCTTTTGGCAATAAATTTTTTGCTTTTTCTGGCCATTCGATTAAACAAATATTTTCCGGCGTGAAATAATTATCAGGACCTAAAAAGAAAAATTCTTCTGGGTCCTTCAAGCGATATAAATCAAAATGATGGACAGTTGGAAAATCTGAGAAGAAATAAGTTTCGACTAATGTATAGGTTGGACTTTTCACTTTGCCTTGATAATTTAAGTGATGCAAAAATCCGCGTACCAAAGTTGTTTTGCCCGCGCCTAATTCGCCGTATAAATAAATAATATCGCCGGCTTTTACTTGATCCGCTAATTCTCCACCAAATTTAAGCATGGCTTTTTCATTAGGAATGGAAATGGTGGTCTTGTGCATAATAAGGATTCACTAATTTTTGAAGATAAGGATAAAGATCTGTGGCAACTAAGCCGCGTTCGCCTTTGCTATCCGCTGCTTCATCAGCTGCTGCTGAATGCACATAAACGCCGACTTTTGCCGCATCTACTTCACTTAAACCTTGTGCTAGCAATCCGCCGATGGTGCCGCTTAAAACATCACCCATGCCGCCGGTTGCCATGCCGGGATTTCCGCCTAAGGAAATGATCGGTAATTTATTTTTAGTTTTGATTAATGTGCGAGCGCCTTTTAAAATAACAATACCTTTGTAATGTTCTTGCAGTTTGTTCACACTTTCAAAACGATTCTCTTGAACATCCTGTGTGACGGTATGCAGTAATCTTCCCGCTTCACCCGGATGAGGCGTGAGAATCCAGTTAGGTTTTATTTTACCGATGATTAAATGTTTATCATCCGCTAATAAATTTAAGGCATCAGCATCTACTACTTTTGGCTGCGGTGTGTGCAGCAAAGTATTAAATAGCCTTTTGCTCCACTCGCCTTGTCCCAAACCGGGACCCATGACAATGACGGTTGCTTGATGAATTAAGTGAGTTAGATTTTCAATTTTCTCTGATGAATGGCACATGATTTCTGGGTAGCGCGCATTCACGACCGCTAAATGTTCAGGATGTGTCACAACACTGACTAATCCTGCACCGACACGTAAGGCTGCTTCGGCTGCCATGCGTACAGCGCCTGTCATTCCATAATCACCGCCGGCAATTAACACATGACCATAATGTCCTTTATGTGCAATGCGTGAACGCGGCGGAAGTGTTGAGCGTAATACGTCTGCATTTAAAAAAGTGGCAGAAGGTTCAATTTGTTTATAGATCTCACTCGGTGTGTTGAGTGTGTGACATAAAATTTTTCCGCAATAAGTCGGCGCTTGATTGGTAAATAATCCTTGTTTAAAAGCAAGCAATGTCACTGTCATTTGTGCTTGCACACAAGAGCCGTGAATATCGCCTGTATCTGGATTTAAACCAGAAGGCATGTCAATTGAAACAACGGGTGCAATCGCAGAATTAATGAGTTGAATCGCTGCTAAAAAATCATCATCGACCACATCGCCTTTTAATCCGCTGCCAAAAAGAGCGTCAACGACAACATCCGCATCATCTAATGTCATTAATCCCGGCAAAAAAGATTTAAATTCCGCACCAGATTTTTTAGCTTCCAGCGCAACTTCTTTGGGTAAGCCCGTTAATTGTTCTACATCAACGATAGGATAGACGGTGACGCGAATATGTTTTGTTTGTGCAAGACGCGCTAACACAAAACCATCGCCGCCGTTATTTCCTTTGCCGCAAAATACGGTAATGTGTTTAATACCCGGCCATTCCTGCATCAATGCTTCTAATGCAGCAGCGCCGGCTGTTTCCATTAAGTCGCGTGCTGTTGCAATTTTTTGTTCAAGAATGATTCTTTCTAATTCTCGCACAGCAGCATTCGTATATAATGGCATCTGAGTATTTTTGGGATCAACAAACATGATGATGTCCTTTGATGGTAAGATTAGGCAGACTAAGATTTTGCCATAAAATGGGGAAAAGGGAAAAGGGAAAAGGGAGAAGGGAGAAGTTTTGTAGGGGTATGTCTATGAAAAGCGTAGGGGCAGACCTATGTGTCTGCCCATTAGAAAAAAGGGAAAAGAAAAAAGGGAAGAGAGGGAAAGGGGAGAAATCGTAGGGACAAGTCGTGACTTGTCCGCAAAAAAATGAATAACACATGTTTCAAGAATTAAAAAACCAAATCAAACGTTGGGCAAAAGAATTAGGTTTTACTGCCGTTGGTATTACCGATGCTGAAGTATTGGCAGATAAACAAAAATTAACGGCATGGCTTGAACAAGGTTTTCACGGACAAATGCGCTACATGGAAAAATGGCTGGAAAAACGTTTTGATCCTGCACAATTATTGCCTCAGGCTAAAAGCGTGATCATGGTTATTCAGTCATTTGATCAAGCATTAATGGCAGAGAAAAATAAAAAAACAAATTTTAAAATCGCCCACTATGCATGGGGAAGAGATTACCATAAAATTTTTCGCGCACAGTTTAAAAAATTAATTTCAAAAATTGAAAATGAAACAGGGAAATTTGGCTATCGTTTTTTTGTAGACAGTGCGCCGATTTTGGAAAAAGCCTTAGCGCAAAGAGCAGGACTTGGGTGGATTGGCAAACATACTTTATTAGTCAATCCAAATTTAGGTTCTTTTTTTATGCTCGGCGGTATTTGTACTGATTTAGCATTACAGTCGGATGAGGCGCTTAAAATAAATTGCGGCAATTGTGAACGCTGTTTAAAAGCTTGTCCCACACAAGCCTTGATTTCGCCGTATCAATTAGATGCGCGAAGATGTATCGCATATTTAACGATGGAATATGATGACGTTATTCCCTATGAATTAGCGTCTAAAATGGGTGCGCGAATTTTCGGTTGCGATGAATGTCAATTAGCCTGCCCATGGAATCAATTATGCAAACAAAAAAATAATTTACATTCAGATTTTTCTACGCGAAAAATTTGGCTGACATCAGACCTTAAAAATTTATTTTATTGGAGCGAAGAAGAATTTTTAAAATACACCGAAGGTTCCAGCATTCGGCGAATTGGTTACCAGCGTTTTATTCGCAATGTTGTGATCGCTTTAATTAACGCGGGAGAAAAAATTGAAGTCAATCATCCGTTGGAAATTGTTCGAAGACAGATTGAAGCAGTTAAATAGACAAAAACAATTTGTTTGTTAGTATCAATAGTGATATTATCATTGACTAATAGTCAATAGGAGTTTGCCTTTGAGGAAAAATTTAAGTCAAATGATAGAGAAAATACGTACTGGTCAAAAGGGAGTGCGGTTTAATGATCTAGTGAAAGTTTGTGATAGCTGTTTTGGTAAACCAAGACAAAGTGGAAGCAGTCACCGTGTTTATAAGATGCCTTGGACAGGGGACCCGCGAGTAAATATTCAAAATGATAAGGGAAAAGCAAAGGTTTACCAAGTAAAACAAGTATTAGCAGCTATTGATAAGTTGGAGGAAATAAAAAATGTTAGATAAATACAGTTATCGAGTTACATGGTCAGAGGATGATGCTGAATTCGTTGGATTATGTGCAGAATTTCCAAGCTTGAGCTGGCTGAGTAAATCACAAAACGCAGCTTTTAAAGGTATCCGCAAATTAGTTGCTGAGGCGCTTAAAGATATGGAACAGCAGAAAGAACCCATCCCTGAAGCGATAGCAGCAAAAAACTTTAGCGGTAAATTTATGGTAAGAGTTCCGCCAGAACTGCATCGTGAATTGGCATTGGAAGCTAAAGAAGCAGGTGTGTCTTTAAATCGGCATGTCAGCTTGAAATTGGCGCGTTTACACCAAGCTGCTTAAACTGATTTAAAAATCAAAATAAAGTAAATATAAAAAAAAATTTGTTTTTAAAAAAACAAGCTGGAAGAGTTTCACAATGGAGTTTTGAATTATTAAAGTTAGAATAGTAACAACAATTGATTCGTAAAACGTTTGCCTTTCTCAGTTAAATAGAGATGATTATTTTTAATTGTAAGAAAATTTTCTTTTTCAGCCTGGATTAAAATAGGTTTAATGAGTTGTAATGGCAGACCAGTACGTCCTTCAAATAAAGAGAGTGAAAAAGGCATTTGTAAACGCAATGCATTCATCATAAATTCTAGCGGCAATTCTTTTGTTGATACATATCTTGTAGGGACACGTGACTTGTCCGCATTCATTGTTTTTGCATCATTTTCAATTCTAAAAATTTTTTGCTGCTCAAAATCAGTCAATTTGCTGTGTGCTGCTGTGCCGATTCCAATATAATCGCCGAACTGCCAGTAATTTAAATTATGTTGGCATTCAAAATTTTTTTTGGAGAAAGCAGAAATTTCATAATGATTAAATTTATTTTCTTTTAATAAGCCTTGTCCTTGCTGCTGCAAAACAAAAATATTTTCATCATCAGGTAAAAGAGGAGGGTGTTTGCCGAACGGTGTATTAGGCTCTAACGTCAATTGATACCAAGAAATATGCGTTGGATTTTGTTCGACGGCAGTTTGTAAATCTGCCAAGCCTTCTTCAATGCTTTGATCAGGTAAACCAAACATCAAATCCAAATTAAAATTTTTAAAACCGGCTTTTTTAATTTCTTCGATGGCTGAAAAAATTTCTTTGTCATCATGAATGCGCCCTAAACTGTTTAAAAATTTTTTCTGAAAACTTTGTACACCTAACGAAAGACGATTGACGCCTGCTTGATGATAGTCTTTAAATGCATGTTGCTTAATGCCGGGATTGGCTTCCATTGAAATTTCAGCCTCAGGATTAACGGGCAGACGTTTTGAAATTTGATTGAGCAAATAATTAATTTGCTTGGGTGAAAAAAGATTCGGCGTTCCGCCGCCGATAAAAATAGTTTGAAGTGTTCTGCTTTGTAAATAAATTTTAAATGTTTCTAATTCGATTAAACAGTTTTCTAAATAATCTTCCCAAGGCGGCGAGGGATGTTCAAACGAAGTAAAATCGCAGTAAGGACATTTTTTCACACACCAGGGCAGGTGGATATAAAGCGAAAGCGGAATTTGTTCGGGTATTAAAAGCATGGTATTTTCTGTATTTCTGATGGGAAATAGTTTAACATATTTTGTTTAGAAGAAAGGAAAAAGATAAAGGAGAAAAGACAAAAATGAAATCCAATAAAACTCGCATCGAAAGTGATTCATTAGGTCAGATCAATGTTCCGGCAGATCGTTATTGGGGCGCGCAAACTCAGCGTTCGCTCCAGAATTTTGTCATTGGATGCGAAACGATGCCGCAAGAATTAATCCGCGCTCTTGCGCTGTTAAAAAAAGCAGCCGCATTTGCAAATCGGGATTTGAAAAAATTATCGGCTCAGAAAGCAAATTGGATTGCGAAAGCCTGTGATGAAATTATTGAAGGAAAGCTTAAAGATAATTTTCCGCTAAAAATTTGGCAGACCGGCAGCGGCACGCAAACAAATATGAATTTAAATGAAGTGATTGCTAACCGTGCGATTGAATTAGCTAAAGGAAAGTTAGGCAGCAAACAGCCGGTTCATCCGAACGATGAGGTGAACATGTCGCAATCTTCTAATGATACTTTTCCAACAGCCATGTATATTGCAGGCGCGCAATTCATAGTCCATGAATTAATTCCTGCTGTGTCGAATTTAAAAAATGCATTGGCAAAAAAACAAAAAACCTTTGCGCATTTAATTAAAATTGGACGAACGCATTTGCAGGATGCAGTTCCGCTGACATTGGGACAGGAATTTTCAGGTTATGCCGCGCAACTCAATGATGTGTTAACGGCGTTGAAAAAAACGCTGCCGCATTTATATTCATTAGCGCTTGGCGGAACTGCTGTAGGAACAGGATTAAATACGCATCCGCAATTTGCTAAACGCGCCGCTGATTATTTATCGGAGTGGACACATCTTCCTTTTGTGTCGGCAAAAAATAAATTTTCGCACTTGGCAGCGCACGATGCGATTGTATTAATGAGTGGCGTATTAAAAACATTAGCTTGTGCGTTAATGAAAATTGCCAATGATATTCGCTGGCTGGCATCGGGTCCGCGATGCGGATTGGGCGAATTAATTTTGCCAGCAAATGAACCGGGTTCGTCCATCATGCCGGGTAAAATTAATCCAACCCAATGTGAAGCGATGACGATGGTTTGTGCGCAAGTGATCGGTAATGATGCAACGATTACTTTTGCGGGTTCACAAGGAAATTTCGAATTAAATGTTTTTAAACCCGTCATGCTATATAATTTCATCCAGTCTATTTATTTATTAGCAGATGCTTGCCGTTCATTTGAAAAAAATGCTATTGTCGGTTTAAAAGCTAACGAAAAACAAATGAAAAAATACGTAGAAAATTCTTTAATGCTGGTGACCGCTTTAAATCCTATTATCGGTTATGATAAAGCGGCTGCGATTGCTAAAAAAGCTTATCAAGAAGGCATCACTTTAAAACAAGCTTGTGTGAGTTTAGGCTATTTAACGGAAAAAGAATTTGATCAGCATGTAGATGTGAAGAAGATGGTTTGAAAATAATTGTAGGGGCAGTCTGACCACTTAATTAAGACGGAGTCATTCATGTTTTTTAAAAAAAATAAAAAAACAAAAAAATGGTGGGTACTTTCTATCATTGCTGTTTTAATTGTGCTGACCATTATTTATTTTTATAAACAATCAAACAAACCGGCAGCACAGCCGATAGTAGAAGTGACTAAAGGTAATATCACGGAAGTGGCAGAGGCAGTAGGTTATATCACGCCGCTGCATGTGATCACAGTGAAATCACAAGTTTCTGGTACTGTTGCAGCATTATATCATGATGAAGATGATTATGTTCAAAAAGGCGAGCCACTGTTAAAAGTAAAACCAGAACCTGAACCTGCTAATTATGCAGAAGCTTATCAAGATGTTGAAAAAGCAAAAGAGATTTTAGCTTCTACACAAAATAATTTTGCTCGTTATGAAAGAGCTTTGCATGATCGTATTATTACGGCAAATTATACGGATTATATTTCTGCAAAACAAAATTATGATAATGCACGTCAGGATTTATTATTAGCGCAGCAAAAATTAGACTTGCTGCAAAACGGCAGTATTAAAGTGGGCGGCGAACCGATTGCGAATATTGTGACAAGTCCAATCACAGGTTATATTTTATATCGTGCGGTGGATGTGGGTGATCCAGTGATTTCATTAAGTTCTTATCAATCCTCTACGCCGTTATTTACCATGGCCAGCATGAAAGGTTTAGTGTTTGAAGGATCTGTTGATGAAATGGATGCGGCAAAAATAAAAGTCGGTATGTCGGCAACCATTACGATCGGTGCATTTCCGCGCGATAAGATTACAGGTACCTTAAAGCAAATTGCGTTGCAGTCGGATCAAGAAAATTCATTGCAGACAAATAATGCATCCTCTTCTACTGATAATAATAATTCTCCATTCAATGTGGGATTTGATGTGAAAGTTGAAGATTTGCAATTGCCGCCAGATTTACATTTGCGTTCAGGTTATTCGGCAACGGCAGATATTTTAATTCAAACGAAAGATAATGTTTTAATGCTGCCGGAACGTGTCGTGTATTTCGATAAGAAGCAACCGTATGTTTTGTTGCCGACGGATGATCCGCAAAATCCTAAACAGCAAAATGTGGTGCTTGGGATTTCTGACGGTGTAAACGTTGAAATTAAAAACGGTTTAACGTTAGGTGAAAAAGTATTAGATAATCCAGAAACGAATAATAATAGTTAAGTAAAATTAATTACTATAGTCGACCAGCGTAAAGATGTCGCAATGATTTAATTTCTTGCGTCCGTTTAAGCATTTTAATTCAATGACAAAAGCATGACCGACAACATGCGCATTAAGTTTTCGAACTAACTTTTCTGCGCCCATTGCAGTTCCGCCAGTAGCTAATAAATCATCAACTAATAAAACATGCTGTCCTGCTTGAATCGCATCTTGCTGAACTTCCATCGTAGCATGTCCGTATTCGATATCGTAATCGATGCTGTAGACTGGTCCCGGTAATTTACCTTTTTTACGAATCATGATGAGTCCTTTATTTAATTTTTGCGCAACAGCATTGCCAAAAATTAAACCGCGCGATTCTGCGCCAGCGATTAAATCAATTTGTTTATCTTTAAAATGTTCGCAGATGGCGTTGACCACATAATCCATTGCTTCAGGTGATTTTAAAATAGGGGAGATATCTTTGAAGTTAACACCCGGTTTTGGAAAATCTGGAAATTCGCGGATATAGTTTTTTATATTCATGGCAGATCCTTAAGAACAAGTTTTGATTAAAAAATCAGGAAGGTTTTTAATGCCCTCAATAACCACCGTTTTATCGCGGTGATGCTCGCCGGAAATGATTTTAACGCAAGCTTGTTTAACGTCAAATAGTTTTGCAAAAAATTTAATCAAAGCTGAATTGGCTTTGTTTTCGTGTGCGAGTGCGGCAATACGAATTTTTAAGCGGTCTTGGTAAATGCCGGCGATTTCGTCTTTTTTTGCATTGCTTTGTAAATGCAGTTTTAAAAGCAGTGTTTGGTTTTGATGGGTATAGAAAGTTGTCAAAAATTATTCCTTGTTAGAAAAAATCAATTCTTTATCTATGTTCCTATGATATTATAAACAAATTAATTGGCGATATAGTATGTATTTTTTGATTTTGTCTCGACAAATCTTGAGCGAAATGGGCGCGCATAAACTGCGCTCTGCGTTAGCGCTGTTTGGTATTTTTTGGGGAACGCTGACGGTCATTCTTCTGTTGGCATTGGGCGGAGGATTTCATCAAGCCAGTCAGCAGAAAGTAGGGCGCATTGCAGATGGTGTTATTTTTGCGATGCCGGGTGTGCGTGACCGTTCTTGGTTAGGCATTCCAAAAGGGCAGCCGTTACACATTCAATCACATGATGTGCTTTTGATCGCGAAAAATGTGCCTAATATTCAAACAGCCATGCCGGTTTTAGTTAATCAAGCGGACATGAGTTATTCAGATCGACTCATGACGCGATATGTGATTGGTACGACTTCTAATTTTTCATGGATTCGTAAAGTTAATTTAATGTCGGGTGGACGTTTTTTTAATTCATTAGACGTGGATCGCGGAGGTCGCGTAGTGGTATTGGGTTATCGTTTAAAGCAGCATTTATTTGGTGCGTACGAGGATGCAGTTGGCAAACGTATTTTACTGCACAATGCTTTATTTACAGTGATTGGCGTCATACAACCGCCTGAAAAAAATATGTATAATGATGATGACCGTATGGCGCTGATTCCTTATACGGCTTATATCAGTTTATTTGGTGATGCCGATGTAACTTATTTTATGATTTATCCAAATCCAACGGCTGATCCGTATCAAGTACAAAGAAATTTCATGAGTTATTTGTCAGCGAAATATCGTTTTAATCCGCAAGATCAAACGGTACTGCATGTTTTTAATACGACAAAATTCTTTCAGTTTTTACGCTGGTTTTTTATCGGTATACAACTCTTTTTAGGATTATGCGGCGGATTAACTTTAGCCGTGGGCAGTTTAGGTGTGGCGAATATTATGTTTTTAATTGTGACTGAACGCACGAGTGAAATTGGATTGCGCATGGCATTAGGTGCAACGAAAAGAAAAATTTTAATGCAGATTTTGCTGGAAGCATTATTGTTAGTTGCATTAGGCGGGTTATTAGGTTTTCTCACTGCGCTTTTAATTATCGGTATTTTGCAGTACGTTCCGTTGCCTGCCATGTTAGGAAAACCGCAGCTTTCCATGACAGCAGTGTGGGTGACGATTGTTATTTTAAGTTTATTAGGATTAATTTCAGGTTATTTTCCAGCAAAACGTGCAGCGAATATGGATCCGGTAGAAGCGCTGTTGGAAAATTTGTAATAAGAGTGAGGATCGAGGATCGAGGATTGAGGATTGTGGATCGAGGGAATGTATTACTTCGTGATATTATTTTTTAGAGAAGAAAATCAAGTAGAGATTCATATTCCTTAATTTCGCATTTCGAAGTGCAATAGGTCTATACCCATTCCACTTCAAGAGGCGAAGTGGAAGCATTCGATTTAAGAGTGTTTAGAAACTAACGAAAGGGAAAAGTAAAAAGAAAAAAGGGAACAGTTTGCAGGAAGAGGCTGCCTTTTATCTTTTCCCTTTTCCCTATGGGTTTGTTTGGCTTGACATTATTCAGTTGCTGCTGTGTTGACTCAACAAATTCGCCTCTTCATGGGCGAAAGGTATCTATGTTTTTTGGATTTAAATTTTTAGTAAAAGAATTATTTGCAGAAAAAACAAGAATTGTTTTAACGATTCTTGCCATTAGCTGGGGAACTTTTGCGATTGCCAGTATGCTGGCAATTGGTGAAGGTTTACGCGTAACTTTTGCGCAAACAGTGGCAAATACAGGACAGAATTTATTGGTAGTAAGAGGAGGACATACCTCGCAAGATTATGAAGGCATGCATGCGAATCAAAAAGTACCATTGCGCCGTGAAGATTATGTTGCTATTTCAACATTACCAAATATTCAAGCCATCAGCCCAATTTACGAAGTGAAAAATTCAACGCTGCGTTATGGCATGAATACTGCAACGATGGCAATTTGGGCAGTGAACCAAAATTATGGGAAAATGCACGCGATTGAAGCACAGCCTGGAGGACGTTTTATTTCCAGCTTTGATATGCAGTCTAAACGCCATGTGATTGTGTTAGGTACTAATACAGCAGAAGCGTTATTTCCTCAAACGCCTAATCCTATTGGCGAATATGTGATGTGGCAAGGTCAGCCTTTTTTAGTGATTGGTGTGATGAAAACAAAAACGCAAATTATCGCATCACAAGAATCTGATGCACTTTTAAATTGGATACCTTCCAGTACTTATAGATTATTAGCAAATCCAAATACAGTTGATCGTATTTCTATTTCTTATAAGCCGGGTACAAATATTCAATTGCTTGAAAATAAAATTTTAAAAATTATAGCTATTAATCATCAAACTAATCCTAATGATCAAGATGTTGTGCAATTTGATGAGTTGGCGCAGCAGCAAGAAACAGTCAATAGTTTTTTTGTCAGCATGCAAATCTTTTTAGGTATTGTAGGCGGATTAACTTTATTAGTAGCAGGAGTGGGCATTGCGAATGTGATGTATGCTTCAGTGAAACGTGCGACCCATGATATTGGTATTCGAATGGCAATCGGCGCGAGAACTTCTCAAATTTTGTGGCACTATATTGCAGAGTCATTAGCAGCGACTTTTATGGGCGGATTGATCGGTGTATTATTTTCTGCATTATTAGTTGATGGTTTAAATCAAATTCCATTGAAAGGAAAATTGTTTCAGTTTATTGGACAGCCGCATCCCATGTTATCGTGGACAGTATTATTAACTGTCATTACAGTATTAGGCTTGATTGGATTTTTTGCAGGTCTTTTCCCAGCGATTCAAGCATCTAAAGTAGATCCATCAGAGGCGTTAATTTATGAATAAAATTTTGGTAGAAATGAAAAACATTTGTAAAACTTATGCCACCGATAAAATAAGTTTTGATGCATTAAGAAATATTAATTTAATTGTGGAAGAGGGTGAGTATATGGCTATTCTAGGTCCATCAGGATCAGGCAAATCAACGCTCATGCAGATTATTGGTTGCTTATCAACGCCGACTTCCGGAGAATATTTTTTATCGGGAAAAGAAATTACACGTTTAACACCGAATCAATTAGCAAAAATTCGCGGGCAAAAAATCGGTTTTGTTTTTCAAAGTTTTAATTTATTAGCACATTATAATATTGTAGATAATGTTGCATTACCGCTTGTTTATCAGGGAATATCGACAAGCGAACGCGAAAAGAAATCAAAAGCTTTATTAGAAAAATTAGGGCTAGGAAATCATTTTCATCATCATGCCAATGAATTATCCGGTGGACAAAAACAGCGTGTAGCGATTGCGAGAGCTTTGGTAACGCAGCCTGATATTCTTTTAGCGGATGAACCAACCGGTAATTTAGATAGCCAATCTGGCGCTGATGTGATTAAAATTTTTGAACAGTTACATACGCAAGGCAGAACGATTATCATGGTGACACATGATTTGACTATTGCAAAACGTGCAAAAAGAATGGTTGAAATCAGGGATGGGAAAATTGTTTAATTAAACGGTAAATTTGTTCAATCAAATAAAATGGTAATGAAATTAAATTGTATTCCACTAACATGCCCTGAGTTGTTTTAATTGAAACCTTATTTTGACAGGCTTGATTGGCATAGAATCGAATAGCTATTTTTTCTGATTTTTCGTGCATAAATTAATGCGAGAGTTTGCACTCAGCCATTCTTTTAAATTTTCTATTGCATGACGATACATAATAATATCCGTTAAAAAATATAGGTATGTTTTAACAGATAAGGTAAAAAAATAAAGGTATATTTTACCTAACCTGGCGAAGCCAGAACCAAGATTTAATCTAAGCCTTTCC
>Ga0208373_1001554_pt1 | contig 29902 bp, 27 predicted proteins | sample RifOxyC2_FD_184036 | JGI IMG/M metagenome (GOLD analysis project Ga0208373, IMG submission 184036) | Soil microbial communities from Rifle, Colorado - Rifle Oxygen_injection C2 (SPAdes) | ecosystem: Environmental > Terrestrial > Deep subsurface > Rock core/Sediment | place: Rifle, Colorado... | reverse complement strand
GTTGCCAACCGAAGTAATAGTTCACCATCAATGAAGTTTGGAGGCATTATCCCCGTTAAATGGTACCTCCAATTGTCGCGAAAGCGCAGCTTGAGTGTACCCAGAGACGTCAGTCTCGCTGCCTGCCTGCTTAACTGTAGCGTTTGAAGGGCATAAATCCCGAAAAAGGCCATCCCCCCCCAAAAAATCATTGCCTACGGCAACTTTACCAAAAGCGGAGTTATCGTTCTCTCTCCTTTTGCCTGCGGTGAAATTGCTCTTGAAAATTCCGTCGTGCACTGCTAAGCCGCCCATCCTTCAATCCAGATGGTGCAGCGCTCAATACCTGAGGCGATGGCTGCAGCAAATGCCCTGCTGCCTGCGCAGCCTTTTTTGTTATCACCTTTTTTTCTTCTTTTCTTTCTTCACTTTTCTTTCTCCCCGTCTGAATGTGCAATGAGAGGATGACCTGAAACGAAAATAAGGGAGTTGCACATTAGCTGTGGAAGTGATGGGAGGCATGGCCAATGCCTTTTCAGAGAATGAGCTTTTTGGGAATGCCAACCCCCAACGAGACTGCCTGCTGATATTCCTCAATGCTTCAATTCACGGCTATCCCTTGATCCTTCCTCCCCCGTTGGGCTTTTTCAGGCTGGTGAAGTATTACCAAGCAAGCGATACTCTTTTAAACGAGAAACGCCAAGGGCAGCCCATGCCCTCCAAAGATCTGCTAACATTGCATGACCTATCTGATAGGGAGATGCTTAGCCTGATTGAGAAGGCGATAGATATCAAGAAAAATCAGGCAAAGTATGCGGCTGTGCTGAAGAACACGACCCTTGCCATGCTCTTTCAGAAGACCTCGACGAGGACCAGAATTTCGTTTGAGGCAGGGATGACCAAGCTAGGAGGCCATGCAATCTACCTGGACTGGAGGACGACAAACCTGCATTTAGGCTCGCTGCAGGACGAGATACAATGCATCGCGCGCTATGCTGACATCATCATGGCGAGGGTGTATGCCCATTCCGACGTGCAGACGATGGCTTCTGCATCCTGCGTTCCTGTTATCAATGGCTTGTCTGATGACTATCACCCGTGCCAGGCGCTTGCTGACCTCATGACCATAAGGGAGAAGTTCGGCAGGCTGAAAGGAATATTGGTTGCGTACCTTGGTGATGGCAACAATGTCTGCAATTCCCTTGTCCTTGGCTGTGCAAAGGCAGGGATGAAGCTAAGGGTAGCGACACCAAAAGGCTATGAGCCAAAGGAGGATGTCGTGGCATTTGGCAAGGAGAGGGGGCTGCTTGCTTTGACAAACGACCCTCTTGCTGCTGCAAGGGGTGCAGACGTGCTGTATACCGACACCTGGGTCTCAATGGGGCAGGAAGCTGAGGCTAAGAAGCGCCTGAGGATATTCAAGGGATTTACGGTTACCATGAAGCTGCTTGGCAAGGCAAGATTCATGCACTGCCTTCCTGCCCATAGGGGGTATGAGGTCGCTGATGAAGTGATGGATTCTTCGCAGGCTATTGTCTTTGACCAGGCTGAGAACAGGATGCATGCACAGAAAGCGGTGATGTTAAAGCTGCTCGGGAAGCTCTAAGATGCTATCCCTCGGCTAAGCTTAATACATTCCGATAAGCAAAAAGGTTTATTAACTGCCCCCTTTTGCCGCTTTCCATGGGATTGACAAGGGCTCAGGCCAAGGACATACGCAATTCTCTTGACAACTGCAAGCGCCCGCTTTATTTATTTGACGATGACCCTGACGGCCTCTGCGCATTTCTCCTCGCCTATCGCTATAAGAAGGAAGGGAAAGGCATCGTTGTGAAAGCCCATCCCTACATAGGAGAGCCCTTCGTAAGGAAAGTCAGGGAGTATGAGCCTGATGCCATCTTCATCCTTGACATAGCAAATGTCGATCAGCAGTTTATTGACGAGGTTAAGCTTCCTGTGGTCTGGATTGACCATCATGGCCCACACAAGCGTGAACGGGTCAGCTACTACAATCCCCGCTGTGAAAAGCAGGATGATAACTATCCTACTACTCCCATGCTTTATCAAGTGGTTTCGCAGGACATCTGGATAGCAACCGTCGGCGCAGTCGCAGACTGGTTCATCCCGCCTTACCTCAAGGAATTTATAAGGCAATACCCAAATATCCTTGACAAGCCATCCAATGAGCCAGGAAAGCTGCTTTTTGAAACCAGGCTTGGCAGGCTCTGCAGGATGTTCTCTTTTGCCCTCAAAGGAAAGGCTGAAGACGTCAACAAGAACATCAAGGTGCTGACGAGAATTGACGACCCTGAGGACATCCTCTCAAAAAAGACGCCGCAGGGCAGGTTCATCCACCGCTATGCTGAGAAAGTCAATGTCCTCTATGATGAGCTTATGGCAGACACCCTCAATAGTTCGGTGCGAAAGAACATGGTCATCTACAAGTACACTGACAGGATGATGTCGCTCACCGCAGACCTCTCAAACGAGCTCCTGCACAGGTTCCCCGATAAGGTCATCATCATAGCAAGGGAGAAGGCAGGGGAAATGAAGATGAGCCTGCGCTCAAAGCACCACACTATCCCTCCCATCCTTGAGAAAGCCCTTGCCGGGTGCCACAACGCCCATGGTGGTGGCCATGAGCACGCCTGCGGCGCCTGCGTAAGGAAAGAGGACTTTGACGAGTTCGTGGAGAGGGTTGAAAAAAATCTTGGGTAAACAGTATTGATTCATCATCATGAAGTTGGAAGCCTTTACAGACCATGGCAACTTCAGCAGGAAAGAAATTGAAGGAAAAAGAGAAGAAGGCGCAGGAGTTCTATGCTCAATTCAAGAGATTGTTTGCAAAGAAAGGGCAAGGATGAAGGTACGCAACGATCGTGGAAGCGACGGGAGGTACGGCTATTGCCTTTTTTTCTAATGAGCTTTTGGGAATACCCACACCCTCCACGGCCGAGGTATATCTTTTAAATCTCCATACTCTGGCTATTCTGATTGGCTTTTAGGAAAAAAGCGCAACCCATTTAAACCTGCTTTTTCCAAACCTCACAATGTGGTCTCTTCAAAGAAACAGCAGCCTTCCTCTGGGCTTGTTCTGAGTGCAAAGGACCTTTTTGAGAGAGAAAGGTTTGAAGAGCGAATTGATGCTAAGCTTGCAGGGCAGATTCAGCAATATAAAGCATTCCAGAAAAAAAAGAGTATTGTGGATCCTTCCATGCTTATAGCGGATAACATTTCTGCGGTTATTACTGAATTCATCAAAGAGATTGAGCCGATACTTGATGAGCTGCACCAGCTGAAAAAAAGGGAAAAAGAAAAAGAGCAGGAGAGAATTCAGCGGATTCTTACCCTGATTGATGACATTAATTGCGTAAGTGACTATCAAATTAAAGCAGAGCTGATTGCGCTCTGTGACAGGATAGGCAAGGATACCATTGCAGCTACCAAGGCTGCAATCAAGGCTGACAAAGGGCACATCCCCTTAGGATTTGTGCTCAGAAGGGGAAAGACAGACAGAAAGCTTACAGGGCAAGATGTCTACCGGGAAGAACAAGAGCAGAAGCTGGAGCAAACAGAGCATAATCTTCTGGGAGAATTCAGGGCGCTTCTTCGCTCAGGCATCAGGAGCCCAAATGAGCATCGCCGGCTTAAGGAGGGCATCAAAAGGGTGCTGAAACTCTACGAAGAGCAATTGGATGAATTTCTTAACATTGAAATTGACATCTCTTTGGAAACTGCGCGCAAACTGACAAGGATTAGCCACTACCTTACCTTCCTGAAAGGTATAATCCGGGAAGAGGAGGCGCCTGTGCAGGGTATAGTCCCGCTCATCCAACAGTTGGAGTCCCTGCAGGAAAAAGCAAAAGAATTTGTCTATCAGGATGAGGTAAGCCTCAGGAATCTGTTGCGTGCAGCTGAGAAATTTTCCTATGCAGAAAAAGTGATAACCCAATCAAAGACGGAGTCATTTGAGGACAGCATTAAGGTAGTTCCTGTTTCTATTCAAAACTCAATCCCGTCCCTCTACTTTTATCAGGAAGGTGTTCCTCCACCGCTAAGGGGAGTTGTGATGATGCATGGGTTTTCAGGAGAAAAAAGAGCGCTGATGACGCTTGGAAAAAGGCTTGCGTTGCAGGGATTCAGGGTCATAAGCCTTGACATGAGTTCTCATGGTGACAATAGGGAGAGATTCCACCTAGGGAGAAATGCTGAATACTTTATGGAGGGAGTCAAATGGATGCGCATACAGGGGGTAAGAAGCGTTGGTCTTCTTGGGCATAGCCTGGGCGCCTCATCAGCAATGCTTGCACTAGCAGGATATAACAGCAACATTGAAGAGACATTCTATAAATTGGTTGACGAAGCAAGAAGGATTCAAAAGACTCCAGGCCAGAATCAGATAAATATGATAAGTAAACTCTACAAAAGACTAAAGCAGTTAATCCTATCAGGTCTTGAAGAGCGCAGAAGGTCTGCTATACTGAGAGTTGACTGCGCAGTGCTTCTTGCACCGCCGCTTGGGGTTCAGGCAGCAGTTTCACCTAAAATACTTAAAATGATTGACATGTTCAAATGGAAAGTGCCCTCTACTAACTTGATGCCCCTGAAATCTTTGTATAAGCCTTTAAGCTGGGGCATCCTAAAAGTCATGAATGCGCAATCACAAATGCAGCTAGGCAAAAACCAATTGATGCATGATGTTGCCACAAAAAGCGGTGAGTTTAGGCATCTAAGCGCAGTATTCTCTGATTACTATGACTTTTTGAACTATCTGCGGGAGGTCAATAACCCTTATGAATTCATGGAGTGCCTGCATTATCTTTGCTCTGTGGAGTCCTCAATGAGCTCTCATGACCCTAACCAAAACTATAAAAAAATAGAAGAGCATAGGTTCTTCGCTTATTATAGAGACCATATCATACGCTCAGTGCCTAAGCTGGTTGCCTTTGGCGATAAGGATGAGATGCTCCACACTGCAAACCACTCTGCCAGAAATAAGCTTCGGGATCATTTCCTTGATTTTGGAGCCGCAAAAATCCTTGAATATCGGGATGTCTCACACACGCTCATCACTGAAAGCCGCAAAGTATTAGGCGGCTCTGTTTTGCCTGTTGGCTCATTTGAAGCTGGCAAGCTTCCTGACCTTCACTACAACGTATTCAATTTCCTGAATGCCTATCTTCCAGCAGGAAACCTGCCTGGCTATGCTCCTGTCCTGAGAAGCACGGTTAATCCGTAATACTTCACTATCCTGAAAGCTACTATTCTCATCACCCCTCCGCCACTCCAAAACTCCACTCCTGAGCAGCGCGTAATCAGGAGGCAATCGCCACGCCAATGCAGCCCCCTTTTTTTCTTTCCTTCCTCGGAATTGGCAAGTGCACAACAGCCCCTAAGTTGAGTTGAAGCCTTATTCAAGTGAGCCGAAAGCACGACGGACGGGTATGCAGCTTTTTTTTTCTTTCCCTCCTCGGAATTATACAGTTTCTGTTTAGTGATGTCAGCGAGCCGCCTGAAGACTATTTTTGGATAGGAACTGAGAGCAACAAGCGAGCGGGGGCTGATTCAGGAAGCCATCAGCAAGTTCTGGGCGCACCAGAGAATAAAGAGATATGGGGAAGCTCAGGCATAACATCAGCGATGAGCAAAAAAGGGGCAAGAGTTATGCAACACACAATTACAAACAAAAGATAGTTTTTTATAAGATGCCAGATGTGGTTCACTATAGTTTAGGTTGCCTTATGCTGAAGCGTATTGAACTGGTAATCGCATTGCTTGCTCTGCTGTTTGCTGCAGGCTGCGGGGAGAAAGAGGTGGATCCTGCTGTCGTTGACTTCGCACAGTGCCTGTATGATTCAGGGATGGTGATGTATGGGGCATACTGGTGCCCGCACTGCAAGGAAATAAAAGACCAATTCGGCGGGGCATTCAACCTGATCAATTATGTCGAGTGCGACCCTAACAGCAAAAACGGCAGGCCTGACCTTTGCCTTGAGCAAGGGATTGAGAGCTACCCAACATTTATACTTGCAGATGGCGAGAGGCTTTTAGGAGCGCAGTCATTCTCGGCATTTGCTGCAAAGACAGGCTGTGCTGCGCCGTAGGAGCCATCAATGGTAGACATCACCCTTCCGACAATCCCCGTCGTCTTGTCCACAGCTGCGGTTGATGCCATCAATCCCTGCGCTATAGGGGTTCTTGTGATTCTTCTTGCCACACTTCTGGAATTGTCTTCTGACAAAAGGCGGATGCTTGCTATCGGGCTAATCTATATCTCTTCGGTATATGTAACCTACCTTGCCGCAGGCTTAGGCCTTCTTGTTTTCATCCAGCAGCTTGGCGTCAGCACGCAGCTTACCTGGATTGTTGCGGTGGTGGTGATTGTCTTAGGGTTGATTGAGCTGAAGGACGCTTTCTGGCAGGGGAAGGGCATCTCGCTGCAGATACCAAAGAAGCATGCGAAGAAGCTTATGGAGATGATCCATAAGGTCAGTGTTCCAGGAGCAATAGGCCTAGGGATGTTTGTCGCTGCAGTGGAATTGCCCTGCACCGGCGGGCCGTATCTGGCCATCACTACAGTTCTTGCTCGCATGGGATTGTCATGGGATGCGTTCTTCCTGCTTGTGCTGTACAATTTTATATTTATATTGCCGTTGCTTGTAATCCTTGTTCTGGTCTATTTCTTTGAGAATGCACTTGGCATAAGGGAATGGAAGGAGCGCCATAAAAAGTGGATGCGCCTTGCCATGGGGCTTGTGATGATAAGTCTTGGTATCGTGCTTCTGCTGTGGGCGATGGGAGTTATAGGCTTGAGCTTTTAGTATTATGGAGAATTGCGGTACTCCTTCACTCTCATTGAAAATTCCGAGGTAAACCAAAAAAAAACTCAGTTGGCCAGCAGGGCATGTGTTGCAGCCATCGCCGCAGTGTAGCGCGCTGCTACTTGCGGGCATGAAGGATGGGCGCGGGCAGCAGTGCACGACGGAATTTCCACCATCCGGATTTGCAGCACAAACAAAGGAGGAAAGAAAGACAAAGTGATCGGATGAGAAAGAAGCCACAGGCAATAAGCTTTTAGGGAATGCATTTTTTCGGGAATGATGCCCGCCAAAACTGCAAAGAGGAAGGCAAACTCCCTAATGGTGAAGTACTACGAATTGCGTTGACCAGGTGACACCGCCATTGACCTGCATTGGCTGGCACTTCCCGACGCAATAGTATCACTCATGTTTATCTTTTTCGAAAGGGCATGTTACAACACTCAACCGAAAAAAAGCATCAGATATACCCGTTCTTCCTCAGATTCCTCTCAATCCTTTGCAGGACAGGCTCTTCAGATACCCCTAGCTTCCCTCCGGTGATTTGCTCATAGGCCTTGTTGTAGCGAAGGACAGCCTCAATCTTCACCTCATCAGGGATAACAGGAACGGGCCCATCACCCATGAATCCTTTCGATATCAGCCATGCCCTTAAGTATTCCTTATCCAAAGGGCGCTGCTCCTCACCTTTGTCGAACAGCTTCTGATAGGTGTCTTTGTACCAGAACCGTGACGAGTCAGGGGTATGAATCTCATCAACAACTAAAAGCTTGCCGTTATCGTCACCAAACTCATACTTCGTGTCAACCAGGATTAGCCCTTGCCGCGAGCACCAGTCAGAGCCAATAGCAAAAAGTGCAAGAGCATACTGCTCCATCTGCTCGTACACAGGTTTGGTGATGATATTCATGGAGAGGATTTCCTCCCGCGAGATGGACAGGTCATGGCCCGACGCAGCCTTTGTAGAGGGAGTGATGATAGGGCCAGCAAGCTTCTGGTACTTCCTGATGCCAGGCGGAAGCGCAATACCTGATATCGCCTTCCCGGCAGCATAGTCTCGCCATGCGGACCCTGCTAAGTATCCCCTGACAACCATCTCAATAGGATGCACCCTGCACTCCTTATGCACCACAACGCTTGGGTCAGGCGTATCAAGCAGGGCATTAGGAACAGCGTTCATGGTTTTCCCAAACCAGAATGCAGAAAGCTGCGTCAAAAGCTGCCCCTTGAAGGGCAGTGTCGTTAGCACCTTATCAAACGCAGAGATGCGGTCAGTAGCGATGATGACGCGCTTCCCCGAAGCTATATAGCTGTCACGCACCTTTCCCTGATACCTTTTCCCAAAAGGAAAATCCGTCTTTAAAAGGGTGTTGCCTAGATTCTGCCTGATGCTCCCTTTAGTTATCATCGTTTCCCGCCTGCTTTCAGTTGCTCCCTATATAATACAAGCTGCTCTGTCAGCATGTCCTGCTCATTGATGATCTCTATTGCAGCAAGCGCAGCATTCACTCCTGAATTGAGGCCAACCCACAATCCATGGTCGCTGTGCTTCAGCAGGCTTAGTGCTGCATCTGCAGCATTGTCCTCCTGAAGAAGAAGCGGGCAGTAGACAATAAGCTCATCCCTCTTTTCCAGAGGCTCATCAAAACACACAAATGCAAGGTTGACGGCATCAGGAACAGGGCTATAAGCAAAGCGATGGTCAATCCCGAAAAGCTCAATCACCTTTCGTGCAGCAGCCAGCTGCTCATTGTTCTGGTCGCCGATGAGGGCCACCGCCCTGTAGCTCTTCAGAATCTTCACTGCATTTGCCGTTGCCATTGCAGCACTATCTACGCCAACGCAAAGCACGGGGTACCCTTTCGGCATCTGCGAGATGGAGAGCAGCGCGTCAAGCCCCTGGTAAGCTGCTCCCACAGGCACACCAATGACTGGCTTCAGCGAGCGGGAAGCGATGACACCAGGCAGCGCGGCACTAAGCCCTGCACCAGCTATAATGATATCAGCATCGCTTGCATCAACAATCTCACTCACCTGCGAGCCATTGCGATGCACAGAACACACCTGCATCTCAGTAGCGACGCCGGCTTTCTTCAGGCCCGCCTCAATCACCGAGTAGACCCTCTTGTCCGATGCTGAACCAAAAATGATAAGCGCTTTTCCCATGTTATACCACCTCATACTGCTGGTAATGCCTGCTGCACAGCAGCCTCTCGGCTATCTCCCTGGCCTGTGCCTTATCCTGCCTCTCAAATGCAAGCAGCCATAACGTCCCTTTCCTCATGGAATAAATTGCGGTGAAGCCCAGCCGCTCACGAAGGACTGAAAGGATGCCTGAGCAGGAATCATCTTTTTCCGTCACTAGCACGCCAGTCTCGCCACCAGCGGGAGCAATCACCCTGCCCTTTTCACCAATCACAAAGCTGTGCTTGTTGGCATTCACAAGGATATCGGTCCTGCCAAGTTTCTCCTCATACTCTCTGGCTGAATCATCAACAGCAAAGCAATAATACTCTCTTCTTTTCACCCCATTCAGAGAAGAGAATCCCATCCTTTTCAGGGTATGAAAAGCAGTGATAGCGGTGGTATCTGGAACGTTCAGGCCCACAAGCAGCTCTATTTCCCCCATTCACCTGCACCCCTGGTCAAGATACTGCTTCATAGAGGAGAATATCGCCTGTGCTGGCGCTGCGCTGCCCCATGCATCAAAGTTCCCTTTCTCTTTTGACGGAAGCTGCCTCACAAACGACGCGCGCTCAGGATGCGGCATGATAGCCATGGCATTGCCTGCTTCATTGGTCAATGCTGCTATGTTTGCCATGGAGCCGTTGGGATTCACCGGAAAACCATGAGCAACATTCCCTTCCTTATCGCAATACTCAAAAGCAACCTGCCCTTTTTTCAACAGACTTTCAGCAAGTCCTTTTTCAGATGACACAAACCTGCCCTCTCCGTGGGCTATAGGGATGGCTATGACCTCATCAACTAAAGCAGTGAAGCAGCCATTCTTTCCTGCCTTCCTAAGACATACCCATGTGCAATAATATCCTGCTACAAAGGGGTTCCTGTTTGGTGCAAGCGCAAATGCCGCATCCTGAGTTTCTAATGGCACAATCCCCGCCTCAATCAGCACCTGCGCTCCGTTGCAGATGCCAAGCACCGGCTTTCCTGCATCAGCCATTGAACGGAGCTGTGCAACGATAGGATCCCTTGCGGCAATGACGCCTGCCCTGATGCGGTCTTCATAGCTCCACCCTCCTGCAATGACTGCCCCTTCCATTCCCGAGAGCCTTTCAGGCTGGTTCCACCGCACAAGCTCTGCGGCAAGCCCGCCTGCCGCAAGGGCACTCATAGTCTCATCCTCGCAATTCGTTCCAGGAAAACAGATGACTGCAATCCTATGCTTTTTCATTGTTCATACCAGCGCCAGATGCTTGATCTTCTCAAAGAGGTTTTCTGCCGTCTCATCGTCTGCTGTCATCGTCTTTATTGCCCTGCTGCACTTATCAACAAGCGCTGTAAATGTGCTCTCAAGCCTCTCAGCATATTTGCTTTCCTCAATCCAGTTTATGCGTCTCGCATCCATCTTTTGCGCCCGCAGAGCAAGGTCAGCTTCTATCTCGACAAGCGAGTTTGCGCTGCGTATCAGAAGGTTGCATTTCAGCATGATAGAGTCAAGCATCTTGATTATCTCATGCTCAATCTTGCGCTCCTGCTCTGTTGACAACACCTGCAGCCTTCGTACGATCGTCTCAGCACCCTGGTCATCAGCGTATATCTTGTTCGTCAACTCAGCAATGTTATTGGAAAAATTGCCCTTTGCTATCGCAATTGCGATATCCTGATAGCCCTGCCTAATAAGCTCTGGGGGTTTCCTGTTATCAACAAGCTCTCGTAATGCTATCACTCCTTTAGTGAGCGTGGCAAGGCCTGTACTTTCATCAGCTATCACCTGGTCCAGGCGGGCAACAAGCACCCGCATGTCATGCTCAAGCGCTTTCAATTGGTTGATTGTCTGCTCATTGGTCATTGCAATGCTTCCGCCAGGCCCGTTGCCCATGCCTGCTTCATGCCCTCAAGAGTGATATCAGCGATAACATCTCCCCTCTTAATAATGCGAAGTGAACTCCCTTTTGTCACGCCAAGCCTGATGGGGCTGGCACCCTGCATCTCAACTAAGGAAAGAAGCGCATGCTCATCATCAGGTGACACTTCAACTACGAATCCAGACGACTCGCTGAACAATGCCTTATCGGCTCTCAGGGATGAAAACGAGAGGTCTATCTCTGCCCCTATCCTGCCATCAGCTTCTCCCCCGATGGCCATCTCGGCAACCGTCGTTACCATGCCTCCGTCAGAGATGTCATGGCAGCTTGCAAGCAGGCGAGCATCAATGGCATCAATCACAGCATACAGCCTTTTCCTCTCCTTGGTAAACTCTATTATGGGAATCTTCGCCCCAAGCTCGCCGAGCGTCTGATAATAGGCGGAGCCACCTAGCTCATCCTTTCGCTCGCCGAGCAGATACAGGATGTTTCCCTTGCCCTTGAACTGCATGGTGATTGCCTTGCTGTAGTCAGCAAGCACCCCGAGGCAGGCGATGATAGGAGAAGGATCAATGGCTTTTCCTTTCGCTGATTCATTGTAGAAGGAAACGTTGCCTGACACAAACGGCACGGGCTCTGTTGTTCCCTTGAGGTACAGGTTGCGAGCTGCATCCCCTATCCCCTTCAATCCCTCGACAAAGTCATGCATGGCAAACGGGTCTTCAGGATTGCCATAATTCAGGCAGTCCGTCATAGCGTAAGGAACAGCGCCGACGCAAGCGACATTGCGCATGGCCTCAGCAACGGCATTCACTGCGCCCATATAGGGGTCTATGCGCGTATAAAGGGGATTGGCATCAACAGACAATGCTATTCCATGCTTTTTGCCAGGAATCGGCGCCTGAACTCCAGCATCAGCTTCTCCAGGGCGGATGATGGCAAGCCCCTGCACCTCGGTATCGTAGTGTTTGTACACCTTTGCCCTCGAGGCGACATTTGGGTGGTGCAGCACAGCAAGGATTGCCTGCTGGTAATCGGCTGGCTCTGCCAGGTCAGGCTCAGCAAACCGCCGCTGAGGCTTCTTCACCTCCCGATCATAGCATATCCCTGAGGTGACAGCATCAATTGGCGCATGGCACACCACCTCGCCGTTATGGGTCATGACAAAATCCCTTGCTTTTGTCACCTTTCCCACAACGCGAGCGCAAGCTCCCTCAGCAACACATGGAAGCTCAAACTCCTCATTATAGCTCTTCAGGATTTCAGGAGTGAATGATTTCGGGCTTACCCAGGTGAAGCGCTCCTGCGTCTCAGCTGCCGCTATCACGTGCGCCGGAAGGCCAGGCACCGACACGTGAACTTTTGAAAGGTCAATCTCTGCGCCGTACCCGCCTGACTCGCACATCTCAGCTACAGAGGTCATGATGCCTCCAGCGCCCATGTCCTTGAATCCTAAGGTGATGCCTTTGTTTCGCGCCTTCTCAAACACCGCATAGCTCGCCCGAAACAGCATGTTCTTGAGGAAGGGGTCAGGCACCTGCACCGCGCTCTTGTTTGACTGCTCCTGCTCATCATCAAGAATCACTGAAGCAAACGCTGCTCCGCCAAAGCCTGAGGCATCGGTTGCCTTGCCAACGACGATGATGTCAAATCCTTCAGCATCTTTAGGCGCCTTTGAGTGGATGACGTCTTTCTCCTTCACAAGCCCCAGGCACACCACGTTCACCAGGCAGTTATCGTCAAACGAGTCATTGAAAGAGATGTCGCCAGCCAGATTCGCAACACCCAAAGGATTGCCGTATCCTGCTATCCCGTCAACAACGGCATTTGCTATGTAGCGGACTCTGTTTTTGTTCTTCCCGTACGGATTGCCAAAGCGCAGGGGGTCAGCTGTAGCAATAACCTTTGCCCCCATGCACAGGACATCCCGCGTTATCCCCCCTATGCCGGTTGCAGCACCTTCATAGGGAACGATTTGGGAAGGGTGGTTGTGCGATTCGTGAGCAAACACTATGCCATATTTTTCCCCGTCAATAGTCCCTAGCTCGACAATGCCTGCATCCTCCTCAGGCCCCTGAATGACCTTGCTGCCCTGTGTTGGAAGATGCTTCTTCAGCAGGTGCCGTGATGACTTATAGGAGCAGTGCTCGCTCCACTCAATATTAAAGACGTGCAGCTCAGTAAGGGTTGGGTCTCTTCCTATCAACTCAGCCACTTTCCGTGCCTCGGCTGTTGTCAGGCTTAGCTCATTTTTTCTTAGGAATGACCGCAATTCCTCTTCAGCATACGTCGTTACTGGTATTGTCTCAACCGCCACAGAACCCACCGTGAACCCCTCAATGGAATGGATGTCATCGCTTTTTTAAAGCTTTTGAAAATAAAATTTGAAGTATTGCCGTCGGATTGTATCACAATATTTATATATGAAGCAGCATCGTAAGGAATGCTAATTCTAAACAGACGAAGTGAGGATTTACGCAATCAGCAGGTTACCCCTCAAAACGTGGATGTCTTGGTGATGGCTCAGCCACAAGGGCAATCTCAATGCTCGAAAGGGGGTGCTCTCTGTGCCTGAATATAGAGGGGTGATGATGCCAGACATCACTGGCTTTGATAGATTCACGCCTTATCAGAGAGGTGAGCTTGTTAATACTTTATTTTCATACCTAGGATTAGGGAAATTGAAAGAGACCGTAGAGCAGAATGCAGCTGAGCATCCTCTCTATAACCAGAATCCGGATATTCTGGATGCGATGAGACATGGAAGGAGTTATAAATCTGCGAATTTTTTAGTGACTATTGAATATAAGAGGAGAGATGGGTATGATAAAATGGCAGTCGAGGGAAGGGTGGAGATTCTGTATGATCTCATGCTGCAGAATCCAATAATGCGGGGTGCTGTGCTTTGCCATGCGGATTATTTTACATCCCTCAACGAATCACTGGAGAGAAAAATTCAAGACGCCACGAAACCTGATGAGCCTGATGAAATGCCCATGGCAGCATAACGGCCTACTGCCCTTCATACATTCCCTTCACCTCAGCCAATGTAGCAGCCTCCCGTGCTGGCTTATCCTCTCTCAATCGCAATAATCTGGGAAACCGCAGCGCAAACCCTGAGTTGTACGCAGTGCTCTTCTGGACCTCCTCAAACGCCACCTCAACAACAACCCTTGGCTTCAGAAACACTGCATTCCCGGATTCCCTGACAATCAGCGGCTTGAGAAGCGTGGTTAGTTCCTGAAACGTGACGCCTGAGCCCTCAAGCTCCTTGATGCCTGTCCCTACCCTGCCCACTTCCCTGTAGGAGTTCCCATCCCTGCACGACAGCAGAAATGAGGACAGCCATGATACTCTCCTCCCTTCACCCCACGTCGCTGCGGTAATCACCAGGTCAAGAGGATCAAGTGTAGGCTTGATTTTCACCCCAAACCCGACCCGTGAGCCTGGCTTATACGGTGCAGCAAGGTTCTTTCCCATGATGCCCTCATTTCCCAGCGAGAGCGCCTTCTTGTAGAAATTTTCGACAGCTTCCTCAGAGTCAGTGATGATTTGCTCTGCAAGCTGCAGCCTTCCTGATGCCGGAGAGACGACCTGCTCAATAGCCTTCCTGCGCTCGCTGAATGGCGAATCAATCATGCTCTTCCCGTTCAATGCAAGGATGTCAAACACGTTCACCATGACAGGCACTGACTGCACAAGCTCAGCTATGTCATATTTCCTCTTGATTCTCTGTGATATATCCTGAAATGGCTTCCACTTCCCTGTTGCTTGGTCAATCCCTATCACCTCAGCATCAAGAATGGCATCCTTGGCATGGACGTGCTCGGCTATGGCGGCAATGATGTCAGGAAACTGCACCGTGACGTTCTCAAGCCTGCGGGTGAATAAGGTGACCTCTTTGCCTTTCTTATGGATGTTCAGACGAAAGCCATCATACTTGAACTCAAACGCAGCAGGTTTTCCCACGCGTGAAAATGCATCAGCAATTCCTTTAGCTTTCTGGAACAGCATCACCTTCAGGGGAATACCGACAGCAAGCGAGATGGAGGAAAGCGCTTCCCTTCCCTTTTTGGCAGCCTGAGCAACAACACCAAAGTCATTGGCAAGGTCATAGGCATGCTGCACCTCATCAACAATCTGGCTATACTCCTTCCTGTGCTCATCAGCAACAACTGCAGCCTGCTTACCACTATCATAGATGAGGTGCGCTTCCTTTGAGAAGAACGCCCACACGATGGCATCGCGGATGGTGCAGTCGGCTGCCCCGACGCGCAATTCCTCCAAAAGCAGCCGCACAAGATATTTTGCCTCACCTGCTGATGCAGAGGCAAGCACCTCGGATATCAAGTCAACCTTCTTTGCTACGGCTCCATGGCCTTCCATGGTGGCAAGCTTCTGCAAGGTATTAAGCACTTTTGCTACAGACAGCCTGCCTGAAGATCCTAACGTCGTCTGCAATCTCCTGCCTATGAGTTGCTCAGCAGCAATCCCAAGGTCGCCAGTCTTCTTCCATGCATCCTCAACCTTCTGCTGCGACGATCCGCTTGCCCTGATGATTGTCTTGGCGACCGTCTTAGCAGCAACCCCTGCCTTTCGCTCATCGCCAGCAGAAAACACCTTTCCCTGCAAAAGCAGCAGCACACGAGACAGGTCATCGGCTGGTGTCCTCTTCAGAAGCTCTGCGATAAAGAATGTCTTCTCAAGCCGCTTGGAGGTAGACTCAAGCTGCTCATACACCGCAACAAGCCCTGCATAATCCATGCCTCTAACAGAGTCAGCGGCATTTTAAATGTATATCGGATGGTGGTAGTACTTCACCATCATGAAGCCTGCAACTCTGTTGCATGGCCAGAGACGCTAGTCTCGCTGCCTGCGACCATGTCGCATGGCCAGAAACCTACGAGAGCGCAGCTCGAGCGTGAGCTATTGAGCGCAAGTTCATCTGCGCAAGTTTCGCTGGTCTGCCCCGATTGTAGCGTGGCATGGGCATCATTCCCGAAAAAGGGCATTCCCTAAAAACTCATTGCCTATGGCTTCTTTCTCATCCGAGCCCTTTGTTTTTTTCCTCCTTTGTTTGTGCTGCAAATCCTGATGATGGAAATTCCGTTGTGCACTATATTGTCGCCCATCCTTCATCCACGCAAGTAGCAGCGCTCTAATACTGAGGCGATGGCTGCGGCAATGCCAGCAACACATGCCCTTGCCAGCAAGCGCAGCCAGAGCCGTTTTTGTTTTCACTTCTTTTCCTTCACTTTTTTTCTTCTTTTCTTTCTTCACTCTTTTTCTTCGTTTTTGTTCTCCTTCGGAAAGTGCAATGAGAGGATAACCTGAATCAAAAGAGATGAAGTTACGAATTGAGTGTGGAAGCGATGAGATGAGAGATATTGCCTTTTTTTGAATGAGCTTTTGTGGAATGCCAACCTCCCATGAGCCTACCTGCTTTATATCCCTCAAAGCTTGCCACTCATGGCTATCCAACGAGCCTGCTTCCTTCCTCCCGACGGGGCTTTTCAGAAGAGTGAAGGAGTATGGATGTTGTGTGCACTCACTACCGACAACTATAAAAACCCTTTTCACAAAATCTCAGGCTATGGATGTCTTTGAGGCAATACATAAGCGCCGTTCTATACGAAAATACACCGACCAGCCCGTTGAATGGGATAAAGTCGTCCATATCCTTGAGGCAGGAAGGCTGGCGCCTAATGCAGGCAACCTCTGCAACTTCAAGTTCGTCGCTGTAAGGGAGGACGCCATCAGAAAGCTCATGGCAAAGGCCTGCTATAACCAAGAATGGATGGAGCAGGCTCCAATCCACATTATGGTCTGCACCGAGCCTGACAAGTCAAAGCGCTTCTACGGCCTTCGCGGAGAGCGCTTCTACGTCATCCAGGATTGTGCTGCAGCAGCTGAAAATATGCTCATTGCAGCAACTGCCCTTGGATTGGGCTCCTGCTGGGTCTCAGCCTTTGACGAGGAGCGCCTTAGGAGAATCCACAACCTTCCCGAGCAGGTCATTGTCCAGATGGTCATTACCATTGGCTACCCAGCAGAAGAGCCTGAGATGCCTCCCAAGAACACCCTTGAGTGGCTCACCTTTGTCGAGAGGTGGGGCCAGAAGAAGAATCTGCCTCCATCAACCATGGGCTGGTGGAGCGTGCGCCTTGAACGAGGGTTAAAGGAAGGAGAGAAAGGCATACGCAAGCTCATCCAGAAACTGCTTGAGAACTGGAAGAAAAAAAAAGGATAGCTAGGCTACATCGGGCAGTTGATGCCCATTAGCAGATTAATTATACTTTGGAAAGATTTGATTGAGCCTTACCCATATTCTCGTTCCTTGTCAGTGGATTCCTGTTCTACCCTGCCTTTGCTTCTCTACTACTTTATCAAGGAAGGCTCCTATAAAGTGCTCAAGGGTGAAGGGGTTCCTAATGTTCGTGTCATGGCCCGCATCAGGAACAATTACCAATTTTGCATGTTTCACCGACTGAAACATCTTCCTGACGTCGGCTTCTGGTGTCCTCTTGTCCCTCTGCCCCTCTATCACTAAGGTGGGAACAGAAATGTCCCTAAGCACGCTTTTTTCATCAAATCCAAGCATTTCATAAAGGATTGCAAGAATGCTCTTCAGTTGTGTTTCCCTTGCTCCCTGAAGCCAGCAAAAAATATCATGATGGCTGGAAAGTTTTGTGAAGTCAACATATGGCAGATGTTTTTTTGAGGTATGCATATTGCCAAGCATAAACCGCAAAAGATGCTTCATGAGGGGAATTGCCCTTGTCCTGGCAAAAAATGGGATATGCTTGACAGGGTTTTCATAGAGGGTATCAACAAGCACTAATGCCCTGACGTGCAGGGGATAGTAGTGATAGTAGGAGAGTGCAACCATCCCCCCAAAGGAGTGCCCAATAAGCACGATTTTGTTTTTTCGTTCAGCCTTTCGGATAGTTTCAATATCATCTGCATATGACCGAAAGCCGTACTGCTCAAGCCTCTCGGGGGATCCTGATTTGCCGTTACCCCTAAGGTCCTGCGAGATGATAGCAAATCCTTTTTTGTGAAGGTAATCTGCCTCCTTGCTCCAGGCCGTGTGGTTATGGGGCCAGCCATGGAGAAAATAAAGGCATTCTCTCTTTGCCTGTTTCATCAGATAGTAGAGGGGAAAGCCATCAGAGGACATGGCATATCTTAAGGGCATAGCAATAATATGGAGAAAAGAGTATAAATAACATACGGAAGCGGGGTGATACCTTACTCTCCTGAAATGTTATCGGGATACGCAATTGCATGAAGCTAGGAGGGAAGTATTATGCAAGCTCGTGCCCAGGTAACGGCCAGTCCAAAAATGCCAGTCAAAAAGGCCAATGCCGCTTCTCTCCTCATTTTCCATAGCAATGCGTGATTCCCTCCTTTTCTTTCATGCCACCTTGCACTTTTAGATTCCGATGAGGGAAAAAAGGCTGCGCTGGCGGTAGGCCATAGGCTCAGTATTGAGCGATGCTACTGTTCTCTCTCCTCCTTCCTGCGGTAAAATTGACGACAATAATCCCGTCGTGCACTGCTGCCCTCGCTCATCCTTCAATCCCGCCAGCGCAGCCAGAGCCGTTTTTGTTTTCATCTTTTTTTTCTGCACTTTTTTTCTTCTTTTCTTTCTTCACTCTTTTTCTTCGTTTTTGTTCTCCTTCGGAATGTGCGATGAGAGGATAACATGAAACGAAAGGGATAAAGTTACCCGTTGTCCGTCGAGGCAAAGAAACGGCAGCTAATGCCTTTTTTCATAATGATGTTTGGGAGGAATGCCAGTTTACCATGAGCCTATCCACTCTTTATCCCTCAAAGCTTGCCACTCATGGCTATCACGATGAGCTCTTCAGGAGAGTGAAGGAGTACATGCCAGCACAACCTTTAAAATCCATGGCTCATGTAGCTAGAGAATGAAACCCATTATAGACCCCTACGGCTCTGAGCTGATTGCCGATTACCAGAAACTCATAACAGACTTTGGGCTTGAGCCATTCCCTGCGAACGCATTTCCCAATCCCAATCGCCTCATGCGAAGGAACATCATCTTTGCAGGAAGAGGGCTTGATGCCATTGCTAAAGCAATCAGGGAGCACAAGCCCTATTACGTGCTCACCGGCATCATGCCTACGGCAGAAAAGATCCATCTTGGCACAAAGATGGTGATTGAGCAGGTAAAATACTACCAGGATCACGGCGCAGAGACCTACGTCCTTGTCGCAGACCTTGAAGCGGCAGCAGCAAGAGAAGTCACCCTTGATGAAGCCAAAAACCGGGCCTTGGCATTCCACATCCCAGCATATATTGCTCTGGGCCTCAACCCAAAGAAAACGACGTTTTATTTCCAGTCAGAGAACAAGCAGGTGATGCATCTTGCCTACGAATTCTCCCATAAGATCACTCTCAACGAGTTCAGGGCAGTCTACGGCAATGCAGACCCCGCAAGGATTCTCTCAGCCCTCACCCAGGCAGGAGACATCCTCTATCCCCAGCTTGCAAAAAGGATGCCAGGCATCATCCCGACAGGGCCCGACCAGGACCCTCATCTGCGCCTGGCCAGGGACATCGTGCGGCGCTCAAGGGACAGGAAATTTATCATGCCAAGCTCTTCCTATCATAAGTTCATGCCTGCCCTCAACGGAGCAATGAAGATGTCCAAGTCCCATCCCGAGTCCTACGTTGAGCTTCCTGAAGAGGCATCCTCAATTAAAAAGAAGATCAACAGGGCATTGACAGGAGGAAGGGACACCCTTGAAGAGCACAAAAGGCTTGGCGCAGCCATTGAGAAGGACATGGTCTTTGAGCTATTGAAATTTCACCTCATTGAGGATGACCAAGAACTGCAGAGGATACACGGCAGCTACAAGGCAGGAACCATGGCCTCAGGCGAGATCAAGAGGATAGCAATAGAGCGGCTGACAGCTTTCATGGCGGATTTTGAGAAGAAGCTTGATGCAGCAAGAAAGCTGGTTGATAGGCTGGGGTTCGTACGATTCACCTGATGGGGGCTGATAGCGCTCAGGGAAGAAAGAGCTAATGGTCCATTCTGGGAAACAGCTTTCTTGCGACCCTGTGGGAGGTTCCATCTTTGGGCATCTGGTCACGCTCTGCGATGCCAGTATTCTTTAGATATATCTATAAACTTAGTTCTAACAGATGAATTTTTCCTCTATCCCATCCATAATCCGACAAGTCAATTTCTGGCGCAGGAAGGTTTAAAAGCCTTTGGTCGGTTATCTCTCTTTTACTTGCCTGCATAGCCACCATTGCCTTAGTCATTCCAGCACTTGCGCGACGTGTATAATCTATCACTTCCTTATTATTGGCGCCATACCGTTCTGCAAGGCGAGCTGCGTCTTCTAGGTAATTATCAACTAATGTTAGAGTTAGACAGATTACCCTCTTTTCCTCCGCCTGATCTTGGCTATCATCCCCGTGCAGATAATCATGCAGTGATTTTTCGAGGGTAGATAAATGTAAGAAATGTTGTGTGCCTATTTCCTCTCTTGTTGTAATCCCCACGGATAGCAATGCTTTTTTAAATTCTACATACTCGCCATGTCTACAGATTAAATTATACGCCCTTTCTGCATCTTCTCTGGTTGAATCAATGGGAAATGCGAATCCATGATCCCAATACTTAGCAACTGTACCTTTGTAGGTTTCCAACGCATGAGAAAAAGCAGCTCCAACGCCTGAGTAATTATACACAATTTTGTCAAGCTGATCAGAATTATTAGTCTTTGCTGGTGTGCTCCTTAATTGGCTGATGTTGGACCTGATAATTCCACGATCAACAGATTCTAGATATTTTAGGCTGCTTATTGCCTGATTAAGATTACCCTCCCTAATGCTCTTTTCAATGTTGGTTAACTTCTCTTGGTATAACCGAGCTGCTGTCAGACTCTTTGATATCCCTTTTTGCCTTTCATGGTCAGGCAAAACGCACGTTGTCATTACGGTATCAAGATCCCGAACAATATTCCTAATGTTCGGGTCATCCATTATCCCCTCAGATTCGTTAAGGTAGGATTTGGCAAATCGTTCAAGACGAGTGACGTCAGAGATAAGGTTAATCCTGAGTTCCATGTTATCCACAAGCCATTGTGCCCTCCCAAAGGCAGAAGCAAACACCCCTTCTATCTTCTGTGCAATACCCTGTTTTCTTTGATTAAAGGTTGTTTTTTCACCTGAAATTATTGCTGCCAGTCTTTGCTTATAATGTTCCCTTACTCTCTCCTTGCTTCCGCTGAAATCAGGATCCTCTTTAATTCCTGCGTATGCCATAAGAGGCTTATCAGGGGTAGCAATAGTAATAGCATCAATGGTATGGCCAAGCTGTTCTGTCTTTTTATTCCTTGCATCGTGTTGTGCCTTAAAATTCTCATACTGTTCAATCAGACCTCTAACCGTAGCAGAAGGGTCATCAGAATGGGAATCTTTGGCGATAATATCTCTATCTGGAATCCCTCCATCTGGACTGCTTGATGCCTGAACCCTCAGATAATCCTCAATCCAAGCTGCAGTTTTCAGGCTATTTCCAAGAGAATTGACGTATGAAGCAACAGTAGAACCATGCCTAACTGAACCCTCAATGCCATCAATCCCTGTTTTGATATCATCAGGAGCTAAGGACAAAGAAGAAACAAGAAAATCATGCAGGCCTGAAAAGGCTGCAAGCCTTACAAATTTAGCCTCAATATCTTCATAGATAAACTGGCTACCAAAACCCATTGCAAGAGCCTTAATAGCCCCTCTCATCTTTTGCTCTAACGATACAACTGATTTCATCCTGCCCTGATAATATTCTATGTAGTGTTCCGCGCTCTCTGACAACAGGCGATTCAATCCATCTACTTCTGTTTCAGGTAAATAGTTTCTCAGGTTTTGAACTTCTGCCTGGTCATCACTTACTATCTTATTAGCAGAGCTGATATTGCCATACCCCTCAGCAAGCAATCTATTTTCTTCAACTTGAGCCTGCCTGCCTGCATGTTGAAGATTTAAGCTATATGCAATCCTCGATTCACTGCTTTCAAAATCCATAGGTTTAATCCCAAAAGCCCTCCCAACATTAGGGTTAAGAAAGCATGAAACATCTAAATTAATAGCAAGCCCTCCTGCAAGCCCTGCCATTTTTTAAGAATATTCTCGTGCACTCTCTACATTATTGCTTGCTTTTTGATTCAACTCTTTAATGCTCTCAATAATTTCTTGCTGCTTCGCCTGGTACTCACTGGCAAGCCTTGTAATGGTTGCATCAAGATCAGATATTTTCCTTGAGTAATCAGCATAATACCCTCCGACCTGAGAATGAGGGCTAGGGAAGATTAGCCTTTTCGAGGGATTCTTATTTTGGTAATGATTCTTATTTTGGTAATGGTAAACATGATTTTTTTCAAGAAACTCCAAGAGTTTGGCAAGGTATTCCTTAGCTATCTTAGGCCCTCCAATTTTATCACGCAAACCCTGCTCTCTTTCAGGTGAGAGTGCGATAGTTTCCAGAGATTCCGACGAGAGCGTAGCGCCATCAAGAGATATTCCGTCAACGTGGTCCTTAATAGATGTTACAGCTGAACCAACATTTTTTAAAATAAATTTAGCTAGATAGGAAAAAGCAGAATTTACCCGTGTTCTTGCTTCCTTGCTGGGATCTTCAAATGGAACATACTTAAATCTTGCACCCCTAGAACTTTGTTCGAATTCCGTTAAGCCTTTAGACGCATGAATAACCTCTCCCAATCGAGATATTAAACCTGGTAAGTCTCCTGTAGAATCATCATACTCCTTCAGGCTATCAATACTTTTTCCTAAACAATCAGATAGCTCGTTGTACGTTGTAATAAGATCACTTGCCCTTCTTTTTTCAGCATCTGTTAATGCCGCCTTGTCTGGACCCCTTGCCCTTCTTGTAGATGGTGGTGCTTCTGTTTTTAGTTCAGGTTTCCCAAAGAATCTATTTTTCAAATAGGTAGGACTCGTTAGACGATCAAATCCCCTTAGAAACGATAACAACCACGAATAATGTATTCTAGCCATGGTATTAAGGGAAAAATTCCGCCCTATAAAAACATTACTGAGCAGTACTCACCTGATGCTGAGCCATCTCAAATCATATTTTTAAATCAGCTATTTTTGTTTACTTGAATGCCAAACCCTCAGGCAATCCTTGCAGGAGACATCATAAGAAGCCATAGAGCCTTGAAAGCAAATGACCTCCTTTTTAATCCTGACAACAATACTGTCTATTTGCTTGCCCGTGAATTTAGAGAGAATATAAAAGACGACAAGCCACTGCTTTCCTGTTCTGGCAATACCTGTGAATATAGGCCATTTCCGCAAGGCATGGTTTTTGCTGGAGAAGCACACTATAATCCAGAAATGTATCCGAATCTTGCTGAGTCTGTACAACAAGGGAAAATTTCTCCTGTTGAACTTATTGGTGAGGGATTCGTCTTCACACGCAGAGGGAGTCAAGAGGGGTGGGCTGCAGTTACTCCTTATGACGATGAGGGACAAAGGAAGGTTATGGTATTTGATACCTACTTCAGGATGAAGTATGGAGTGCCTATTAAAGAGGGAAAATTGAGTGGACGTGAAGCAACGCAAATTCTTCATAGGCACGAGCCTTATGCACTCCAGCGTAGGCTTTGCCTTCAAGATACCCTGGAATACATGACAGGAGAACATTTAGGAGATGTTATCATTAATAGTAGTCTTAAAACTGCCTACCTGATCATAGGAAAAGAGAGCTCTCACTATGTTGCCTGGGAATACAAGGGTGGTGCAAAGAGCAAAATATCTATTGAGGAATGTGTAATCGGGAATGGTGAAGTAGCCTACAAGGGCATTGATGGGTATGTTACAGCAAGAATAAATCAGGAAAAGGGAAATACCCTTCCAAGTAGTACACTGCTTACTCAAGATTCTGAGCAATTGGTCACACAAATAGAGAATCTTATCAGGGGAAAGTTCGTAAGAAAAAGTGGTTCATCTAACCCTCCTCACCTCAAGCCTCTCCATCGCTAAAAGAGCCTCTTTCTCAGTCAGCAATTTGTTCTTTGCGCCATGATACTGGATGACTGATGAGGCATTCGCTTGCCCCATCTTCAAAGCTAACGTGATATCAGCCCTCTTGATGAAGCCAGCTAAAAAGCCTGCGCCGAATGCGTCCCCTGCACCTGTGGTCTCAACAACCTTCACCTTAGGAGGGGTGATGTGGTAGGCATTCCCAAGTTGATAGCACCAGGCTCCTTTCTTGCCGTCAGTAACAACGGCAATCTCAGGCCCAAGCGCCGTGAGGCTCTTTGCGAGGCTTGCAGGCTCTGCGCCCCGCACCAGGCACTTTGCCTCCTCCCTGTTCAGGATGAGGATGGTGGTAGAGGAGAGTACCCTGCGAAGACGCTTTGCGCCTTCCTTTGCCTGATAGAGGCTAGGATTGAAAGCGATGCTGATGCGCCTGCCTGCCGCAAACTCTGCAATCTTTTCAAGGCTTTTGTAAGATTCCCCCACCATAGATGAGAAATAGAACCATCGCGTGTGCCGAAGCGTTCTCCATGGCACCTCATCAGACTTCAGCTCATCGTTGAGACCCTTATAGGCTAGGATGGTTCTGTCATGCTCCTTTGAATCAAGGATGACAGAGTAGCCTGAGTTTCCCTCACCTCTCACCCCAAGACATCTCACCTTCTCGCGCATGAGCTCTCGTAGGATGATGTCGCCGTTCTCATCCTTTCCCATCTTGCCAAACCAGGCGACCTTATAGCCAAGCCTTCGCAAGGCAACAGCGACGTTTGTCCCTCCCCCTCCCGTCGTCACCTCAAACCTGTTGATGAGTATCTTTGCTCCGACAGGATATGCGATGAGTTTTGCCTCTCCCTTGCGCGTCTTCTTGTGGACCTGCTCAGAGAACTCGGTATGCGCAAAAAGGTCAACCGTTGCAGAACCCACCGTGATGACGTCATACATGGGCCATTCCCAAAGGAGCATGCTTTTTAAATCTTTGGAGGTAGCAGCACTCTAATACTGAGGCGATGGCTGCAACAAATACCCAGCGCAGGCGGAGCCTTTCTTTCTCCCTCATAATTAGCAAGTGCGCTATGCTCTGCAATACAAAGAATAAAGTTACGCACTGGTTGTGAAAGCATGCCCCCTTACATTTCGAGGGAACTTACTACCCGCATAATTAAGAGAATCAAATCAATAGAAAGAAAAAAAAGCTATATTCCTTCCTTGATTGCTGCCTGTGCTGCAGCAAGCCTCGCTATCGGCACCCTAAACGGTGAGCAGGAGACATAATCCAGTCCTATCCGATGAGCGAACTCAACAGACGCAGGATCCCCGCCATGCTCTCCGCATATGCCAAGGCTGATGCCCTTCTTTGCCGCTCGTGCCTTCTCAACGCAGATTTTCATAAGCAAGCCGACACCGCTCTGGTCAAGGCTCTGGAAGGGCTCAACAGCGTAGATGCCCATATCAACGTAGCCAGGCAGGAACTTGCCCGAGTCATCACGGGAAAAGCCGCAGGTCATCTGGGTTAAGTCGTTGGTGCCAAAAGAGAAAAAGTCGGCTATCGGGGCTATCTCGTCAGCAGTCAGTGCTGCGCGGGGAATCTCTATCATCGTGCCAACCTCATAGGTGATCGTCACGCCCTTCTCTTCCATCACTCCCCTGGCGGTCCTGTCCACTATCTCCTTTTGATGGGCAAACTCTTTCACGTGGCCAACAAGCGGAATCATGATTTCGGGAATGACCTCCTTGCCTTCCTCAAGCTTCACTTCAATGGCAGCCTCAATGATTGCCCGTGTCTGCATCTCGGTAATCTCCGGATAGGTTATGCCTAGGCGGCAGCCCCGGTGGCCAAGCATGGGGTTGAACTCATGCAGTGCATTGATGGTCTCCCTGAGCTTCTTCACAGGCACACTCATGCTTGCTGAAAGCTCCCTGATGTCCTTCTCTTCCTTAGGCAGGAACTCGTGCAACGGCGGGTCAAGGGTTCGTATCTTCACAGGCAGCCCGTCCATCACCCCAAAAATCGCCTTGAAATCCTCCTTCTGGTAGGGCAGAATTTTGTCAAGCGCAGCCCTCCTTCCCTCAAGGCTGTCTGCAAGGATCATTTCACGGACCGCTTTTATCCTGTCACCCTCAAAGAACATATGCTCGGTCCTGCACAGGCCAATGCCTTCAGCTCCAAACTCCCTTGCTTTCTTGGAGTCCTTAGGCGTGTCAGCATTGGTGCGAACACCCAGGCGCCGTGCCTTGTCAGCCCATGCCATAAAAGTGCCAAAATCGCCGGAAATGGTTGGGTCAACCACAGGTATCTGCCCGGCATAGACTGCACCAGTCGTCCCGTCAAGCGTTATCCATTCCCCTTCCTTGATGGTGACGCTGCCTGCAAAAAACTCTCCTGCCTCCTCGTTGATGATGATGTCAGAGCAGCCGGCAACGCAGCATTTGCCCATGCCTCTGGCAACCACTGCAGCATGGCTTGTCATGCCGCCGCGCGCAGTTAGTATGCCCTGGCTGGCATGCATCCCCTCAATGTCCTCAGGGCTTGTCTCAACCCTTACCAGAATGACCTTCTCCTTCTTCTGGGCTAGTTCATGCGCCCTCTCTGAAGAAAAGACAGCCGTGCCTACAGCTGCCCCAGGTGAAGCAGGAAGCCCCTTAGCGATTGCTTCAGCCTCCTTCACTGCAACGCTGTCAAGCTGCTTGTGCAGGAGCTGGTTCAACTGGTTAGGGTCCACGCGCAAAAGCGCTTCCTTTTGCGTGATGAGCTTTTCCTCCACCATGTCAACGCCTATCTTCAGCGCTGCGTGCGCAGTCCTCTTGCCATTTCTGGTCTGGAGAATGTAGAGTTTTTTCTCTTGTATGGTGAACTCGATGTCCTGCATGTCCCTGAAATGATGCTCAAGCCTGCTTCGTATCTTCACAAGCTCCTCATACGCCTGCGGCATCTGCTTGTGCAGTTCAGCGATAGGCCTAGGAGTCCTGATGCCTGCAACTACGTCTTCGCCTTGGGCATTCATCAGGTATTCCCCATAGAATTTGTTCTCGCCTGTTGATGGGTTCCTCGTGAAGCATACGCCTGTTCCAGAGCTCTCGCCCATGTTGCCAAATACCATGACCTGCACACTCACTGCAGTTCCCTCAAGGCCAGTGATGTTGTTGAGCCTTCTGTAGACGATTGCCCGCTTTGAGTTCCATGAGCTGAACACTGCCTCGATTGCCATCTCCAACTGCTCAAAGGCGTCTGTCGGAAAGCCTTTTCCGGTGTGCTTCCTGACAACGTCCTTGTACGCCGCAACCACTTTATTCAGGTCGCTTGCGTCAAGCTCAGTATCAAACTCAACGCCCTTCGTTTCCTTGATTTTCGAGAGCTGCTCCTCGAAATGCTTGTGCTCAACCTCCATCACCACGTCGCCGAACATGTTGATGAATCTTCGGTAGGAGTCCCATGCAAATCGCTCGTTGCCTGTTTTCTTGATAATGCCCTGCACCGTAGTGTCATTAAGCCCAAGGTTCAGCACGGTGTCCATCATCCCTGGCATCGAGACTGCAGCACCAGAACGGACAGACACAAGAAGCGGGCTCTCAGTATCCCCAAGCTTTGCTCCCATCTCTTTCTCAAGCTCCCTGATATTCCCTTTAACCTGCTCCATCATCCCTGCAGGCATCTTCTTTCCTTCCCTGTAGTATTGCGCACAGGCGTGGGTGGTTATGATAAATCCCTGAGGGACCGGGATGCCTAGAGAGGTCATCTCAGCTAGATTTGCCCCCTTTCCTCCAAGAAGCATCTTCATGTCTTTTTTGCCTTCCTTGAAAGCGTACACATATTTTTCTTTGCTCATCTGGTAAACCCCTCCTGTATTTGGGTAGAATCAGTCTTGCCGGGATTGTGGGGATTTTATAAAGTTTGTGAGGGTCGCTCCAGAACGTCTAGGCACTGCTGGGGATGCTGGCTTCCTACACCAAACCCTGCAGGAAAGGATACACAAAGAAACCGACAGCCAGGGAAATGACAATCATCAGCAATAGCCAGACCTTTGGGCCAATCTGCTCAAGGAACCCGCCCTTTGGCCCATTCTGCTGCTCTGAATGCTTGACGACAGCCTGCTTTGGCGAGACTCCCTTGGAAGTCGTAAGCACTGGCTGCTGCAGGGGCATGGCTCCTCTCCTCAGCACGCGGGTGGCCGCAACAAACCTCCCATACATCGGATGGTCTCGAAGAACGCCCATCACCCTTGCCTGCTCTCCCACCCTGAAATTATACTGGGGGGAATATACAAAAATCGTGTAGTTCTTCCTGTCGGCTATCTTCAGCCAGAACCCGTTGTTGGTCGGAAACGACGCTATCACCCTCCCTGCGCAATCAACCTGACTGTTCAGATACTTGCTGGTATATTTGAGCTTGATGATGTCAGTTGGCATTTTTTCAGTTTTGCTGCATCCTCATGAACTGGATCTGCAAGAGCAGCATGTAGAGGAATGAGCTGATGATGACGATTTCAAAGATAGGGAAAAATATTTTCGGCGCATCAAAGGTGCCGACGAGGTCCATGATTGCCACGACTTCCTCAATGAAAAACACGGCCAGCGAAAACAAAAGCCATTGCCAGGGGGAGATGAACAGGGTATTACTCTTCGTTCTCAAAAGCCTGACCACCATGATGACTAGGATTACTGCAAGGATGAGGTTCAACCACGCTGCGGTTATTCCTACTGCTGATCCTGCATCCATGGTCATATCGTCTCCTTTGCTATCTTGAACTGATACGCTACGGCAATGATGGTGCACACCAGGATGACGGTGACATTGATGTGGGTGAGGTAAGTTGACTCAAACATAGAAAATGCCCTCAGGAATCCTAGGATCTCCTGTACCATGAACAGCACCAGCGCAATGATGAGAAATATCCATGCCCACAGCTCCCGCTTTCGCAGGGAATGCCGAAGAAGGGTTACTGCTAGAATTGCCGCCAGAACTGAAAGAACCAGCCCTGCAAGCTTCAATACGCCTTCAAGATACTCTACCATCGCTTAACCTCTTTGCCTGAATTTTACGGGAGCCTGCACTTTATAAGATTTTTGTGGAAAGTGGCGCTCCACCAGTAGGAAGCCTGCCTGCCTCTTTGCAGCTTTGACGGGCATCGTTCCTGAAAAATGCATTCCCTAAAAGCGCATTACCAACGGCTACTTTGCCAAAAGCGACGCTACTGTTCTCTCTCCTCCTGCCTAGGGTGAGATTGCTCTTGAAAATTCCGTCGTGCACTGTACGCGTGCTCATCCTTCACACCCGATGGCGCAGCGCTCAATGCTAAGGCGATAGCTGCGGCAATGCCAGCAACACATGCCCTTGCCAGCAAGCGCAGCCAGAGCCGTTTTTGTTTTCACTTGTCTTTCTTCACCTTTTTTCTTCTTTTCTTTCTTCACTTTCCTTTTCCCCCTCGGAAAGTGCAATGAAATGATTATCAGAATAGAAAAGAAAGAGGCTACGCATTGCCCGCTGAAACGAGGAGAGGAGTGCTAATGTCTTTTTTTGAATGAGCTTTGGGGAATGCCACTTTTCCACGAGCCTGTATGCATTATATCCCTCAAAGCTCGCCTGCCCCGATTGTAGTGTGGGGTGGGAATCAATCCCGAGAAAAGGCATTGCCTACAGCAACTTTACCAAAAGCGGCGCTGCTGTTCTCTCTCCTCCTGCCTAGGGTGAGATTGCTCTTGAAAATTCCGTCGTGCACTGTATTGCCACCCATCCTTCAATCCAGATGGTGCAGCGCTCAAGCCTAAGGCAATAGCCTGCTTAGCTCTTAATACTGAGGCGATGGCTGCAGCAAATGCCCTTGCCAGCAAGCGCAGCCAGAGCCGTTTTTGGTTTCACTTTTCTTTCTTCACCTTTTTTCTTCTTTTCTTTCTTCACTTTTCTTTTCCCCTCGGAATTTGCAATGAGAGGATTGCCTGAAACGAAAAGAAGGAAGTCACGCATTGGTCGTGGAAGCGATGGGAGGAGTGCTCATGCCTTTTCAGAGAATGAGCTTT
>Ga0208373_1001551_pt1 | contig 29997 bp, 32 predicted proteins | sample RifOxyC2_FD_184036 | JGI IMG/M metagenome (GOLD analysis project Ga0208373, IMG submission 184036) | Soil microbial communities from Rifle, Colorado - Rifle Oxygen_injection C2 (SPAdes) | ecosystem: Environmental > Terrestrial > Deep subsurface > Rock core/Sediment | place: Rifle, Colorado... | reverse complement strand
CCCGCCGATCCAAAGAGGATCTTCGATCGATGACGGATCGTTTGATATAATTTTTTATTTCCGACATATCGCCTTTCTCCCTGACTTGGCGCACCTCCATGGCTTTGAAAAATCCATCGGTTCTGAACTAAATGACAGTCACATTTACCGCAGCAGGCCCTTTTTGTCCCTGTTCGATATCAAAGGTCACCTTTTGACCTTCTTTAAGGGTCTTAAAGCCGGTGGCGTTGATGGCCGAGTGATGGACAAAAACATCCGGACCGCCGTCTTCCTGTGTAATAAAACCAAACCCTTTACCGTCACTAAACCATTTTACCGTTCCGCGAGCCATTTTAAAGTGTCTCCTTGTTTAATTCTTATTGTTTATCTGCTGTCTTTTTTGATCCAACCCGATTTTAATATAAGGCAATTAATATACCAATGCAGCAGATAAATCGTGTTTTCGAAAAAGTCCGGGTGAAAAGATCATACAAGTCAAGGCTGAACAGTGAAAATTTTTTGTATGGGGAGGCCGTAAAAGTACAAAAAAAATTTACAACCGGATAAGGGCGTCAAGTTTTTTTACAAGGTGTAAACAATCGGTTTTTGTTCCTGGCGGTTAGGCATCAAACAAGATAAACTTTTATGGCTGTTGAAAAACAAAAAGAAAAATAATATAGTCAAAAATTACAAAATGAGGGCGAGTCTATCAAACCCGGCAGGCCTTCAAAGAAGATAAGGAAATAAGATGAAGATACATGAATACCAGGCCAAGGAATTGTTCAGAACATATCATATCCCTGTTCCCGAGGGGAAGGCGGCCTTTTCCGCTGAAGAAGCAAAGGAGATTGCATCAGGTCTCGGAGGGTTTCCAGTGGTGGTCAAGGCCCAGATCCACGCCGGCGGCAGGGGAAAGGGCGGGGGGGTAAAACTTGCCTTTTCCATGGATGAGGTGGAAGCACTCAGCAAAAACATCCTGGGTATGACCTTGGTGACCCACCAGACCGGGCCCCAGGGCAGGCTTGTGAAAAAGCTTCTCATTGAAGCAGGTCAAAAAATTAAAAAAGAACTGTATTTAAGCCTTCTGGTGGACCGGACGACGGCTTCAGTGGTGGTTATGGCCAGCCGGGACGGGGGCATGAACATTGAAGAGGTGGCCGCCAAGACCCCGGAGCGGATTATCAAGGTTCATGTGGATCCCCTCATGGGGATTCAGGGATATCAGCTCCGTCAGGTAGGGTTTGGTCTTGCTCTTCCTTCCGCTGCCATGAAGGAATTTTCAGGACTTTTGGCCAATTTGTATGCATTTTTCATGGCCCATGACTGCTCCCTGGTGGAGATCAATCCCCTGATCCTGACCGAAGATGACCGGGTTCTGGCCCTGGATGCCAAGGTGGATTTTGATTCCAACGCCCTCTACCGCCATAAGGATCTTTTGGCCTTAAGGGATCTGGATGAAGAAGATCCCCAGGAAATAGAGGCCTCCAAATACAGTCTCAACTATATCAATCTGGACGGCAATGTGGGTAATATCGTTAACGGCGCCGGTCTTGCCATGGCCACCATGGACATCATCAAGAATGCCGGGGCCTCACCCGCCAATTTCATGGATGTGGGCGGCGGCGCCAGCTCGGAACAGGTGGAGAACGCCTTCAGGATTATCCTGGCCGATGACAAGGTCAAGGCTATCCTCATCAATATCTTCGGCGGCATTTTAAGATGTGATGTCTTTGCCAGGGGGGTTGTGGATGCGGCCCGGAAAACCGGGGTGAATATTCCGGTGGTGGTTCGCATGGAAGGCACCAATGTGGATGAAGGGAAGAAAATTTTAAACGATGCCGGTCTGAATTTGATCAGCGCCCTTGATATTGCCGATGCCGCAGAGAAAATTGCGGCGGCGGTCCGATAAAGGAGAAACATCACGTGAGCATATTTGTCAACAAAGACACTCGAGTTCTGGTCCAGGGAATTACCGGCAATGAAGGCAGCTTCCATGCCAGACAATGCCTTGCCTACGGGACCCGGGTCGTAGCCGGGGTAACACCGGGTAAGGGCGGGCAGAAAATGGATGAGGTCCCGGTTTTCAACACGGTTCAAGAAGCCGTGAAAGCCACCGGGGCAACTGCCTCCCTGATTTTCGTTCCCCCAGCCTTTGGGGCCGATGCCGTCATGGAAGCCGCCGATGCAGGGGTAACCCTTGTTGTTGCCATAACCGAAGGTATTCCCATCCTGGATATGGTCCGGGTGAAAAAATTTCTGGCTGCAAGATCCTGCCGCCTCATCGGGCCCAACTGTCCGGGCATCATCGCGCCGGATGAATGCAAAATCGGTATCATGCCGGGAAAAATTCATAAAAAAGGCCGTATCGGGGTGGTATCCCGGTCCGGCACGTTGACCTATGAAGTCGTGGACCAGCTCACAAAGAACGGCATGGGCCAGTCCACCTGCATCGGTATCGGCGGGGACCCCGTGAACGGGACCCATTTTATTGACGTGCTCAAGGCTTTTCAGGACGACGATGAAACCCAGGGAATTGTCATGGTCGGGGAGATCGGCGGCAGTGCGGAAGAAGATGCGGCCGCCTATATCAAGAAACACTTGACCAAGCCCGTGGTGGGATTTATTGCCGGGTTGACGGCTCCTCCGGGCAGGCGCATGGGCCATGCCGGGGCCATCATTTCCGGGTCCGGCGGGACAGCCTCGGCAAAGATTGAGGCATTCAGGGAAAACGGGATTCATGTCTGCGAGAATCTGGGCCGCATCGGCCGGATCTGCAAGGACGTATTTTCAGGATAACCAAAAAGGAGGTTGATTTGGAGAGTTATACAATTGAATCAAACAAGAAAAAGAGCAGGCTCCCGGCGCGGTTGGATTTTGCCCAGAGCGCCACAGGACTGATCCTGGGGCTCTTCATCTGGATGCACCTGCTGTTTGACGGCAGCATCATTTTCGGGAAAAAAGCCTTTTCCTTTGTTACGGGGATGCTGGAGCTGTCCTTTCTTTCAGATACGGGCCATGGATATCCCATTATCGTCTTTTTTGCCGTGACGGTGATCTCCATCCTGTTCATCACCCACGCCCTGCTGGGAATGAGAAAATTTCCCAATTCTTACAAGCAGCACAGGATCATGGCGGACCAGGTGATCATGATGGACCATATGGAAACCAGGCTCTGGTATGTCCAGGCTATTACCGGTTTTATCATGTTTTTTGCAGGGTCGGTCCATCTGTATACCATGTTTGCCAATCCGGGCAGCGTTGATCCCTATCTGTCGGCAGACCGGGTGGTCTCCGGCAATATGTGGTTTTTGTACCTGGTTCTCCTGGTCTGCGTCGTGCTCCACGCCAATATCGGCCTTTACCGGCTCTGCATGAAATGGGGGTGGTTCAGCGGCAAAGATGCCAAACAATCAAGACTGAAACTGCAAATGCTGAGAAACCGGATCATCGTTTTTTATCTGGTCATCGGCGTTCTGGGCATCCTGGCGTTTACCATCGTCGGCCTCGGCCACCGGGATAAGGTGGGAGAAAGATATCTCGGGCAGGTGACATCATCGGTAATGCCGCAGTTGGTACAGACCCAATATATTGAAGATTCAAATGAATAAGGGGACAGCTAAATGAAAGTCATATATACGGATTCACTTGTAATCGGCGGGGGCCTGGCAGGGCTGAGAGTAGCCATCGCATCCATGCAGAGGGGGTATGATACCATCGTCCTTTCCCTGATTCCCGCCAAACGGTCCCATTCTGCGGCGGCCCAGGGCGGCATGCAGGCCAGTCTCGGGGCCTGTATCAAGGGCGATGGGGATGATGAAGACATCCATTTTGCAGACACGGTCAAGGGAAGCGACTGGGGCTGCGACCAGGATGTGGCCCGGATGTTTGTCAACACTTCTCCCAAGGCCATCCGCCAACTGGCGGCATGGGGCGTGCCCTGGTCCAGGGTCAGGGGGGGAGACCACGAGGTGGTGATTAACAATGAAAAAGTGACCATTACGGAAAAGGCCGAGGCCCACGGGCTTATTTCAGCCAGGGATTTCGGCGGCACCAAGAAATGGCGGACCTGCTTTACTTCCGACGGGGCCGGCCATACCATGCTCTATGCCATGGACAACAAAGCCATCCAGATGGGGATTCCGGTTCATGAACGCAAAGAGGCCCTGGCCCTGATCCATGAAGACGGGGTCTGTTACGGAGCCATTGTCAGGGACCTGATCACAGGAGAACTCACGGCCTATGTGGCCAAGGCCACCACCATTGCCACGGGCGGGTATGGAAGACTTTATTCCGTGACCACCAATGCCGTCATTTCCGAAGGCATCGGCAATGCCATTGCCCTTGAAACCGGCATCGCCCCCCTGGGAAATATGGAAGCGGTCCAGTTTCATCCGACGGGAATCGTACCCGTGGCCATTCTTATGACGGAAGGATGCCGGGGTGACGGCGGGCTTCTCCTGGACAGGGACGGCTACCGGTTCATGCCGGATTATGAACCGGATAAAAAAGAACTGGCCTCCAGGGACGTGGTGTCCCGGAGGATGACCGAGCACATGAGAAAAGGCAAAGGGGTGCCTTCCCGGTATGGGGATCATCTCTGGCTGGACATCCGGCTTCTGGGCCGTAAACACATTGAAAAGAATTTAAGGGAAGTCAAAGAAATCTGTGAGTATTTTCTCGGGATCGACCCGGTGGAGGAACTCATTCCGGTGAGGCCCACCCATCATTATTCCATGGGCGGGGTCAGGACCAGAGCCACGGGAGAAAGCCCGGCCCTCAAGGGTCTTTTCTCCGCCGGCGAAGCCGCCTGCTGGGATATGCACGGGTTCAACCGCCTGGGCGGCAATTCCGTGGCGGAAACCGTTGTGGCCGGCATGATCGTGGGTGAGTATGTGGCGGATTATTGTGCAGCAAATCCATTAAACATCAGCACCACCACCATTGAACATTTCATGAAACAGGAAGAAAAGAAAATTACAGACCTTCTGTTCAGAGATCATGGTGAAAATCCCTTCCAATTGAAGGCTGAAATGCAGAAAATCATGATGGACAAGGTCGGTATCTTCAGAAACGGCCCGGATCTGGAGCAGGCTGTTGAAGAATTGAAGTCCTTGAACCAGAGGGCTAAAAACATTGCCTTGCGAAACCGGATTTCTTCTTCCAACCCTGAGCTGGTGGAGGCTATTCGGGTGCCGAAAATGATCAAGCTGGCCCAGTGTGTGGCCTATGGAGCCCTCCTGCGGAAGGAAAGCCGCGGCGCCCATGCCAGGGAAGATTATCCTGAAAGAAATGACAGGGATTGGCTGAAAAGAACCCTGACCACCTGGACGGATGAAAATGCCGATTTGCCCGAGGTCGCCTATGAAGAACTGGATATCATGAAGATGGAAATGCCTCCGGGATCAAGGGGATATGGGGTGGACAATATTGTCCATCATCCGGACACGAAAAAAAGAATCAGCCAGATAGAAACCGTACGGGAAGCCAACCCCGGCGCAGACCGGTTTGAGATTCAGGAACTCTTGAATCCCATCACCATTCCTGAAAAATTCAAAGGTAAAAACGAGCGTATCGGCAGGGGGTTTAAATAATGAGCGATAATGAAAGAGTCTTAAAATTCCAGATATTCAGATATAATCCGCAGAAAAAGGGTGATAAGCCCCGCATGGTCACCTATGAGATCACAGAGGCCCCCGGGATGACGGTTTTTATTGCATTGAACGAGATCCGGGAGCAGCAGGACCCATCCCTGCAATTTGATTTTGTCTGCAGGGCCGGCATCTGCGGGTCCTGCGCCATGGTCATCAACGGTCAGCCGACTCTGGCCTGCCGGACCCTGACCTCAAAATACGAAAGCGGCGAGATTAAACTCTTGCCCTTACCCGGATTTGAGCTTATCGGCGATCTGTCCGTCAATACGGGAAAATTCATGCGGGCCATGTCCGAACGGGTGGAATCCTGGATCCATGATACCCACGCAGACAAGGTGGATTATAACAAACTGGAGGAACGCATGGACCCGGATGTGGCAGACAAGATCTATGAGCTGGAGCGGTGTGTGGAATGCGGCTGCTGTGTGTCAGCCTGCGCCACCAAGCGCATGAGGCCCGATTTCCTGTCGGCCGTGGGATTCATGCGTCTGGCACGGTTTGCCCTGGACCCCAGGGATAAGCGCACGGATGAGGAATTTTATGAAATCATGGGGGATGATGACGGTGTTTTCGGGTGCATGACCCTTCTGGGGTGTGAAGACTATTGCCCCAAAGACCTGCCCCATCAGACCCAGATTGCCTATCTGAGACGAAAAATGGTCCTTGTGAAATAGCATCGGCCTGATATAAAAGAAAGACCCAGGCAGCAGGTAGCCCTGCTGCCTGTTGCATTGTGAAAGGAATGGAGATGATGGACGGATTTATTTATGAAACCATGTTTCCCCTGGGACCGGATACGACGGAATACCGCCTTCTGACCAAGGACCATGTCAGGGTAAGGGAATTTGAAGGGAAACAGGTTCTCATGATTGAACCCCAGGCCCTGGGCTTGATTGCCGACCAGGCCTTCAAAGATGTGGCCCACCTCTACAGGCCGGAACATCTGAAAAATTTAAGAAAGATCATGGATGATCCTGAAAGTTCCGACAATGACCGGTATGTGGCCCTGGAACTCTTGAAAAATGCCGTCATTTCCGCAGATAAGGTCTATCCCATGTGCCAGGATACGGGAACCGCCCTCATCATGGCCAAAAAAGGCCAGCAGGTCTGGACCTGGAGCGACGATGAAGAAGAATTGTCCAGGGGTGTATTCAAGGCATATACGGAAAATTATCTGCGCTATTCCCAGAATGCGCCCCTGACCATGTACGAGGAAAAAAATACCCGGACCAATCTGCCGGCCCAGATTGATATTGCCGCGGTCCAGGGGGATGAGTACCGGTTCCTCTTCATGGCCAAGGGGGGCGGGTCCGCCAACAAAAGCAATCTGTTCCAGATGACAAAGGCGGTATTAAAATCAGAACAAAACCTGATCAATGTCCTGGTGGAAAAGATGAAAGGATTGGGAACCACGGCCTGCCCGCCCTATTATATTGCCTTTGTCATCGGCGGCACCTCGGCCGACCTGAATCTGAAAACCGTGAAACTGGCCTCGGCCCGGTATCTGGATTCCCTTCCCGTCAAGGGCGGCGAGACGGCCCATGCCTTCAGGGATATCGACCTTGAAGAAAAAGTATTGCGCCGTTCACAGGAACTGGGCATCGGCGCCCAGTTCGGGGGTAAATATTTTGCCCATGAGATCAGAATCATCCGCCTGCCGCGGCATGGGGCCTCCTGTCCCGTTGGGATCGGCGTTTCCTGTTCCGCCGATCGCCAGATCAAGGGGAAAATTACACAGGACGGGATTTTTTTAGAGCAACTGGAAGAAAATCCCTGCGCCTACCTGCCGAAGCGGGAGCCTGAACTGAAACCCGCCGTTCGGATCAACCTGAACCGGCCCATGGACGAGATCCGGGCCGAACTGTCCAAATATCCGGTTTCCACAAGGCTTTCATTGAACGGTAAGATTATCGTGGCCAGGGATATTGCCCATGCCAAATTCATGGAAGGTCTTGAAGCCGGAAAAGGGCTGCCGGAATATCTTAAAAACCATATCATTTATTATGCAGGTCCTGCCAAAACCCCTGAAGGAGAAGCCTCCGGATCATTCGGTCCCACCACGGCAGCCCGAATGGACCCCTATGTTCCTGTTTTTCAGAAGCAGGGGGCCTCCCTCATCATGCTGGCCAAGGGGAACCGGAGCCGGGAAGTGACTGAAAGCTGTAAAGCCAACGGCGGATTCTATCTGGGATCACCCGGCGGTCCGGCGGCCCGTATTGGAAAAGATTTTATCAAAAAGGTCGAACTGGTGGAATTTGAAGAGCTGGGAATGGAAGCCGTATATATGATCACCGTGGAAAATTTCCCCGCCTTTATCCTGGTGGACGACAAGGGCAATGATTTTTTTACAGGTCTTTTGTAATCTGTTTGATCAATAGTAAAGGCCCGGTGGCATATGATTCCATCGGACCTTTACCCGGACTATACCTTGAACTGGTTAACCAGTGAATCCAGTTTGCTTGCAAGGGAAGACAGCTCCCCTGCTTTGGTATTTACCTGGTCGCTGTTTTTTGAAAGCCCGGCTGCCGACATTTTCACCTCTCCGATTTCCGAGGCAATATGGGCTGCGGTTTCTGATACATGGGACATGGAGGTATTGACCTCACTGACACCTGAAGAAACATCGGCAATACTCCGGGCAATTTCTTTTGTGGCCGAGGATTGCTCCTCAATGGCCGAGGCAATGGACGTGACAATATCATTGGTTTCACTGATCGTTTCAGTGATGCTTTTGATTTTATCAATGGCATTCCGGGTAGAGGTCTGAATACCTTCAATGTTTGACCGAATTTCATCGGTGGCAGAAGCCGTCTGATTCGCCAGGTCTTTGATTTCGTTGGCGACAACGGCAAACCCCTTACCGCTTTCTCCGGCTCTGGCGGCTTCTATGGTTGCGTTCAGGGCCAGGAGGTTGACCTGTTCGGAAATATCCGAGATGGTGCTGATGACGTGATTGATCTGAGAAGCGGAAGCACCGAGTTCATTCATCTGTTTTGCGACTTCTTTGGACTGGGCCACGGCATTCCCTGTAATCCGGCCGGCATTACCTGCATTGGCTGCGATTTCATTAATGGTGGCACTCATTTCGTCGGCTGCCGAAGCCACTGTATTAATATTATTAGCGGTATTATCCAACACGGTTGCCACTGTTGCCATATTGTCCTTCATTGTTTCACTGGCACCGGCGACACCGGTGGATATGGCGGATGTATGATCCGAGGCCTTATTCATATCAACGGAAATGCCTGCCAGATTTTCCGCCGAAACAGTCAGATCGCTTGAATTTCCGGCCACATCTTTGATGATGCGTTGGATTTTTCCGATAAATGTGTTGAAACTGGCTGCCAGGTCTCCGATTTCATCCTTTGAAGTGACTGCAATCCGGGTGGTCAGATCCCCGTCGCCTTCGGCTGCATCTTTGAGATTGGTCACAACTTCTTTTAACGGCTTAAGGATGGAATCGGCAATAAAGAGGATGATCATCACGGCAATCAGGATGGAGACGGCGGCGGTCAGGGCATTGACCTTGGCAATAAGGGCGACGGGTGAAAAAATATCGGTGCTGTCGGCAGCAGCACAGATAAAAATGGAAGGAGAGTTCAATGCCTTGAAAGCCATGACGCTTTTATTGTTATTGATTTTTGTGTCGATCAGCCCTTCTGTTTTATCCTTGATGGAGGGCCATTCCTCAATTTTAGACAGATTCAGACTGAAAATTTGCTTTTTATCCGGAAACGCAAGAGCCGTTCCCTGTTGGTCCATGACAAAGGCAAAGCCTTTTTTGCCGATTTTAACCGGTGTGATGAATTGATCGGAAAATACGGTAAAATCAATCAGTGCAAAGATCACACCGGCGATTTCTTCCCCCAGCAGAATGGGAGCGGCAATGGCAAAAACAGGAGAGCCTGATTTTTCACTCTTAAAAATATTGCTCGTCACCAGTTCCCCTTTCAGGGCTTCCTGAAAAAAGGGCTGGGCCTCCACATTGAGGCTGTCGATCAGTTCCGGGTCGGAAGACGAGGTCACCATGCCGGTTTTATCCGCCAGACAGATGCTTTCAAAACTATTATAATCCTTTTTGAAAATGCTCAGTTTTTCACTGGATTTTTTTCTTGAAAATCCATCTACCCATCCGGTATCAACGGCATTGGGAAATTCTGTCTCCTTGGTCCAGTTTTTTACATTGATTTTTCGCTCAATCACCCAGGATTCCATCATGATGGATATGGATTCCGCCTGATGGGTGATTTGATCAATGATCAGACTGTTCAACGCATTTTTGGATTGGTAATAGGAAATCAGTGAGGATGCGCCCATGGCAATAAACATAAGAAGAACAGTGGGAATCAGAAATTTGAATTTAATCCCGGTTTTCATTTTATCCTCCTGAAAAGGCAAAAAACACATTTATTAATTTTATTTCTTTTATATAATACCCTTTGATGGTTTTAATATATATAGATTGAACGGAAAAAAAATAATTATATTCAGTTTTTTCCTGACTAAGGCTTACTCTAAGCGGGGGAATCATGAAGACAAGAATTGAAACAGATACCATGGGAGAGGTCCGGGTGCCCCTGGACCGTTACTGGGGAGCCCAGACCCAGCGGTCCCTGGATTTATTTAAGATCGGTAACCATAAAATGCCGATGGAAGTCATCCGGGCCCTGGGGATCATCAAAAAAGCCGCCGCCATAGTAAATCATGATCTCGGCGGGTTGTCCCTCACAAAAAAGGAGATCATCCTGAAAGTCTGTGATGAAATCATCCGCGGGGACCTGGATGATCATTTCCCCCTTTCCGTATGGCAGACCGGGTCCGGGACCCAGACCAATATGAATGTCAACGAGGTCATTGCCAACCGTGCCCATGTCCTTCTCGGCCATACGCTTGGAAAAGGCAAACGCGTGATCCATCCCAACGATGATGTCAATCAGTCCCAGTCTTCCAATGATGTCTTTCCGGCCGCCATGAGCATCGCAGCCGTCGGCATATTGAAAGAGCATACCCTTCCCTGCCTGGCGGCTTTGAAAACTGCTTTTGAGGCCAAGACCCTGGCCTGGAAGAATATTGTTAAAACCGGGCGGACCCATCTGATGGATGCAACTCCCCTGACCCTGGGCCAGGAATTTTCAGGATACGGCTCCATGCTGGACCATGGGCTTAAGGCCCTTGATCTGACCCTGCCGCATCTGTCCGAATTGGCCCTGGGCGGTACGGCTGTGGGAACCGGGCTCAACGCACCCAAAGGCTATGATGAAAAAGCAGCCCAAAGGATTTCCGATTTGACCGGGTATCCTTTTGTGACGGCGCCTAACAAATTTGAAGCCCTGGCCGCCCACGATGCCCTTGTGACTGCCCACGGGGTTTTAAAGGCTATTGCCGTGAGCTTGATGAAAATCGCCAATGACATCCGCCTGGCAGGCTCAGGCCCGAGATGCGGCCTTGGTGAACTCTTGCTGCCGGAAAATGAACCGGGTTCCTCCATCATGCCGGGCAAGGTCAATCCCACCCAGATCGAAGCCTTGACCATGGTGTGCGCAAAGGTCATGGGAAACGATGTGACCCTCACCATTGCAGGATCAAACGGGCATTTTGAACTGAATGTGTACAAACCTGCCATCATCCATGTCTTTCTCGAATCAGCAAGGTTGCTGGCAGATACGGCCCTGTCCTTCAAAAATCATTGCCTGGACGGGATCGAGCCCAACCGGGACAGGATCGCAAAATCTCTTCAGGACTCCCTCATGCTGGTGACGGCCCTGAACCCCCATATCGGGTATGAACAGGCCGCCAGAATTGCAAAAAAAGCCCAAGGCGAGAACAAAACCTTAAAGCAGGCTGCCCTGGAACTGGGGATAGTGACCCAGGATGAATTTGATCAATGGGTGGATCCTTCCAAAATGATCGGAACTCCATAAAAAAGGCCTGGAAATTTTTCCAGGCCTTGGCTTGGGATAGGAATTCAGTATAAGGGGTTATGAATACATGCAGGCTTTATTTTCCCTGCTTTCCCGGGTGGCCTCAAGATAGCATTCATATTTTTTGTCATAGTTGTTAAGCTTCTTATCGCAGGCCGTCATTTCGGAAACCAGGTGTTTTTGTTCCAGAACCGTGCAATGGTGATGGATTTCGGTATGCTTTTTCATATTTGCTTCTCCTTTATCCAAAGGATGATTTGTCTTTTAATGCATGCATGTTCAATGCTTTTGTTAGTCTATAAAATATATCCGGTTCTGATTCTGTCAACATTTGCCGGGAAGTTAAAAAAAGCATATACTTTCCGGCAATTATTTCACCCATGCAAAGGATAGGCAACTATGAAAATTATACTTTTGATGGCCATGACGGCGGACGGCATGATTGCCAGAGATTCCATGCAAGCCGTTGACTGGACCGGAAAAGCGGATAAAGGCTATTTTGTCCGGGTAACAAAAGAAGCAGGAGTCATGATTATGGGGTCAAAAACTTTTGATGCCATTGGAAAGGTGCTGCCGGGCCGGAAAAATATCGTCATGACCCGGGATAAACGAAGACAGAGCCCGGACCCGGACTTGATTTTTACCGGCCGGACACCCAAGGAGATCGTGAATGATCTGACCCTTCAGGGTTTTTCATCCGCCGCCCTCATCGGTGGAGCAGTGGTCAACACGCTTTTCATAAAGGAAGGCCTTGTGGATGAAATTCATGTCACCATTGTCCCGCGTTTTTTTGGGAAGGGCTTGACCCTCTTTTCAGAGGCTTTGGACGTCCAACTGGAACTCCTTGATGTACAAAAAATCACATCCGCCCATATCCTTCTCAAATACAGGGTCATTCCATAATCGGATCAAAGGAAGATGCCCATGTCCGACAAAGATGAACGGCAAAAGATCATGAGAAATATGATGCCGCTGGTGTTGGGTATCAGTTTAATGGGGCTGATCTGTATTCTGTCTTTTTTCAGGATTCAGTCCCGGACGTTGAATATCTGGATGGATACAGGAATCAATGCAGACCTGGTATTTGCCGGCTTTTACCTGATCTGGCTCGTTTTTGAGTCCTTTGTTTCAAAAAAGGAACTGGGCCGGGACAGGAAAACCAGGGATTTCGGAACCTGTGAAATTTATGCCTTGGGCCAGGCCCTTACCATTTTGTCCGCCCTCTGGTTCAGGCCCTGGTGGGACCGGCCGGATATGATCCATATCCTTGGCGGACTTGTTTTCTGCTTGGGCGTCATCTTTCGGCTGTGGGCCATTAAGACTCTGGGCCGGTATTATTCCCATATCGTCAGAGAGGTGAAGGCGCATAGCATTATTGATTCCGGCCCCTATGGATTCATCCGTCATCCGGCCTATGCCGGGATGATTCTTGCAAATACCGGAGTTTTGATATTTTTTTTCAACCCTTATACGGCCTTCTTTTTTTTCCTGATTCTGATTCCGGCCATTCTTTTAAGAATTCTTGTGGAAGAAAAAACATTGATGAACATAAACGGCTATAAGAAATATGCAGACCATAAAAAAAGGCTGATCCCATTGGTCTGGTAATGGAGCGGCAGCGGTGATCAGCAGATTATCAGGATTTAAAAATCAGTTTGGGTTGACAGGAAGACCGAATTCATGGAAACTGAAACATAAAAAAGGAAGGTTATGGAAGATAAAAAAAAGAAAAAAAATATTTTGATCCGGATACTGGAATGGATTGCCGCAGCCAATCAAAAGGCGGCGGAAAAGGGGACCTCCTGCAGGTCCTGAGTCAGAAAAAAATAAGCCGGGGTCCGGCTGAATAAACCCGCAAAAAAGAGAGAGAGATGCAAAACGCCCAGATAAAAGACAGGATAAAAGAATTGTTGCAGCGGATTAATTTTATTGAAGCAGATATGGATATTCAAAGACAGATCCTGGCTGCCATCCCTTTACAGAATCAAAAAGACATGGAGACGGTCATCCGAAAAATTGCCGCATTAAAACAGCAGATTCACAGCTTGCGGCTTGACATCAAAAACACGGATGAAGCGGAATATGACCGCATCATCGCCATTGAAGGGGCAGCCGAAACCTTCCGCCGGATTTCACGGGACAAGCAATTTGTGTTTGTGAACACCCTGAATGAAACCGGCGTCTGTTTTATTACCATGATTGACGGCACTCGCCTGGATTGCCTGGTTGCGGCCAAAGAAGAAAACGGGAACTGGACGGTGCTGACCCTGGATGGAGAGACCAAGGAATATCCGGGCGGATTGATAAGATAAGGAGACAAAAATGGGGCATCATATTTTAAAATTATCCGGCAGCATTCTCTTTTCAACGGCTGTCCTTTTATGGTTTTCAATGCAGCCGGCTTTTTCCGAAGAAATGATTCACATCGACCGGTTTATTTCACCGGAAGTCTGCGCCGGCTGCCATTCAGAGATTTTTGAACAATGGGAAAATTCCATGCACCATTTGTCTCATAAGGACCCGGTGTATACAAGGGTCGCCCAATTTTTCTGCAAGGGCCTGACCGATGCCGGAGAAATCGAAGAAGCCGAATCCTGTGTCAAATGCCATACCCCTGTGGGAAACCGGACCGGTTTTCCCATGAAAGTTTCGGATGATCTGTCCAAGACCCCGGAAATCGCAACCCTGGGCATTCAGTGCGATTACTGTCATTCTGCCGAATCCATCACAAAGATCCACAACAACGGCCTGGTCCTGAAACCGGGCCATGGGGAAGATGATCCGGGGGTAAAACTCGGACCCTTTGACGATGCTGTTCCGGATTTTCACGAGGCCCGGTATTCAAAACTCCATACCGAAGCAGAGATATGCGGCACCTGCCATGACGTGAAGCACGTGGCCTTCGGGACCAACCTTGAAACCACCTATACGGAATGGAAAAACAGCCCCTATCATTCCAAAGATCCGGCCAAAAACATTCCGTGCCAGGGGTGTCATATGCATCAGAAACCGGGAATCCCTGCCACAGGATCCACGGACCGGCCTGAAAATCCGGGTTCGGCCGCCGACGGCAGTGTGGACAGACCCCATATTTTTACCCATTATTTTGTGGGGGCAAATTCATATGTACCGGGGCTTTCCGGCGATACGGCAAAGGCCGGGATGGCGGTTGAGCGGCTTCAGAATGCCGCAACCCTGTCCCTTGACACATCCAAGATCAAAGATAAAAAGCTTTCCGTTACCGTGGCCAATACAGGGGCTGGCCATTCCATCCCCACCGGAGTGGCCGATCTTCGCCAGGTCTGGCTTGAAATCACAATAAAGGACAAAAACAATCAAACCGGGTTTCAGATGGGCGCCCTGGATGATAAACAGAACCTGCCGGAAAATACGATCATTTTCCGGGTTGTATTTGGTGACGGCAAGGGGAATAAGGTCGTCAATATCGCAAAGGCCAGGGAGATCCTGAAAGACAACCGCATCAAGGCAAAAGAGACGGCCACAGAGATTATCACCCTGCCTTCTGTTCCTGAAAAGGGCAGCCGGGTGACGGTGCGCCTTCTCTACCGCAGCATGGATCCGAGAATCCTGAAACTGATCCCCGGAGATCCCTTTGACCCCTTGCCCGTGGTTGAAATGGCAAAGGCTCAGGCCAAAATTTAAAACGGCCAGAAGCTGTTGTCGTTCCAGACCGTCTCCATCAGGGAGGCTTCAAGGGCCATGAGTTTTTTCAAATGGGTGGTTTCCCAGGTGGACAGCCAGTGATAAAGCTTTTTTTCCTCCGGATCAGAGGTTTCTTTTGATCGTTCGGCATAGAGTTTGACCGCTTTTTCCTCAAAGCTGATGGCCGCCGTAATGGCGGTGGCTTCAAACCCGGCGGCCTGGATTTTGCTTTTTAAGGATTCATCCAGGATATCCGGTGCCTTCACCCGGCTTGCGTCATTTTCAAACCCGCCCGCCGTGAACAGGCTGGTGCTCATCAGGGATTTGAACTGCTTTTCCAGAATATTCATATGCTCCTGCTCATCATCTGCCAGATCCTTGAAAAAGGCCTTGACCGCATCATCCTTGGCATGTTCCATGGCTTTTTCATAAAGGGCCTTGCCTTTTCTTTCCATGAGAAAGGCGTTTTTCAATATGGTCAGTGCGTTTGATTTTTCCATGGGGCATCTCCTGTTTCCGGTTGATTGTTTTCGTTTAAATCAGGATACCACGATGTAAAAGAGAATATCAAGGCGGATGAGCCCATTTTATGAATTGCATTATCCATGATTTTTTAATAGATTGCCGTATTTTATATTGAAAAGATAAGAAAGACCTATGACCCCATTCGAAATCATCATCATTGCCCTGGGCCTGGCCATGGATGCCTCGGCCGTTTCCCTTGCCGCTGCGGCGGCCGGTTTTGCAAAAGACGGACGGGCAAAATTCCGCCTGTCCTTTCATTTCGGGCTGTTCCAGTTCATGATGCCGGTATTGGGCTGGGCCATGGGCATGGCCTTTGTATCCTATTTTAAATCCGTTGATCACTGGATCGCCTTTTGTCTGCTCGGCTTTGTCGGGGCCCGCATGATCCGGGAGGGTATGGATACATCCCCGGACACCCATAAGAAGGACCCGTCCCGGGGCATGACCATGGTCATGCTCAGTGTGGCCACCAGTATTGATGCTCTGGCCATCGGGCTCAGCCTTGCCATGCTGGAGGTCAATATCCTTTATCCCAGTATCATGATCGGTGTGATTACGGCCGCTATGTCCCTTCTGGCCATAAAAATCGGCACGAGACTCGGGGTGGTGTTCGGAAAACGTATGGAAATTTTCGGCGGGATGGTGCTGATCCTGATCGGCTCCCGTATCCTTTTCTCCCATCTGACCCAGGTCTGATTGAATTTATACATTAAAATCCCGTCCTGATGGACAGGTAAGATAGAAAGGCAGGCTTCATGGAAACCATTACGATCATCAGCAGGGAATTAAACCTGTCCCCTGAAAATGTTTCATCTGTTGTGAAACTGCTGGAAGAGGGGGCCACCCTTCCTTTTATCGCCCGGTATCGAAAAGAGCGGACCGGGTCCCTGGATGAAGTGGCCATCGGCTTGATCCGGGACCGGATGGACCAATTAAAGGCCCTTGATGAAAGGAAAACAGCCATCCTCAAATCCTTGACCGAACGCTCGCTTTTGACCCAACAGCTTCTGGAAGAGATTCAGGCGGCCGCTTCCCTGACCGGTCTTGAGGATATTTATGAAAAATACAGGCCCAAAAAAAGAACCCGGGCCCAGGATGCCAGAGAAAAAGGATTGGAACCCCTGGCCGGATTTTTGTTAAAACAGCCGGATCAAGATCCTCTTCCGGAAGCAGAACGCTATATCAATCCTGAAAAAGGAGTTGAATCGGCCCGGGACGCCCTATCCGGTGCAAGGGATATCCTGGCCGAAACCATGAATGAAGATCCCTATATCCGGGCCAAAATCCGAAACCTGTTTATCCATACGGCAATGATCCAATCCTCCGTCAAAAAGGGAAAAGAAGAAGAGGGGGCAAAATTCAAAGATTATTTCGACTGGTCGGAAAATGCATTCAAAACTCCTTCCCACAGGGTCCTTGCCATGTTCCGGGGCCAGAACGAGGATATTCTCACGGTCCATGTTCTGCCCGATGAAGAACAGGCCTTGTCTCTTATGGAAGGTAAATATGTCAAAAACCGGTCAAAATCGGCCGAAGAAGTCCGGGCAGCCGTAAAGGACGGTTACAAGCGCCTTTTATCCAAATCCATGGAAAAAGAATGCATGGCCGAACTGAAAGCCAAGGCCGATGAAATCGCTATCGGTGTTTTTGCCGCCAATTTAAAGGAGCTATTGCTGTCCGCCCCCCTGGGCCAAAAAACCATCCTTGCCCTGGACCCCGGCTTCAGAACAGGATGCAAACTGGTCTGTCTGGATGCCCAGGGAAAACTCTTGCACCACGATGTCGTCTATCTCCACGACACGGCTGCCGGGAAGGAGGCCCTTCTCAAGCTGGTAAAGGCGTATAAAATTGAAGCCGTGGCCATTGGTAACGGGACCGCAGGCCGTGAGACCGAAGCCTTTGTCCGGGGTCTGGGCCTGGCCGGCGCCATTCCCATTGTCATGGTGGATGAAAGCGGGGCCTCCATCTATTCGGCATCTGAAACGGCCCGGCAGGAATTCCCGGATCACGATATTACGGTGAGGGGAGCTGTTTCTATCGGCAGACGGCTCATGGACCCGCTTTCCGAGCTGGTGAAACTGGACCCCAAATCCATTGGCGTGGGCCAGTATCAGCATGATGTGGACCAGAAACGGCTGAAAAAATCCCTGGACGATGTGGTGATTTTCTGTGTCAATAAGGTTGGGGTTGAAGTGAACACCGCAGGCCAAGAGCTGCTGGCCCGGGTTTCCGGACTCAATGATACCATTGCCGGGAATATGATTTCGTTCCGCAATGAAAACGGTCCCTTCCGGTCACGAAAAGCATTTTTAAAGGTGCCGCGCCTGGGGCCCAAGGCCTTTGAACAGGCTGCCGGATTCTTAAGAATCCATGACGGCGGTCATCCCCTGGACAGAAGCGGCATCCATCCGGAATCCTATGCCGTGGTCGAAAAAATGGTCAAAGACCTGAAGATGGAGATTCAGGACATTTTGATGAATCAGGAGCAAATCGCTAAAATCGATCTGAACCGGTACGTGACCGAATCCATCGGCCTGCCCACATTAAGGGATATCGTAAAGGAACTGGCAAGCCCCGGCCGGGACCCGAGGAAACAGTTTCAGACCTTTCGCTTTGACGATACCATCCATGATATCAAGGACCTGGTGCCGGGGATGAAAGTCCCCGGTATCGTCACCAATGTCACGGCCTTCGGCGCCTTTGTAGATATCGGGGTCCACCAGGACGGTCTTGTGCATATCAGCCAACTGGCCGACCGGTTTGTGAAAAATCCGGCCGAGGTCGTCAAAGTCCATCAGGCTGTGACCGTCACCGTCCTGGAGGTGGATGTTAAAAGAAAGCGCATCTCTCTTTCCATGAAAAAAAAGTTAATTTTTTAGGAGATACCCGGCACAGATCAATCGGGGTTGTTAAAACAGCATCGATGATTATTTTGTATCTGTAAAGGAGGTTGAAATGGAAAACGTATCCCATATACAACCCTTTGAAAAGATGCTTCCATGGAGCTTCGTTCCTCCTGCTCCCGGTCGGGGAAAAAAGCAAAAAAAGAAATTCACAGCCAATCCCCGAAAATATTTTTCTGTCCTGTCACAGCTCGTGGATGATACCCACCTGAGTCTGGTTACAAAAGAATCGCCCTTCAGACTCTGTGTGTATCGGGAAAAAGAGGAGGTCTTGGTGGACATCGTCACTTTGGATAAAACCAGGAAGATCAACCGCCTTTACAACCGGACCATCACCCATAACGATATGGAAACCCTGGGGCGGCAAATCCACAACGGGATGGGACTTATTCTTGACTATACCGTATGAGCGGAGGAATACCAATGATATCCATAAATTCAATCAACCCTTTTCCCATAACAAATTTTCCGTTGCAGACAAAACCGGTGGAATCGGCATCAACAGACACAGGCAATGAGGTTATCGGGAGTGGTGAACAGATTTTAACAAACCCGTTGGATACCTTTGTGATGAATCAACTTCCGGAGGGCCCTGTAAATGAAATGACGGATATTCTCCGGCACATCGAAACCGTTGCCCTTCAATCGGCAGAGCTGGAGCAGACTTTTGAAAATACCGAATTGCTCCAGGCTGAAATTACAGAAGATATATCAAATCTGGAAACAGTTTTAAGCGAATTTTCCCAGGATGATTTGAAATTGTTTGCAGCCGTATTTCAAAACCAGGCAGTGATAGGGCCGGCTATTTTTGATACGAATCAGAGCGGTGTCAACGCTGACCTTTTTGAGAATCAGGGAGCAGGGGAATTCCTAGAAAATTTACTGCGCATAGATATAACATCGCAACCCGGTTTGTTGGAGGCATTGGATATAACCGACAACATCATCAGTCTTCTTTCTTTGAGAAATTTCGGTGTCGGTTTTCTTGAATCCCTTTTGGACAGTCTGACAGATTTCAGTCTCGATCTTCCGGACATTGGAAGCCTGGAAACGAGTCCGGAGAATACCACAACTCAGCAGGATTCCGGTGTCACTGATCGCCCGGCAGAGTCTGTGTCGATTAGCCCTGAATCGTTACAATTAAAGCCGTCAACGATTATCGACCTGGTTGGATGAACAACATCCATTAAAATTGGTTTGATCATACCATTGATACCCATCAGGAACCCATTCATTTTCCGGATTTTGCCTTCCATTTGAGGATTGATCTTAACCCTTCTTTTGCGACCCTCTTGCCTTGGACCTCATCAGACAAAGCAAAATTCACGGCATTAATGGCATCAATGTTTCTTTTGGCTTCGTCTTCAAAGGGCTCACGCTTGAGAATTTCCCGGAAAATCGTTCTGAAGTCTTTCAGCCTGGCCTTTGTGAAAATTTTCTGAAAGACTATGTGCGGCTTTTCCACATCATTTGATTTTTCAATCCGTTTAAGGATATAGGTAACGGTTCTCACCGTCAGTTGATGACCAAAGGCTCTTTCCAGGGCTGCTGAAAATGGAGCCGGTACGATGGCCGGCCCGGTGCTTTTGGGGGTCGATAGGAACTCTTTTGATTTTTGCGGGTCTTTAAAACCGCAGGACTCTGCCTGCCGGCACAGATGCTCAGCCTGGAGAGCGGCTGCTTGAAGATAGGCGCTTAAATTGTAGAACCCGGTGTGGATATAATCCGGGAACACATGGCCGCTTCGGCTGAATACATATCGATATTTATGATCGATTTCACCCCAGGCTTCCTCAAGGATGGTCCTTAACTGAAGCTCTATCTGAAATCCTTTGAACTCATCGGCCCCATCCGCGTTTTGCCCCAGCTCCACCTGGTAGTGGATGGAAGAATAACCGCTATACCTAAGGTTGAGTCCCTCCGGAATCGTCTCCCCCGGATCCACCGGCAGAATAAACGATCTTTTGTGATCCGGCTTTTGGATAAACCGCAGGATATTCTCATCGGCCAAAAGTTCAAGATACGCTTTCAGGGTATGAATGTCCGAAAGCCGAAGGCAGATCAGGCGAATACCCAGTAAATCCCCTATCTTTTCCTTAAAATTCTTCCGGGTAATCGGCGCTTTATCGCCTTTGATCTGTTTATTTTCTTCATCGATTTTTTCCAGGAGGCGTTCCTTATCCTTAATGCGATAAGTGATGGTATGAAGGCTTTCCCTGGGCGATGCCGGATCATCCTTGATCAAATGGATCATATAATCTGCAAGCTTTTCGTATTTTTGTTTTTCTTTGAGAAACGAGATTAAAATCGCTTCTTTCTGGCGTTTTCTCATGGGGCCTGCCTCCTCAGCAAGGTGGCGCATAGTATGACACAAGGCCCAGGGCCATTCAAGCCCGAAGATGCAAAGCCTGAAGATAAAAAAGCCGGGACAAGGCTGTTCGGTCAAATATGATGTATTGGTCAAAAATCGACCTATTCGCCTCTTAATGGTTCTGCTGCAGAAGATCGAAAAGGGGTTAAAAATTTCCCGGCAGCAGCGTTTTTTATTTAAAAAGATATCTCCAAGAATGTGTCTGCAACCCTTGTCCCCATCTTTTACCTTAATTTTTAAACGGCTCCTTTCCACGCCTCTGCCAATACCCGGCACACATGCTGCAATCATCAGTTTCCCAGACGCCGGAGATTCAAGCGCAAAAAGGATTTCCGCTGAATGATAAAAGTTAACCTGAGGCAGGCAGAAAGGAGGAGGCGGCCGGCCTGAAAAGATTTGGCTGCAAGATGTTTTTGTTTCGATGAGGTTATTTATCCCCGGGCTTAACGCCTGAAGTTTTCAAAACAATTTAATAAAAACAATTTAAGTAAAAAGGGAATTTTATGAAAAAATTAATACTGAGTTTTATTTTTTTAATTGCAGTGATCAGCGCCTTTGCGTTCAACGCGCAGGCCACTCTGATTTATGGCTATACCTCCTTTAGCGGGACATTCCAGTCGGATAGTGGATTTTTGGATTTGGCTACGACGTTTGAAGAGTTCAGCGATGTTGTCGTCTCAACTAACGGAGGAACCTATGATTATGCTGCAATTCCTGGAAATGAAGCTGTTGCACTTAGCACCTTCACTTTTGTGCCGGATGTGAATACGGAAATTTCAAATTTCTGGGTGATTACTTACGGCGGCATAGAATACAGATATGATTTACTCACCTCTGAGGTCGAATTTGCTACGGCAAACTCCATAGCTATGAAGGGAACCGGTATAGCATCCATAACCGGTTTTGAGGATACCGATAGTATCTGGTTTTTGAGCGCAACCAGTGCCGGCGATAGATCTACTTTCACCTTGTCAACCTTGGTTCCGCCTGATTATCAAGCGCCTTCTGATGTAGTTCCTGAGCCGGCCACAGTGATCCTGTTTGGTCTGGGTCTCCTTGGTTTTGCCGGATTGGCAAGAAAAAAGAGCTAACCCGTCTTGTATTGTAACCATTAGTATTAAGGGCGGATTCAATATGATCCGCCCTGTTTATTTGGTATTGCTCAATCTTACCCGTGAGGCCATCAAAAGTTCACCGGAATACACGGATGATTCCCTGCTGACCCGGGATTATCGGGAAGATGAGACCGGATTGCATCAATATTATAAGAAAGAAGGATATTGGGTCAGTGAACCGAAGTTTTAATAGAAGGGATAAGGAGATTCAAAATGAAACACAAAAATCTATTTATCTTAGTATTTGTGGCATTGGCAGCGCTATTTTGCCTGCCTACCACAGGGTTGACATTATCGATATTAGGGGCTGCGCAGAACTTTGCGGTTCTGGGAGCCTCGACAGCTACCAATACCGGACCCACTACCATCACCGGAGACCTGGGAGTCTATCCCGGCACGTCCATCACTGGTTTGGAAAGCATCACACTTACAGGCGCTTCGGCAGTTCATCAGACCGATGCGGTAGCACAGCAGGCCCAGGCTGATGCGGCCGCTGCATACATTGCCCTTAAAAATATGCCCTTTACCAGTGATTTAACAGGCCAGGATCTCGGCGTACTACCACTCCCTCTTACATCGGGGGTCTATCATTTTGACACGTCGGCTCAATTGACAGGGACGCTTACGCTTGACGGTGAGAACAAGCCCAATGCATATTGGATTTTCCAGATAGGAAGCACTCTTACGACGGCGAGCAATTCATCGGTCCAGATGATTCATTATAATGAGGATAACATAAAAGACTATGCCTTAATCTGGCAGGTCGGCAGCTCAGCAACTCTGGGCACAAGCACACACTTTGCAGGAAATATCCTTGCGAATCAGAGCATTACGGTTAACACCAGTGCAAAAATTGAAAACGGCAGAGCCTTGGCGCTGATCGGTGCAGTGACGATGGACACCAACACCATCAGTAACATCTGCTATGACATCCAAGGGAACGAGATCGGTCCGGGTTTCATTGGCGGCTTTGAGCTTGTAGACGGCGAGCTCGTGCCCATTGACTTCGGCAGTCCCGGAACACCGGTCCCGGAACCCTCAACATTGCTCCTTTTTTGTTTCGGGTTGGTTGGGATAATTGCACAAAAGCATAAGAAGAAGAACTTCAAATAAAATAAGGTTCCTGCACTTGTGGAGCCGACAAACAACCCTAAAGAGGAGACAAAAAAATGGACACACCCAAATTATACAGTTTACCCAAGCTTGAATATGATTATAATGCGCTTGCACCGGTCATATCGGAAGACCTGTTGAAGCTGCATCATGACAAGCACCATGCAGCTTACGTGAATGGGGCCAACGCCATCCTCCAGAAGATGGATATGGCCAGGGCCGACAGTGTCGATTTCGACACAAAGGCGACGTTTAAGGAACTCTCGTTTCACATCGGGGGGCATTTGCTCCACTCGCTGTTCTGGCAGAATCTCGCCCCCCAGGATAAAGACGGGGGCGGGAAACCATCAAAAACAATCGCGAAAGCAATCGATGGCGAATACGGCTCCTTTGACCGGTTCAAAAAAATATTTTCCCAGACGGCATTAAGCGTCGAAGGCTCGGGATGGGCAGCTCTCACCTTTTGTAAAAAGACGAACAGGCCCATCATCATGCAGGTCGAAAAGCACAACACCAACGTTTACCCCATGTTCAGGATTTTGATGGTTCTGGATGTCTGGGAGCACGCCTATTATCTTGACTACAAAAACGACAGGGCCAAATTTGTTGAGGAGTTCTGGACCATCGTGGACTGGACCGAGGTAAACGAACGGCTTGAAGACCTTTTGAACGGATAGCGGATGATGCCAAGATGATGAAGGTCATATATGACCTTTGGCTAGGGGCAACCTTTATTTAAGGGTTCCCCATGACAGTCATACCAAAGCTGTTTGAATAAATTATTCTTAAAATTCAAACGGATAAATGGAAAGATGAGGAGATGTGCCAACCTGGCATAAGAATTGAAATATAACAAATATAGCAAGTGAGTTCTGTAGATAACGGTTTTCGTTTCCTAAAGATATATAAACCCATCACTGAAAAACAGGAGAAAAGTAAAATGAAAAAAACAATGTACCGTTCGATAGTTTTGGCCGTTGTGGCCTCTATGGTGTTCATCACCATCCCGCTCTTTGCATCCGAGACCGATGACCGCATCGAATCATCAGCCAAAAAAACCTATGTGTTCAAGACCTACCTCAAGGACGATAATATTAAAATGAAGTCGAAAGACGGATTTGTCACCTTGACCGGGACGGTTACGGAGGCATCCCATAAATCATTGGCCGGAGAAACCGTTGCAGGTCTGCCCGGCGTTAAGGGTGTGGACAACAAGCTGGAAGAAAAGGGTGAAAACCGCCCTGCTGAAAAATCAGATGCATGGCTCATCACCAAAGTGAAAACCACCCTTTTATTTCATAGAAACGTCAGCGGCACCGGAACCGAGGTTCTCGCCGACAAGGGCACCGTCACTTTGCGTGGCGAAGCTTCCAGTCTCGCTCAAAAGGATCTCACCACCGAATATGTCATGGATGTTGAAGGTGTCGAAACGGTAAAAAATGAAATGACCGTGTCGGGCGCAGCCGCTGCAAAGCCGGATAACAAAACCACCGCCCAAAAAACAGAGACCGTGATCGAAGCCATTGATGATGCATCCATTACCGCCCTGGTCAAAACCTCATTGCTTTACCATCGCTCGACCAGTGCCCTCGCTACCAAAGTGGAGACCAAAGATGGGGTGGTCACCCTGGCAGGCAAAGCCAAGACTGCGGCCGCTAAGGATCTGGCCGGGAAATACGCCGGCGATGTTGACGGCGTAAAGAGTGTCTACAACAATATGACCGTTGAGTAAACCTGATCCGGTATCCATTGAGCCGGCAAACCACCCGCCATTGAATATTTTTCGGCGACGGGTTTCAATCATATTTAAAGAGGAGGATAAACCATGGCAATAGGCACAATTTTACTCATTATACTTATACTGGCATTGGTGGGGGTAATCCCTGCCTGGCCGCACAGCCGATCCTGGGGCTATGGACCCAGCGGAGGAATCGGGCTCATCGTGCTGATTCTTGTGATTCTGGTCGTGCTGGGCAAAATTTAGGTTAACAGCGATGGCCAACGATGAGGGACCCACCCGCAAGGAAACCGCCCCGGCAGCCCATCCCAAGGCAGAACCGGCGCCACACTCGATTTCATTCTATGTGATATTGGGAGTGGCGCTGTTTGCCTTCATCCGGACATTCTCGCTGCTTTCTCCCATTCTGCTCTCTTTCCTTCTGGTGCTGCTGATTTCCCTTGCCGTTAATCCGGTGATTTCCCGGATGCGGGCGTTGACGGGTGGCAGAAAGCTACCGACAGGGTTGGTTGTGGCAGGATTGGTAGCAGCCATGGCTTTGGTGGGCTGGTCCCTCTTCGGACCGATGAAGGACTCGGTCATTAAAATTTCTGAGGCCGTACCCGGTTACTGGGAACGTCTGCAAAAGCCTCTGATCAAAATGGAGCAGCAGGCCATCATTTTCGAGGAAAAACTTCAGGCTGAGGTCAGCACTGAAATCGCACGGGAAGACGGGCAAGCGGAGAAACCGGAAACCATGCCTCGAACCACCCCTTCACCCTTACCCCTTGAAGAATCAAACTCTCTTCGGTCCCGTTTGAACGGGATGTTTCAGGATCTGCTCGGCAGTTTCACGGCAGTGGCGTTTAATGGCGCCCAGATCCTAGTCGTTCTGGTAACGGTTTTTTTCGGGGTGGTGTTTATGCTCATGAATCCCCGCCCGGTTTTTGGGGCCATGCTTTCCTTATTGCCCGAGGAACACCACCCTAAGGCTCTGGTCATTTTGCAGCGTATTGGAAAATTCATTCCTGCCTGGGCCGGGGCAACAGCATTGGGAATGCTGACCATCGGTTCTCTGGTATTCCTGCTCATGTGGCCCATCTTTGGTTTTATGGATGCTCTGGTTCTGGGGCTTATCGCCGGCGTTCTGGAAGTGGTTCCTTTTCTGGGTCCGATTCTCAGCGCCTTGCCCGCACTCCTGCTGGCTCTGGGGCAGGGAGGGATGATTCCGCTGTGGGTCCTGCTCGTATACTCTGCCCTACAGGCCCTTGAAAACAATATGATCATGCCGTTTATCATGGCCCGGGGCATGAAATTGCATCCGCTGGCCGTGATCTTTTCCATGCTCTTGTGCGTGGCCGCCTTTGGTGTGCTGGGGGTTCTGATCGCCGCCCCTCTTGTCGCAATTGTGCGGATTGTGCATGATGAACTTTATCGAAAGCGATTTCTTCCCCATGTAACGGACGCAGACCTGGATCATCTGGCAGGAATTGCCTTGCGCGAAACCCGGCCTGATGAGCGGTGATGCAAAAGTCGTGGTATAAGGCAATCGGCCAAGATCATCAAAGGCGCCACGCTGAAAATCTATCGGGGAGCGCCGCACGGCCTGTGCTCTACCCACAAGGACCAGATAAACGCAGATCTGCTCGCATTCTTCGAGGCCCGGCTTAAATAGACCTGGCTTAAGGTATAGGAGATCAGTATGCACCTCAAACAGATCTTGGACCTGATCAAAAATTCCGTAATAGCCTGGGTGGATGATTATGCCCCGAGCATGGGGGCAGCGATTGCCTATTACACATTGTTTTCAATTACACCGCTGCTGATAATTGCCATCGCGGTGGCCGGCCTTGTTTTTGGCCATGAAGCAGCCCAAGGCGAAATCATCGGCCAGATCCGGGACCTTATCGGGCAGGAAGGCGCAATCGCCGTGCAGGGCCTGCTGAAAAACGCCTATGAGCCTGCTCATAGCATGCTGGCAATAGCGGGCAGCGTCATTACCATGATAATCGGGGCCACCACGGTGTTTGGGGAAATACAAAGCGATCTTGACCGCATCTGGCGTGTTTCCGTCCCGTCCCAAGAGAGCGGTTTATGGCGCTTGTTGCGCACCCGTTTGTTCTCTTTCGGCTTGGTGCTGGGCGTAGGATTTCTCCTGCTGATTTCGCTCATCATCAGTGCTGCCATTGCCGCCTTCGGCAAATGGCTCCGAAGCCTGTCCGCAGGTTGGGAAGTGGTTCTGTTTGCTCTGGATTTGAGTATTTCGTTTGCTATTACGACTCTCCTGTTTGCGCTGATCTATAAATTTATGCCGCGGGCTACCATCCCCTGGCGGGATGTTTGGATTGGGGCGGCAGTAACCGCTTTTCTGTTCGCCATCGGCAAATTCCTCATCGGTCTCTATCTGGGCAAAGCCAGTGTAGCATCCGGTTTTGGCGCCGCCGGGTCGTTGGTCATTTTATTGCTGTGGGTTTATTTCGGGGCACAGATCTTTCTGCTCGGCGCTGAGTTTACCTGGGTCTATTCAAATACATATGGCTCGAGAGCTGCTCAAGGAAAAGAGATAGAGCCCGATGGCGCCAGACAATTCAACCGGCATGGCTGAGCACAAACCTAAGACCAGATCGATAAATTCACAATAATCAAATTTTCAACTTCGATTTATTGCTAAAGGCCAACCTATGAATTTTGATTTTCTTAAAAACAATTTCTATCCTGAAATTGACTGGCATACATTTTTGCTCGGCTCAGAAAAATGGACTTTCCTTCCCGAAGTAGCACTGCGGTCCCTGTTGATGTTTCTCGTCATTCTTTTCAGTCTGCGCATTTTGGGTAAAAGAAGTGTTACACAACTTTCCGTCTTTGAAATGGGTGTGATTATCGGGCTTGGTTCGGCCGCGGGAGATCCCATGTTTTATAAAGATGTAGGAATGTTGTCAGGGTTCATGGCCTTTGCTGTGGTGATATCGCTTTACCGGTTTATGACGTTCCTGATCAACAGTAGTGATAAGGTGGAGAGGGCGCTCGAAGGTAAACCGGTTTACCTCGCTGAACACGGCAAATTAAATTTTACAAATTTCAAAAAGGAGCTAATCGCCCATGATGAGTTTTTTTCACTGTTGCGGCAGCGCGGCGTCAGCCACCTTGGCCAAGTGCAACTGGCCATCATTGAAACCAATGGCATGGTCAGCCTGTATTATCTTTCAGATGAAGAAGTGCGATGGGGCTTACCCATATTGCCTCACCTGTATAACAAAAGACTAAAGGAGTTATCTGGTGCAGGTCCATATGCCTGCACAAGGTGTGGACAGGTGGAGGATATAAAAAACAACGAAGGGGGTCAGCTTTGCCGGGTATGTCAAAATGATGAATGGGTGTTAGCCGTCAAATCCCCGCGAACTGTTTAAACAATTCGGATTATACATAGGATTTTTTTACAGCCATAGGCCGCCCTGATGTGGCCTTTCTGATTGTTTAACCGGCCCGCACCCTCTTGTTTTCATTTGCCGCTTTCCAGGTCATATATGATCATAAGATTAAATCAGACCCTTTTTATATGGCAATTTATGACCATTTCATAATCGATTATTTAAATGATTATGATTAAAAATCAAAAGGATAGATCATATAACACTGCATGTTGAAAGCCTGGCACAAAACTTGATTATTTATAGTTTGCTCAACCAGTAATAAAACAGAAGGAAGGTCATTTTTAAAAAAAAATCAATTTTAATGGAGGATCGATATGCTTAAGAATGAAAAGGGGAAGGTTGGGTGGATTTTGCTTTGGGCTCTGGGAATTCCTATCCCCATCCTATTAGTGCTGTTCGTCCTGCGTGGATGCACCTGAGTCCATTTTGTTGAAAATGGCATTTAAGAACTTTAGGAGGAAATGACTCATGGATCTGGTAAAAATAATTATAGCGATACTGCTCCCCCCTTTAGGCGTTTTTCTTGAGGTGGCCTTTCGCGGTGCCTTCTGGCTGAATATTCTTCTGACTCTTTTAGGCTACATTCCCGGCATCGTGCACGCGGTCTGGATCATTGCCAAACGCTGAGCAAAGCAGTTCATTCCGAAAAGGAGATGGGGAAAAAGACAAGCGGTGATAGACCAATACATTCCCGGATGGGTCAGGATCATTTCCAAAATTGATGATGGTTTCTATGCTGTTAAAGCGCCTCATGTTATTGATTTGACAATGGCCATGCTCCTTTTTATGGGCTTTTGGGCCTTGTTTTAAGGGGTTTTACGAATAGGGGAGGAAAACCGATGCAGGAGCCGCATGCGCTGACCGCTGAGGATGTTTTGCGAGATCAGGCAACGATTGCCGGGCAGGGATTATCAGGTGCCGAGGCCGCACAGCGGCTCAATACGCACGGTCCCAACGAACTTGCTGAAAAGGGCAGAAAAAACGCCTGGCGCATTCTGCTGGCCCAGGTAAAAGAGGTGATGATCCTTATTCTGCTGGCAGCCGTGTTCATTTCGGCGGCTCTTCAGGAATATATCGATGCCGGCGTTATTTTCATCATTGTCGTGCTGAACACCATCCTCGGATTCTGGCAGGAATTCAAAGCTGAAAATGCAATGGCGGCGCTTAAAAAAATGACCATACCAACCGTCAGGGTGTTGCGTGACGGTAAGGAACAGCAGATTTCTGCAAAAGATCTGGTTCCGGGTGATATCCTGTTGATAGAATCCGGAAATGTCGTGCCTGCCGACGCCCGTCTGATAGAAGCCGTAAACTTGAAGGTGCAGGAAGCCGCTTTGACCGGTGAATCGGAATCAGTGGATAAACATTCCCACAGGCTTGAAGGGGGCGATTATGCCTTGGCTGACCGGAAAAACATGATCTATATGGGGACGGTGGTTACCTATGGGCGCGGGCATGCCGTGGTGACAAGCACCGGGATGCAAACGGAACTGGGAAAAATCGCCACGCTTCTGCAGGGTGTGGAAGACGAGCAAACCCCTTTGCAGCGTCGGTTGGCCAAGCTGGGAAGATCTCTGGCCATGGCTGCCGTGGTGTTGATTTTTGTGG
>Ga0208373_1001550_pt1 | contig 30003 bp, 38 predicted proteins | sample RifOxyC2_FD_184036 | JGI IMG/M metagenome (GOLD analysis project Ga0208373, IMG submission 184036) | Soil microbial communities from Rifle, Colorado - Rifle Oxygen_injection C2 (SPAdes) | ecosystem: Environmental > Terrestrial > Deep subsurface > Rock core/Sediment | place: Rifle, Colorado... | reverse complement strand
CGGGCATGCCTCATCTCATGTATGTGCCCCCGGACCTTGCGGATCGCATTTTCGCGCACCGAGCAGGTGTTAAGAAGAATAACATCTGCATCAAGCTCACTATGGACGAATTTAAATCCTTCCCCTTCAAGTATCGAAGTGATCAGCTCACTGTCATACTCATTCATCTGGCATCCGTAGGTAACCAGAAAAACCTTATTTTTCTTTATCTCAATATCGCTCATATGGTTATAATAAATTTTGCATATCGCGTTTTCATAACTTTCGGTTCAAAAGTGGTCAAAATGTCGCGTTCGTTCATCGGCTCTCAGTTAAAATAGAGTCGTTCGAATCATTATCACTATTAAATAGAATAGACTAACTTCTTTAACTCCTCGATTTCCTTTTCTGCTCCCTTAAGGCATTCATCACCCGCACGGTTTTCAATAGCGTTATTAAATAATCTGGGTTTCGGGCCTTTTAAAATTTCAAAAATGCATGCGATTGTGAGAATATAATATATTAACAGGATCCAGTCATAATTTTGCAGTATTGAGAGATGAAATATAATGGGCATTAAGATCGTAAGGTAAAGCAACAATCTTAAAATATATTTCTTAAATTTTAAATATTCCTTAGTATATTTATAATAATCGGTGGCAGCATTTTCATAAGGTTTGATTTCCTTAAAAAGAACATTTTTATAAAAATAAAATATTTGGAAAATCACATCTTTTTCTAGCCAAGAATCTGGTTCTTTATCAATACCCAAAGCTTTTAATAGCGCTCCTTCTTGATTGCCGTCCTTTAGTCTGAATTTAACCCAATCACGGAAATTATTATAGGCCGTTCTTATTTTGTTGTTTATTTCTTGGTAGCTGAATATTACAAACACACAGAATAATGTATAGGATGGTACCAAGGCCAGATTAAAAACTTCCATTAACATCTTCATGATTTATTATCCTTTCGTTTTATCCTTCTCTTTCATTTTCCATAAATAATCCGAACCCCTAAACTGTATTGATAGCCCGTGATCATTATACAAATCGAATATCTTTCTTTTTTGTTCAGCTAATAGTGGATACTCGTGATAAACAAAAACTCTGCCAGAAAATTTTAGTTCTGATTTCTGGACAGGTTGTAAATGAGGACCTTCTGTTTCAACCACAATCCCAGCATCTTGCTGAAAAACATCTTTATAATGGTCAACTAGATTAATACAAATCTCAAAAGTCGCAGGGTCGGATGGAATATAAAATCCAACAAATTTGGTTTGCGCCTCAAAGTCGTAGAATATTTGTGACTTTATTTTGGTTTCTGAACCATCCTTAATAGATTTTAAGACTTCGTCTTCCCTTGAGCGCAACAATCGGTCGCCAAAATCATGGTTAAATAAATACAACAGGGTAATCTCGACCTTATCACTCGTTGATCTCTGTGCTGGTTCTGATACTTTCACTGTTTGTTCAACACTTCTCCCCTCAATCTTGTCTCCTCCAACATAGTCGCCGTGAATTTCGATTTTTGGGTTGCCAACTACTTGGGTAATTTTTGCCAGAGGGGAATTCATTGTTTCGGCGAATTGTTTAGTTGGTTTGGATTGAAATATTTTCTCAAATACACCATATTGAAAACAAAGCACAATTACCCCGATGACGACCCCTACTAAAATTTTTATTCCAGTATTTTTTAAGCTATGTGGCATAGATGATTTCTGGACAGTATCAATTATTTCCTCTGTATTTCCCCCGATATTGCCATTAATACATCCAGCGGGATTGTTATCAATTTCAGCTTTTTGATTACCGCTTATTTTAGATTCCCACTGATAAAGTGATTTCACATATTCTCTTCTTTCGGTATACTTTGATATATTTGCCATGGCATAGCCACGCCATTCTTTTAATGAACGAAAACCGTTTTTATGATCCGTTCTTTCTTTTTGACAGTAATTCTCTATTAAATTGTATAATTCTTGATACCTCGTTTCTTCGGAATTTTCTGGCCCCTTCATCCTCGTTGCCACATCAACCATGAGACCTTGAATTGCTAAAATTGCTTTAGAAATCTCTATGGGTATTTGCATTCGTTCTCCTCAGAAATTATTATTTATCAGGTTTATCGCGTAGTTCATTCTCATATATCATATTAAGAAATTCCAAGATAGTCGTATAATACTGCTCCCATCGGTCAGCCGTAGGTTTTAAGGAATATTTTTTTCATTATTTATTATCTCCATACCTTCATCGGCTACCATATCTTATCAAATTTAACCTTATCATTAATCGATCCATTGAAATCAATCGCGCACTAATTGCGCATTTCGCCCCTTTAGCGCACCATTGACCCCTTTTCCTCAAGCTTTTGTGCCATTATAATCGTCAATTTTTTAATGTAGTCCTAATAAAAAATAAAAACCCAGGCGCTTTAGGCGCCTAGGCAAATCTATCTTTGTGCAATCTATGCGTTTGTTTTTTTAAAAATACTTTTGATGAATTCAAGATACTCATGGCTATCCTTCTCTCCGACAAAGAAACCGCCGTCATAAAGATTAATATTGCGCTCTTGTCGCATTTTATTGCCAAGAATGACAATATCTTCATCCTGGAGCAGTTGGCTTAGTTTCTCCAAGATTTTAATATGATGACCGGCTTTACTTCTTATTTTGTAGCCTTTTTGAGCGATCAAGGCAATGCCGAGTTTAAGCAAAGCATCATAGCCGAACTTGAAAACAACATCTGGCACATCCGATCCCTCGGCGATTTTAAGATCATGACGAGCAGATTGCAAAAACTGATCAATCTGCTGTTTTTGAAATGTTATCTTTTGAAAGTGTTGGCTCTCGAAATTGATCATATAAGCTTTATGGTTTTAGTTTTAAAAACGTTGTTTATGAAAGGCTCTTTATTTTTTTTCTTTTTCTTGAATTCTTCTTCGCTTAAATTTATCACATTAAATTCCCGGCCCGTATCTTTCTGCAATTTTGCAATGATTCTCTGTAATTCCAAGACAGAATGTGTCCCGACAGCTAAAAGATCTATGTCGCTGGATGAATCCATTTTATTGCTGGCGTATGAACCAAACAAATGTGCTTCTTTGAGGCCTTTGACGTTCCCCAATAGATCTTTTAGTTTTTTTTCGATGCCATAAGTTTTTAAGAAAATCTGGCGATAATGTTCTAGAACGGGATTGTCTTTTGCGAGGAAGAAATATCTTTGCTTTCCGCGGAATTCGCTTTTAAAGAGGCCTTCTTTTTCCAGCTCTTTAAGTTTTGTTTCCGTGTTTTTGGGATCAAGGTCTAAAGTCCTTGCCAGTTCATTAATGTAGACCTCTGCCTCGGGATTGAGGAAATAATAATCTAGTAATTTGATTGTTACTTTAGAGCGTAATGATATCATATTTTTCACCATGGTTATGGTAACAATTTACCATAACCATGTATTTTGTCAAGTGTGTTTAAATTTGCTCAGAAATACTCGGTTGCTTTTATAAAAGTTTTCCTTAAGCCCTATCAATATTCTTACAAGTTCAAGGTTCTCAACGCCGCAGCTATCTTTATCATCGTTTCCCGATAACGAACCCAATCGCCATCCGTAAGTTTTTAGAAAGACTTTATTTTTCATTTTTTATGATTCTTAATATTTCCGTATCTTGTTTCTTTTCTAATAAATTTATAATTTTTGCCTGCTACTTTTTTGAAACTGAGTTGTATGCCTCAAGAATAAATTTGGACTGTTTCATGCTTACCAGGTCATGTAAGAGCGCAATGGCGACAATTAGATCTTTTTCAGCTTTGTCAGCCTTTGTTCTACGCTGAGTTACAATTAATTTGTGTATAGCATTTTTTATATAGAGGAATACACCAGTTGCTGATAAGAATGACATCTTTTAGCACTCCTTTATTATGAAATCTTCTTAATATTTCTTGGTAAAGCTCAGACTGGCTCTTTTCCACGCAAAGAACTCCTTAAAAATTTAATTTGTTTTTTGATCTTTGATAGTAAATTGCGGTATTTTGATCTTAATTGCTTTGCCTCTGTATATTGTTTAATGATTTTTGGATCAACTTTTTTGCCTTGGTAGACAAATTTTACTTTACCGTTCTCTCTCAGAACAAGGTAATCATACTCGTGATTCTTAATCTTTTTTTAATAAGGCTTCCCTTTGGCAGTTTATCTAATTCTTCCTCATATTTTTTTTGGATTTTAAGAGAATTTGCCAATTCTTCCTTTAAAATAGGTTTGATCGCCATAGTTGCTCTCCTCAACTTACCATACATATATGATCATTTAAGATATTGCATGGTAAGAATAGGATACAGCTAAATAAAAAATTATTTTATTCAATTAATTTCTCCTGTAACTTTATCAACATGTTCAAATATCTAAAGGGTCTTTTCTCTTCCTCCTGAAAATGTTTCAATAAGCGGCATTTTATTGGATCCCAGCTACAGGAACATTAATATCAAAAATAACTCTAGCATTGAAAAATTTTAGAAATGCAGCATAAGTCTTCCCTTTTATCGTTCTATAAGTTAAAATAATACTTAATTTTATGAAAAACATTCTAAAAAATATAGTATCCTTTCTCTCACCGGAAGTCTGGACATTTATAGGCATTACTGTGCTTAGCTTGTTCGTTATTATTCGATTTGTTAACCTGGTTCCACAGGTCGACAATGATTTCTTTTTTTCCAGTGATGACCCTCAGTTTCAATCAGAGCAACGCATTTCAGATCTCTTTAAAAGAAATGATACACAGATCATTATTAGTGCGAGTGGCACTATTAATAGCGAAGAATACGCCGAAAACATCAAAAACCTGACAGAAGAACTTAAGGCGATAGTCGGGATAACTTATGTAAAAAGTATCTCGAATGGCCCTGCTGACCTTGAAGACGCTTTAAAGAGTCCTCTTTGGAAAAGACTTCTCATCGCGGATGACCAGGGATCCACCAACCTGGTTGTCCTTCTTGATGAATCGAGATCACAAACGGTTGTTAAAGAGGTTGAGAAAATTGTTGAACAAGCCACATCTGATGATTTCAAGCTCCGCATCTCCGGATTGCCTTATGTTGTTGAGCTGATCAGCCGGTACCTTATTCGTGACCTTCGCACATTTAGTTTAATTGCTTTTATTCTTTTCGGGATAGTCATTTATCTGATTTTCCATTCAAAAATTATTCTCGCCGGGACCATGTTGTCATGCCTTAATGCTTGTCTGTGGACATTCATGATATCTGGCCTGATGGGTGTGCCTATCGGTCTTTTAACAGCGAATTTAGCCACAATTATTTTTGTCCTTACTCTTTCACACATGGTATTTCTTACATATAACTGGAAGAATACTTGCTCAATGAATTCAAATGATTGCGTTGATCAAGCTGTGAAAATTACTTTAGAAGCATCCTTCTGGAGTATGCTGACAACTTTGTTGGGATTTTTAAGTTTGTGGTTTGTTCCGGCAAAGCCATTAAGGGAGTTGGGAATATCAGGAGCTGTGGGAACGGTTGTTGCCATCCTGGTTGCCTACGGCGTTTATCCGGCTTTTCTGAAGATGGCGGATATTGAAAAAATGAAAAAGAGGGGCATATCAAAAGGTCGCCTTTATCCTTTCCTTGAGACCAATAAAAATTATATCTGTTTTATGATAATTTTTTTCTGTCTTATTGCTATACCTGGTATGTGGAAGATCAACACAGACCCCAGCATGTTGTCTTTTTTCTCTAAGGATAGTAAGATCTATAAGGGTTTGGAATATATTGATAAAAACGGTGGAAGCAGTCCTCTTGTTATTGTGGTTGAATCAGAACGGGGAAACGTGCTTAACTCAGGTGCGGCTTATGCGAATATGTGGAAACTCCAGGAAGCCCTGGAACGCCATAGGGCTGTCGGTTCCGTAGTTTCTCTGCCTGTGCTTATGGCTGAAGCGAAACAGGAGCCTCTGGCGTTTTTTCTTGCCTTTGACTGGATGCTTAAAATTCTTGAAAAACCCAAATATGGAGAGATCGCGAAAAGTTTTGTAACGGAGAACCGGAAGAATGGCTTATTCCTCTTGCGCATGAACGAGCTCAATCGCGTCCAGAAACGGTTGGACATTATCGATGAGTTGAAAGAAATTGTTGAAACACAGGGATTTATTCCTAAAATTATCGGCGGTGTCTACAAATTGCAGGGACATATGTCCAGACTGGTTGTGAAGAGTCTCGTGTCGGGATTGACCAAGCTAGTTCTTTTGTTCTTTATTATTGCCTGGTTTGTGTCGCGTTCGATAAAAGTCACGATTGCCATGATCCTAAGCCTTCTGCTTATTCCTATTGGTATTTTGGGGGCTATCGGGCTTTACCGTGTGCCACTTGATGTGGTGTCTTCGCCGGCTTCTAATGTGGCCATCGCTATGGGTATTGATTCCATGATCCACATCGTGAAAGCTTACCGTCGGAGAAAGAAAAATAAAGGATCAAGTGATCATATCTGGCAGGATGTCCGGGATGAAATGTGGCGGCCTGTCCTCACTTCCATGATCATCGTTATCACCGGTTTTTCTATTTTTCTGTTCTCAACATTTCCGCCCACTCAGCGCTTCGGTGGGGCTATTGTTTTCGGAACACTCCTTGCCTCCCTTACGGCGCTTTATATCATGCCACTTATAGCTAACAAAAAATTTTTACCATCAAAATAAATATTTGGGATATTTTACGCTTTCTTACCTAACAAATAATATAGAATATGACCTATTACGGGCAGTATCAAAATTAAGATGATCCACAAGGTCTTTTTACCGGGATACATTGAACTTTTAACACAATCGATAATGGACATTTAGAAGGCACTCGGGATCATTTTTATTTGAAAATAATATTTGCGATTATTCCAAATATAATAATTTGCGGGATGGTGACAATTGGCAGCCAGATGGCTGTTCGTTTGCCTACATTATGCCAGAGCAATCCTATTTCAGTATAATCCGTAGCTACTCCAGCCATGAGAAATACAAAGCTATTTCCCAATGCTCCAGTCTGTTTGAAAATTTCAAAGGCTAATGGCGCGGTTCCTTCCGAGCAAACCTCCAAAATAGTTGCCAGAATTAACGTAATAACTAATCCTAATGTTGTCGGTCCCATGTATTGATAAAAGAAATCCCGTGGTATATATGCACCCGCTAAACTTGCTAACCCCATACCTATTAATATCCACCAGAGTACCATAGCAGATAAAGAAACTGAGCCTCTAGAGATTCCTTTGAGATCTTCCTTAAACTGGTTGAAACTCCAACGATAAGCCTTCCATCTCTGCTTAATATCTTTTTTTACCGAGAAGTCTTTGCCCACTTCAAAACTATTTTTATTCTTCTCTATAAGATCCTTTGACTCAAGGAATTCAAATATAAATCCAGTGATAATTGCAACAATAATAGCGACCATGATTATATACAGTGCCTTAACAAGGCCGAAAAATCCTATAAGCATTATCGTTAAAGGTAGATTTGCCCATGGGCTTGCCAGGAGAAACGCAACAACTGAAGGTGTTGAAGCGCCCTTTTTATGTAATTGAATGGCTAATGCAAGAATCCCATGGCTGCAGACACTCATAAAAAATCCGAGAATAACGGCATTAAAAATGTTTTTTTTCTTTCCTTCCTGTGCGAGTAAACTTGAGATATATTCTCTTGGGATGTAGTAATCGATGATTCCACCAAGAACAAGCCCTAATAAAATAGCCCACCAAATCATTTTAAAATAATCAAAAAAGGCTATTCTGAATGGTTCCAATAAAGGAGTTACATATGATATCACACATAACACAATTAGAATCGATGAGACGATGAAAGTCTTATTCTTAAGGATTGTTCTTTTAGATTTCTTTTTCTCTTGAGCCGGAGTCCTTTCAGGAATATTATGTTCTTTTTTAAACTTAGACAAACAATGTGGACTGCAAAAATAGTATGACTGGCCTTGATAAGATAATTCAAGAGCATCCTTTTCATTCACTGTCATGCCGCATATAGGATCTTGTGCCATATTTAGTTCCTTTGTCTAATATTCCTCACCAATTTTACTGAACTCGGCATGCTCAACCCATCTTTCAGGCTTGGTAATGAACTCAATAATATTTTCCATAATTTCATAGTGAGACTTTTCTTCATTGGCGATCTTTTTAAAGATTTGCCTTTGCTTGTCGCTATCAACTTCCTTTGATTTTTCCATGTAGAGATCAATGCTTTTTTGCTCAATATCCAAGGCTTTTCGATAAAGATCTGCTTGAGAAATTTTGAATTTGAACTTATGCTTTTCCTTTTTCCATTCAGTAAAGATGCTCTTTACATTATCAAGAAAGGGCGTGTCTATGGACTCAGTTCCTTCGGAATATTTCATTTTCTTGAACGTTTTATAATGTTTATGTTCCTGTTCAGCTAATCCGGTAAAAATCGTTGCTAGACCTTTTTGAGGAGAATCTTTAGCAAAACTTTGATAAAGTGCCTCCCCTTCTTTTTCTATTTGCATTGCATAGTCAAATATATTCATTAGGTTACTCCTTCTTTTTATTAGATCCTTCGCTTTGCTCAGGATGAGATCGTTGAATGACTTTTTCCCGATCTCAGTTTCATATTTTCATCAAAATCAGAAAGACAATAGTATTTTATGGGCTCCGTGCTTTCTAGAGTTAATAGGTGGTTTTTATAATCCTCAAGATATTGTTTCCTTATGTCATCTCCAGCTTGAAAAACCGCATAAGCAACAAACGGCGGCAGCGGTTGAATTCCGCAAAAGTAAAGCACGCCATGATTAACAGGATATAGCACTTGGTCCATGTTCCATCCATGAGGGGCATCGGGGGCATAGATATTTTCAGGGCCGCCCGTGGTGACCGAAAGCATCCCCCTTTTTCCGGAAAGTAATCCTGTATCATACATCTTTCCAAAATCCCAGGCAAATCCAGTTGCTAGTACCCGGTCAAACCAGCCCTTTAATATAGCCGGCACAGAAAACCACCAAACAGGATATTGAAATATTATAAAGTCAGCCCATATTAACTTTTCTTGTTCTCTTAAGATATCATCAGCAAGTTCCCCTTTTTCATAATAATTCTTCAGTTCCATAACATAGTTGACATAGTCTGTATTCCTAATTTTGTGAAAGTCATTTCGTGTTAAGGACGCATTAAAAGTCATATCATTAAGATCCGATACCTTAACCTCATGTCCTTTTTGAGTCAATACAGAAACAGCCAAATTTTTCATCGCGCCATTAAACGATGAAGATTCAGGATGGGCATAAACGATTAATACTTTCATTTGAATTTTCTCCTTATCTATTTTTTGATTTGATCATAACCAGCAACATCTTAAACGGTTTAATAGCCTTTAACTCATGAGGATGATTTGCCGGCATTATGATCATCTCACCGCTGCATAAATTGTTATTACTGCCATCAATGATAATGTCGGCTTCACCATCAATGATATAAACCAGTGCATCGAACGGAGCAGTATGCTCACTTAATCCCTGGCCCTCATCAAAGGCAAAGAAGGTGACCGTACCTTCGCCTTTTTTTATAATTACCCGACTTACAACAGAGTTGCTTTGATAGCCAGGCAGGTTGTTTATTTTCATATCAGGCTCCTAGCAGTTAAAGTGGATAAAAATCCAATATTTCCCTGAATTTGCCTTCTTTGATCCAGATCTCAGGATTGTTGACTAAATTAATAATATTTTCAATGATATGCTGATGACGTTTTTCTTCAAGAGCAATTTTTTTGAATATTTCTTTTTTATTGGCATCATCAGATTCTTCTGCTTTCTCGTTATAAAAAGCAGCCATTTTTTCTTCTATGGACAAGGCTCTTTTATAAACATCCCCTTTATTGCTTTTAAATGAATTGTGATCTTTGTTTTCTTTTATTTTTTGAAACACATTGACTACATTTTCAAGCAAAGGGCTTTCTTCTAAAGCTGGGAACTGCTGATCTTTCATGGATCGAAATAATTCAAAGTGCCTCAATTCTGCGTCAGCCAGCCAATTAAAAACAGTGCTCAATTCCTCGCTAAGTGATGTTGTGGCAAATTCGCGATAAATTTGCTCACCTTCTTTTTCTATTTGCATAGCATGATCAAGAATGTTCATATGTCACCTTTTTAGAATGTGTTGATCTTTAATTCTTCTGCCTGGCTGACCATGTCTTTATATCGTTTAATCGCGTCTTCTTCACCGGCAAGATCCTGTTATAACATTTCATCATTGTCATCTGCCGTATAGATCTTACCGACGTCTACGCTTGGTTTCCCTTCTAAATAATCTATCTGATCAGCCAATTTAAGCTCTCGATAAGTCTCTTTTGTGTTATTGCCATTTACGATCTCCTTATTTTGTAAAAAACAACTGATCAATTTTTAAAATTATTGATAAACTCATTTAGTTTTGCAAGATCAGACCCCCTCTCATATAAAGGTCTCTTGTCGGATCGATAAACGGTTAACTGTTCTTCAAATACAGGCTTTTTTTCATTAACATAAAAAACACCTAAAGGTAATTTCTCAGTTTCAATTGCCTTCTCAAAAGCCTTGATACGATTGCTCATATCATGAGATTCCTCAAGAAAATAGGTGTGTTCCTTAAACCATTTGTAGGTATTTGTTTTGTTGAACGTAACGCATGGTTGAAAAAAATCCACCAGAGCATATCCTTTATGTAATATCGCCTTTTTCACGATTTCTTTGGCATGATCTTTTTCACCAACAGATACCCTGGCTACAAAAGAAGCATCAAGTGAAATGGCAACCGCAATAGGATTAAAAGGCTCTAAAATAACGCCGTTAATTTGAACAGGTGTCTTAAACCCGCGTTCGCTGGTAGGAGAAGCTTGCCCTTTTGTCAGGCCATAGACCATATTGTTGTGTACTATGTTGGTGATATTGGGATTCCTGCGAATGCAATGTATAAAATGATTCCCGCCTTCGCCATACATATCGCCATCACCGCTTTCTGCGATAACTGTCAATTTTGGATTTGTTGCCTTAATAGCTGTTGCCGGTGGCAGAGCCCGCCCGTGCAACCCGTTAAAATAATGGGCTTTCATGTATTGCGGTATCTTTGCTGCCTGGCCTATTCCTGAGACAAAAACAACATCCTGTTGTGGTAATGATAATCCTACTAATGCGTCTTTGATAATATTCAGTATCCCAAAATTTCCACAACCCGGACACCATGCAATATCACATTGTTCCATATCATAAATTGTCTGAGACATGATCATTCTCTCCTAAAGTATTGTTATAATTGTTCAAAAACTTCCTCTACGCTAAACGGCAATCCATTGTATTTACGGATGTGCCTGTTCGCTGATAATCCGAATTCCCTTCTTATCAATTTCTCAAATTGGCCGGTAGCATTATTTTCTACAAAAATAACTTCCTTTGATCTTTTCCAATATTCTTCAATTTTCTCTGATAAAGGATAAATCTGTTTAAAGTATAGATATCCAATACCATTATTTTCTTTTGATCGCATGGCCTCGAGGATCACGTGATTGGTTGAGCCCCAACCAACAACAAGTTTTTCATAATCCTGATCACCATAAAACTCTGGCTCAAGTATTTCCTGCTTCAAAAGTTCACCCTTTTTCAAGCGCTTATCAACCATCGCTATTCGTGTATCGAAATCTTCGGTAATGTACCCACCCTCATCATGTTCGTCACTATCAACACATACGAACCCTTCGCCATAGCCGGGAATCCCTCGATCAGAAATGCCATTTTCAGTTATCTGATATCTCTTGTATCCTGCCTGTGTCTTTATGATAAGGTTTTTTATTTCTTCTGTTATTATTGGCAAACCTGAAATGTTGTAATAAGAATCTAAAAGTAATTGGTCAGTTAGAATAATGACAGGAACTTGGTATTTATCAGCCAGCTCAAAGGCTTTGTAAGCACAAAGGAAAGCATCCTGAATATTCCCGGGAGCATAAATTACCCTTGGGAACTCACCATGCCCTGCATACAAGGCAAGTTCAAGATCGCCTTGTTCCGTACGGGTCGGTAACCCTGTTGCTGGCCCAGGCCGCTGGGCAAGATGAATAACCATTGGTGATTCAATGCAACCTGCTAAGCTGATTCCTTCTGTCATAAGAGCAAAACCACCACCTGAGGTTGTTACCATTGATCGTCCACCTGCATACCAGCTTCCCAATCCCATATTGATGGCGCTTATCTCATCTTCAGCCTGCTCAACAACAATGCCAAAATTCTCTCCTTGTTGTGCCATGAAAGTTAAAACTCCAGTTGAGGGAGACATGGGGTATGAGGGGATAAAGTTGCATCCACCAGCGATCGCGCCTAGAGAAATAGCTTGATGGCCATTAATAATAAATTCGTTCGCAACTGAAATGTCCTTTTTAATTTCAAATGAGATATCCAGGCTTTTTTGTTTCTCTTGTCCCAGATCCCATCCGATTTGACCTGCCCGGACATTTTGATCGATGATCTCTTTGCCCTTTTTAGAAAAATATTCTGATAAAAATAAAAGCAATACATCTTGGCCAATATCTAATAAACCTATAGCAAAACCCACGGCAATGATATTGGCAAATATGGGATTCCCTATACTTTCTGCTAGATCAAGAAATGGTATATCAATGATTTTTTCATCAGTAGCAAGTGCCTTCTTATCACCAACGATGATTGTTTTTTCTGTCATTCGTGGTTTCAAGCGCATAATAGCTTTTTTATCTAAAGGAAATACAATGTCTATTCTATTAACGAAACAGGCGACAGGCCTTGATGAGATGCGGATCCCAATTGAATTCGTGCCACCCCGAACTCTGGACATGTATTCTTTAGCGGCAAAAACATTGTATCCGGCCCGTTTTAACAATTTTGTCAGAATGATCTCAATGGTCTCTATGCCTTGTCCGGCTTCACCTGCAATGACGATCGATAGATCATCCCTCTGTTTTAATTTTTTATCCATTTGATCTCCTAATGAAAATATCCGTTTATCTCATTGAAATTAAAAACAGCGCTTCTTTTGTTCCTTCATACATTCTGACGCGTCTATCCCGCAACGATAGCAGATTTCATTCTCAAGGAATTTGCCTTCAAAATAATCTTTAATATTTTGTAAGGTCGTATTAGCAATATTTGTTAAGGCTTCTTGGGTAAAGAATCCCTGATGAGAAGTCACCAAAACATTTGGAAATGTTAACAATCGTGCCAGCATGTCATCGCTTATCATTTCAGATGAAAAATCTTCGAAAAAATATTGGCTTTCTTCTTCATAAACATCAAGTCCCGCCGCGCCGATCTGCTTATCTTTCAATCCCTTGATCAAGCTTTCGGTTTCGATGATTTTGCCACGGCTTGTATTTATGATAATAACCCCCTTTTTCATCTTTTTGATGCTGTCTTCATTAATTAAATGATATGTTTCCTTCGATAATGGACAATGTAGTGAAATAACATCTGACTCATTGTATAATTCTTCGAGAGTTACATATTTGAAGCCTCTTTCTTTCGCATGTTTTTCATCTAAATATCTGTCGTATGCAATAACCTTCATGCCAAAACCAAGAGCTATATCTATGAGACATTCTCCGATTTTTCCGGTCCCTATGATGCCTATTGTTTTTTCGTGCAAATCGAAGCCTAATAATCCATTGATGGAGAAATTGCCATCTCTGGTTCTGTAATAAGCTCTATGTGTTTTGCGATTCAAGCTCAAAATTAAAGCCATGGCGTGTTCTGCTACCGCATAAGGTGAATAAGATGGTACACGTACAACGTGAATGTTTCTATAAGCCGCCTTGAGATCGACATTGTTATAACCAGCACTGCGCAAAGCGATTAATTCTACACCGCAGTTTTTAAGGATACTGATCGTTTTCTTATCAATGGTATCATTGACAAACGGACACACGACATTAAAGCCCTGACTTAAACCTGCTGAATTATAATTTAAATGCCCGTTGAAATATTGAATATCGAAGTTGTATTTCTTATTCGCAGTTTCGAACGAGTGCTGATCATACGGTTTTGTATCATAAAAGAATATTTTGGTTATCTTTACCATTATTCTCACCTCCTCTACTCAATAGACAGGCTATTCAAAAGCTTCAACAACAGCTTTATATTTTTCATGAATGAGTTCTTTGTCAAAAGCATAATATTCTTTCAACACGGCTTCCTTTTCTTCGTCCGTAAAATATTCCATGCAAGAATTTAACCATGCGTTCAATCAACTGATGTTCCTTCATTAATAAACCGGTTGGTAACATTTTTCTTCTCCAATTTATTAAAATGCAGTAAAATTTTCCTTTGAAACCTTACATAATGGACATTTGTCCGGCGCGTCCCCTTCAACTGTATATCCACAAGCTTCGCAGACCTGGACAGTCCCAAGATCAACATCATTTCCCTGATTTACTGCATTTTGGGCTTTTTCAAAAAGTTTCTTATGCATTTTCTCCGTTCCATAAGACCATTGAAAACTTCTTTCAGCACCTTGTTCATTCTGAAATCTCGCTACTTCGATATATGCTGGATACATTTCTTCAATTTCAAAGGTTTCCCCAGCAATGGCTAGGGCCAAATTCTTTTGTGTATTTCCGGGGCCAAAAGCTGCCATGCTGTTTGCAACAAAACCACCATTAAGGTGTTTCAATTCCTGATAATGGTCTCCTGCATGAATATATTCTGCATGGGCAATTGTTCTGAATAAACGCGCGACATTCTTAAAACCTTCCTTTTCTGCTTGATCGGCAAAATGAAGGTATCGCATGTTTGCCTGGCTTTCTCCGCCAAAAGCGTTAATAAGATTTTGTTCTGTCATTTTTTTCATTATGTTCCCTTTCATTTCCTTAACGTTTTACCGACGAATCTATTTTTGCATCAAGCCTTGGATGCGGCCTGTTTTTTGGAATGTATTAACGGATAATTTTTGCCACTCACTTCTCTGAGTCGTTTCTCTGATGTGAAATAAACCATTTCCTATCAATACCGCAATGTTATAAAAATCATTGATCAGTGGTTTTTTAAAGTTAGTTTTATTTGAGGATCCGTTATCTAAAATGTCTTTTCGGGTCAGGGCCAGTTGCACTAATGCTGTCGCAGAAGGTGCTGGATTGTCGAATTCCGATGCCTGAACCTGCAAAAAATCATTGTTGATTGATCCCGCCCAATGGCCATTACTGCGAAAACGATTTAAATCCTTAGAGATCTCAAGCATTTCATCTGGATATTGTCCGGTTTCTTCAAAAAGAAATGTCATAAAAAGTAAAAGGCTTCCGTAATCCTCTAAGAATAGAGCTTCGTTTTGTAAAGTACCGTTGCAGGAACTATGAAATATTTTATCCTCTGATTTATGCCGGGTTAGAAGATGATACATTATTTCATTGGATTTATCTAAATATCGTTTTCCTTCGGGGAGATAACGAAAGGCATGAACGAAAGCGATCCCAACAAGGCAATTCCAGTTTGTAAGTATTTTTTGGTCTATAAAAGGTTGTGGGCGCTGTTTTCTCTGTTCCAGCAATTTATTTTCTATTGAAGGGAGAAAGGAATCTTTATGCCTTATAAGATGATTTTTGCCTTCAAAATTTCCTTGCTGTGAAATATAATAAACATCTCTAAACTGTGCATATTCGTTTGCTGTCAAAATGTTTTTAAGCTCATCAATTGTCCAAAGATAGGTTAGCCCTTCTTTGTGTTCAGTATCTGCATCGTGCGCAGACACATATACACCATTATTCTCAAAACTTTCTTCAAGGCATTGAATGATCTTTTCTGCAATTATTCTGTAGGAATCCTTTTTAAAAATTTGATACGCCAAGCTATATGCCCATAGCCCCAAGGCCTGATCATAAAGCATCTTTTCAAAATGAGGGATCGTCCATGCCCTGTCAACACAATATCTGAAAAAACCACCCTGAAGATGGTCATGCAATCCACCTAACATTATTCTATCCAATGTGGTCTCAAGCATGGATTTTACTTCAGCACTCTGTTTCACTTCGTAATAGTACAACAAAAAAAGAAGCGAACAGAATGAAGGGAATTTATGCTGCAGGCCGAAGCCTCCTTGCTTTAAATCAAACGACAGATAAAAATCATTAATGATATCTTCTTCTTTTTTCTGCTCTTCTTTGTAATGAGGAATAGAAAATGATCCTATGTCATTCTTTTTTTCATCATAATATGACCTGATCTTTTTTAAAAGTTCCCAAAAACCTGTCATATTCGGATTTGACTCAACGGGCAAATAAGTTACTGCATAAATGGGCTTAAGATCAGGAGTTAAAAAGGCATTAAGTGGCCATCCTCCGCTTCCACTCAAAGAGGTTATGTAAGACATCAAATACGCATCAATATCAGGCCTTTGCTCCCGGTCAATTTTTATCGAAACAAAATATGCGTTTAAATATTCGGCGGTTTCTTTATTAGAAAAAACATCCTTAGCCATCATATGACACCAGTGGCAGGTCGCATATCCTACAGAGGCAAAAATGATTTTATTGTTTTCCCTGGCATGGTCCAAGGTCTCCTTGCTCCATTCCTGCCACCAGATGGGATTATACTGATGTTGCTTAAGGTAAGGTGATGTTGATCTAACCAAATTGTTTTTCTTATAATCTATCATTTTAGTAATGGCCTATTACACGTTTAATTAGGAATGTGTTCTATACCATTCGCCTAAGAAAAGTTAAGGAATATTTTTCTGAAAAAAGTAAGCATATCGCTCCATGATTGCTTATCGGCTTTTTCATTATATGCTGCTCCTTTAGACGGATCATTTCCTGAGCTTGGATTTGTAAAGCTATGTACAGCATTTTGATAACTTATTATCTGCCAATCAACACCAGCTGAGCCCATTTCCTTTTTAAAACTATTAATTTGTTCTGATGGAACATGAGGATCATCCGCTCCGTGAAGGACAAGGACCTTAGCTTTTATTGTCCTGGCATCTTCCGGATGAGGGGTATCCAAGTTACCATGAAAGCTGACAACGCCTTGAACATCTGCCCCGCTTCTGGCTAATTCCAAAACAACACCACCGCCGAAACAATAACCAATTGCTGCCACATCTTTGTTATTAACTAACGGATGTTTCTTTAGCTGAACAATGCCGGCCTTTGCTCGGTTGCGCATAAGTTGCCGATTATTCCTATAAATTCCTGCCTGCTTTGATGCCTCTTCTCGTGCGTTTGGCCGTATTCCTTTTCCATATATATCAGCGGCTAAAGCTACATATCCAAGCTTTGCCAATTGATCAGCGCGCATCTTTTCATAAGGCCCCAGTCCTGTCCATTCATGGACGACCATAATACCAGGCCGTTTTCCATTAAAGTTATCATCATAAACAATGTAACCTTCTAAAACGGTATCTCCGTCCATATAATCAATAACCTGACTTTGCAGTTCTGCATAAATATATTTTGTAGAAGTGGCCAACAGCAATAATGTTAATAGAAAAATTTTCGGAATCATTTCTTGTCCCTTCTTAAGAAACCAATTGATCAATTGCCTTAGCTAAAATAAAATCATTATCTGTTAGGCCTTCGGCCGCATGAGTCCAGAGCGTAATATTCAACTTGTTATAGTCAAACAAAATTCTAGGATGATGATTTTGTTCCTCAGCGATCACCGCAATAAGGTCAATAAAGTATTTTGCTTCGATAAAATCCTTAAACTTAAAGTCTTTCGTTATCTTCTTGCCATTTATCAAGTCCCATCCTTTCATTTGTTTTAATAAAGAAGAAACTTCAGCTTTATTTAACGGAGGGACACCTTCTTCGCAAGGTTTACAGGTCCCCGGGAATGTTGACGAAATATGTTTTACGGGACTATTGATCACGTGTTCTAAATGGTCATAGACATCACTATAATTGGGAAGATGGGCGTTCTCATCAACCTGCTGTATATACCGGACAATATCACTTTTATCGATGATAAAGACCGCTCGGGATAACAAGTTCATTTTCTTAATGAGCACACCATAATTGATCCCAAAAGATGTGTATTTATAATCGGACAAAACATGCACATCTTCTATGTTTTCAGCCGCACAAAATCTTTTTTGCGCAAAAGGCAAATCTTTGCTGATACACAATACGACAATATCTTTTGATAATTTTGTTGCTCCTATATTAAATTCTTTAACTTGTGTTTGACAAACGGATGTATCCAAAGAAAGGAACGTTGTAATTATTTTGATTTTATCTTTATAATCAGACAAACGTTTTTCTTCCAAGCTCTGAGTATAAACTCTGAAGTTTGGTGCCGATGTATCGATCTCAATAGATCTACCGACCAAATGATACAATTGTCCTTTGAAAGTTATTTCTCTTTTCATTGGTTCACCTTAACAATTTGTTTGATCATTAAATAACTCCTTAACATCCTTAAAATTATATCTTGAAGAGAAGAATATCTTTTATTAGCTCATTTTGTTTGAAAAGTGTTACATGCTGGATTATTGGAATGCATTTTGACTTCTATCCCTCCTGAAGAACATTCCAATGATTTATTGAGCTTGCATGATGTAACTTTACAGGCACCGACACTTCCCGCCAGTTCGGGAACTCCACCTTTTGTGGAATACTTAAACGCAGTATCACAAAGAGGATTGTTTTCATCTCCGATGGTTATAGCTATTGCATGACATTGATTATCAGAATTGTATGCACATTGATCTGCATTACATTGATTTACTGCTGGCATTTTCATGTCCATTGCACAGCCCTCCTTTAGTAGTTCTTCTCTTCAAGGAAAATCTAGTTGAACCGACTCTGCTGAAACACAGAGATCAGTTTTGCCCAAAGTAATATCACAAAGTAAGATGGATCCCATTTTTATATACCCTTTAATTCATTTCTTCGATTATGCCGCAAGCTATCCTTGCTCCGCCATGACCCGCAGGATCGGAAATATAGTCATCAGGCCCCTGATGGAGGATCACGGCTGTCCCACCTTCCTTAAATAATGAGTTCATTTCTCCCTTTCGTAAAGTCATTCGGCTAGTCATAACTCTCATGTAGCCTTTGCCATTTGAATTTACTTCTATATTGGGAAGATCTCCGGCATGAGGGCCTTCCTGATTCAAAAATCCATGCTTTTTTCCAAATGGGTTGAAATGCCCACCGCATGATTTATAATCAGGCGTATCGCAAAGGCCATTTTCATGAATATGAAAAGCATATACCCCCTGGGGCATATTATTTACCTCAACGTTTATTTCTACTCCATTGTCTTTTTGAGTGAACATAACGTTGCCAATCTCGATCCCCTTATTATTACGCAATTGGGCTTTAGCCTCTATTGTTTCAGTTTCCATCATACTGGTATGTTCCATAATTGTGTGTTGTTCTTTCATTGATCCAGATTTCATCATCATATCTTTATTACCCATCATTTGCCTTGTTTCTTCTTTTCCATACGCAGTTAAAGAATACAATGCAAATCCTATGGACATAATAATTATAAGGTTTCGCATTTTAGGCCTCCGTTTCTCTTGTTCTCGGTGGTAAACACCAGATGTTGCGACCTTTTAAAATAAATTGGCCGCAATACTAACTTATTCAACGATAAACATTACCTTTATTGCCCGGGAAACGATAAATTGACTATCCTGAATATTATTTTTATCCTCAAATATTTTTGCTACACCATTTGTGATATCAAACAAGCCATTCCCAGATTTTTTGCATAAAACAACACATTCGGACAGAAGATCTTCTTTTCCTGTTTTTTCCTCAGATAGGTTATGTTTCTCCAGGATCCGTTTACAGACTTCAATAATTTTATTATGATTATTTGTTTCGATCATCGAAATTCTCCTCAATGCATATTGTTATTTCCCAAGTAAAAGAGAGATCTCCACTACATGCTCCTGTTCATCAAGAATAACATGGCGTAGTTCATGTTCCAGAGTTTCAAAGGCATATGGCAAAGCCTCTTTATTTTCAAAGACTTTTTGATAAATCTGTTTATAATAATCGATCGCTTCTTTTTCCGAGGTGAGATTAACCTCAAGAATTTCATCTATCTTCCTGGCCCTATGAGTTTCCGCGATGCCCATAGATGGTTCTCCATCGAGATAATTTCCTATGAGGTTCCTGAACTTTTCTTCGTGCTTTTCTTCATCCGAAGCGATTTCCTTGAGGCGTTCAATGATCTTCTCAGCATTAATTCCTTTAACAAGTTCTGCATGAGCTAGGTATTGAATACGCGCCGCATGTTCAAGTTCTAAGGCCTTATTCAACATTTTGACTAATTCACCATTAATATTGCTCATTTCAATTCCTCCCCCTTTTTGTTTACTTCCTATTTGATTTTGATTTTCTTTGAACTTTGCCAAAGCCCATGGATGTTGCATAAACTCGAAGCAAATATTGTCCCAGGTTTGTCTGTTTTAAAGCTTAGAGAAACTTCATGATGCGTATAAACAGAGCTTGTATCCGGACCTTGAGTTGATGCGCCGTGGGCAGAAAAATCTGCTTTACCGATCTCATAAGGGAATTTTTCACCTTGAGGATGAAAATACAATGCGATCCAACTAATGTGGTGCTCTGTTTTGTTGGGATGAGCGACTTCCTTTCCTATGGTTGCGGTTACCCTGAAGAATTCCCCCTTCTTGACTTCATCCGGTGCCTCAATAATAGGCACATGCTTTTCAGTTTTCCAATCTCCGGTTTGAAATAAATTCTTAAATTCATCCATTTTTGTCTCCTCTCAATTAGGTTATTCAATGCGGATATTTTTCTCTTTGATAGATTCTTTGAAAGGCACATTAAATTTCAACAGGCCATTCTCATACTTTGCTTTGGCTTTATTTTTATTAACAAGATGTGCGAGATGGAAACAGCCTTCGTATTTTTCATCATCACGTTCGGCGTAAACACAGAAGCCGGATTCTCCCAAGGTAAGATCGATTTTATTTTTATCTACTGCTGGCAGATCAACTTCCACATCCAAACCTTCATTCTTATCATCATGTTTCACTAATACATTAGGGCATACAGTTGGTTTTAAGATTTCGTTTTCCATGATAAACCTCCACATTTTATATTTGATTTCTAATTCTCTTCTTTATTCTTCATTTGTGATGATGGATAATATTATCCGATTATTTCTTTATTCTCTTGTTAGCCCAGGGTGTAAAGTCAGCTATGATTTTACGATCCGTTCTGCCTCCAACCAATTATCTAAATCTCTGCCGGGGATACGTCCGCTCTTTTTGAATAATTCCTGAGCCAATTTTTTGATTTCTTCGTTAATCTGTTCTTGAGTACGTGACGGTTTTATCTTAGCGGTCTCGGTCTTTGCCATTATGATCACCTCCTTTGCGCTGCTATTCTTTTATTATTTTGTTCTGTGAACGCAGTACCTATACCTAAGTTATCTTTTTCCCTTGAAACTGATAAGCTCTCGGCCTCGCGTTTCTTTATGGCGATGAGTAGAACTTGTGTGATCTCTTCGCTTGATGCGCCCGACATGGCTGCTCTCATGATGTGCTGTTTAGTATCATCAGCGCTTCTATATGTGATAGCCAATGCAAGCAGGATAAGCTCTTTGGTTTTATTGTCCAAATCGGGTATTTTTTCAGGTTCGTTTAATCTTTGCATGATTATTTCCTTTGTTCTGCTATATCAGCGAAGTCTTCATTCGAAGGTTCAATAAATTTTGGGGTTAAGAACATTTCTATCGCAGCAATGACATCCAACGGCATGAAAGGCCTTAAAAGATAACCGTCTAATCTGCATATCTTGATAAGCTTTTTACATTCTCTTATGCTGTCGGAAGATGCCATTGCGATAAACGAGATTTCTTTTTCTTCTTGCACGCATAATTGGCGGGATAGGAAAAAACCATTTATTTCTTTCTTATCAAAACCTAAAAGGCATACCTTGGGATTTATTCGAAAGATTTTTCCGGAAGACAAATCTTCGCTATCAGAGGGGTGCACATCATAACCAGCAAGGGCGAGTATTTCTTCAAGCCATTTTAAAAAAACCTTATCTTTATCAATAATCATTATTTTTCTGTTCATCTTTATCCCTCTTATTTTATAAATCTGTTTGTTATTTCCAATCCACCTGTGCTCTTATCAAATTAAGCAGGGATTCATCGCTGAATGGTTTCTGCAAAAAACCTTTTGCGCCGGCCTCCATTGCCCGCTCTCGTTCCCCTGCCTGTGTGTGGGCTGTAATAAAAATAATCTGCATTCGAAAGCCTAAAATATTCAAATTTTCCTGAAGTTGTAATCCATCCATTTCAGGCATGTGAACATCTAAAATCAAGATGCCTTTAGTCTTAGCAGGGACAGAATCTAAAAAGTCTTGAGCTGAATTGAAAGTTTCCGATTCATAGCCGGCAGATTTCATAAGACGGCTAAGCGCTCTGCGCACAGATTCATCGTCGTCAACTATATATATTTTGAGGATAGATTTAATCATCAGTGATGATGATAACAAATTGAAAGTATGGTGTAAATTGGACCTTAGTCCAATAGGGTATCGTGAAAAATTCCAGAAGGGGAAAAACTACTTCTTGGGAGGGGTTATCCCACACTTTTGGGCAAGGCGGACAAGTTCGGCTACTGATGCAGTCTGCATTTTATGCATTACACGACCGCGGTGAACTTTTACAGTTTTTTCAGTAACACCTAACTTAGAAGCGATCTGTTTGTTGAGCATTCCCGAAATTACCCAGCGTAAGCATTCGTATTCCCGCGGAGTAAGGGTGTTAACTCTGCAATTGATTTTTGCCCTTTCATCATCATTTTTTCGTATATGATCAGATTTCTCTATAGCTCTGATTATTGCTGAAAGCAGTTCTTTTTCATCAAAAGGTTTAGGAAGAAAATCCACGGCGCCATTCTTCATGGCTTCAACACTCATGGGAATGTTTCCATGTCCGGTAATAAAGATAATAGATGTTGATGTGTCTTTTTGAATAAGCTCTTTTTGCAGGTCAATGCCGCTTAATCCCGGCATGCGCACATCGAGGACTAAACAAGACGGGCCGCTTCTATATGGTTTTCGTTGAAGGAACTCTTCCGCTGAAGCAAAAGTCTCAACCTTAAACTCCGCTGATTTAATTAGCCTCTCTAAGCCTTTGCGTACAGAAGAATCATCGTCTGCAATAAATACTATTGGGATAGATATTTTCATTCAGAACGCCTTTTATTTATAGGCAGCGTAAAATAAAAGGATGCTCCTTTATCTTTGTTATTTTTTGCCCAGAGAGACCCGCCGTGAGAGTTGATAATTGCCTTATTAATGGCAAGCCCCATTCCCATCCCCTCTTTTTTAGTCGTAAAGAATGGTTCAAAAAGACGGGTTATGCTTTTTTCATCAATTCCGGTTCCGCTGTCTTCTATGCTGACTATTATACTTCCATTGTCTTCTCGCGCTGTCCGGATACATAGGGTCTTTGAATAAGCATCTTTCATCGCTTCAAAACTGTTAAGAATGAGATTTAAAATAACCTGTTGCAACTGTATCCGGTCACCGTCCACAAAGGAAATGTTTTCATCGAGATGAGTATTTAGCGATATATTGTTGATCACTATATTACTTGGAATCAGTGAAAGGACTTCTCTGATAACATCATTAATATTTAATGCTGTAAATTCTAACTCAGATTTTTTTAATAATCCTTTCAGTTTGTTTATGACATCACTTGCCCGTTTATCATCTCTAATGATATCGGCAAGTATATCTTTGATTTCGTTGAGGTCAGGGTTTTCCTTTGCCATAAATCTCTGAGCTGCCTGCGCATTGCTTATAATTGCCATGAGTGGCTGATTTAATTCGTGTGCTAACGCAGCAGTAAGCTCTCCCATTGTTGTCACTCTTGAGACGTGCGTCAGCTCCTCTTGAAGTTTACGCAAACTTTCTTCTTGCTGTTTATACTCGGTAATATCTTGTACTGTGCCAATACCGCTAATGGCCTTGCCCTTTTTATCAAGCTCTACCTGGGCTATTTCCCTAACCCATTTTACGCTACCGTCAACTATTATCCTATGCTCAATTTTATATAGTCCCTTTTGAAGCGCGTATTGCCAGCTCTTACTGACATATTCGCGGTCATCAGGATGAACGATCTTAAGGAATTTCTCATAATCAAGCGGCGATCCAATTTCTAAACCGAATATGCGATAGGTTTCATCAGACCATGTGAGTACGTTTTTAATCGTGTTAAGATTCCAGCTGCCAATATGCGCTACAGTCTGTGCCCTGTTAAGAGCATCCTTAATTATTTCTATCGCTTTATTTGACTCTTTCAGCTCTCGTGTGCGCTCCTGAACTCGTTTTTCCATTTCATGATGAGATCCCTGAAGAAGTTTCTCGGCGCGTTTACGTTCGGTAATATCGAGCCCGTACATATTAACATAGCCACCTTCTTTGACCGGTTTAAGCGAAAAAACTATCGTGCGGTCTTTATCTTCTATTTCAATTTCCTTTTTTTTGCCGGAACGGATCGTATCGGTAATTGATCGTTTAATAAAATAAGGCACATAATGCCCTGGCGCAGACGGCCATTTGCTTATAAATAATTGACTTGCTTCATTAGCAAAGAGGATCTTGCCATCTTTAGCTATACGAAGTACCGGTGAAGGGTTCTCGGAAGGGAATTTTGCCAGGTTTACTATCTTTTCCTCCGCTTGTTTGCGTTCGGTAATGTCCTCCCCAAAACCATAGTAGTTTACTATGACGCCGCGTTCGTCTCTATGGGGGATAACAACAAGGTGTGTATCTACCAATGAACTGTCTTTGCGTTTTAATTTAATATCTCCATCAAAGATACCTTTTTCTTTTGCTGCACGGATAACCTTTTTTGCATCTGCGATAGATGTGTGTAGGTCTTTTGGCTCAAGTTTTCCTATAGATTCCTTTTTCTTATAATAGAATAATTCTTCTGAATGTTTATTCCATACGATAAATTTCCCTGTCCTATCTGTGGCAGCAATATGCAACGGAATATTATCAATAAGCAATTCATATTTAAGGTTGATTTCCTTTAAATTATCTGCCGCCTTTCTATACGAAGAACTTTCAACTGAAACCCATTTCCCCTCCCGTTTTATCAAGGAAAGCTGATGATTATTGACGACGTCTATAACTTGAGAGGCCTTACATTTATCTAAAGAATAAGTGCAAAGAGCCAGCATTCTGAGTTTGCCGATAGCGTTGTTAACCTTTTCCTCATATTCGGTAAAATTCTTCCAGTCTTTTTTCTCCAGCCAAAAGGTATTTCCTGTAAGGCGCAGTCCGGAAAAACCTCTTCTTAGGGCATGGCGTTCCTTCTCTATCCAAGCTGCTAACATCTTGTTCGCATTGAATTTGCCTCCCTTTGTATACCACTGGCTATGATCCAATATTTCTAGCTGTCCTTTTTTAATAAGCTTATCTAAATTCTTCACTTCTTTCTTAAGCACATTTTTTGCCTCTTTTGCGCTTAATGGCTCAGAAGTAACCCAGATGCAGAATTCATTATTCTTTAATCCAGCCTTAAAATAAGGAATGAGTATCTCTAACAGGTCTTTTTTTGTCTGATAGAACTGACATAGATGTGTCCCCCAGGGCATAGTATTAAAATCATTTATTTTTATCTTTCGAAAGTCTAAAGTGTTTTTTTCAATAATTTTCATATGAAGTTAATGTTCTTTTGCACGTCTTATGAATGATGCATTAGCATCCGCTAATATTTATATTAGTATATCCAATTATTTAATAATATAAATAATTATTTTTGAGATAGGAAAAACATTTCAAGTAAAAAATTAAAGAATTAATGGTATTAATGGTGTCAAATATATTTCTCCGGCATACCGCTGGCTCGTATCTTCATAATTCCACTTTTTCCGAAATAATCGCACTGGTATTTTAAGTAATTACTCAGGGTTATCTTCAATAAAAATATTCCTTCTCAAAGTCCCATATTCAGTAAAGCATGCTTGTGATGTCAACAAAATTGTCAGCAAAACACTTATCATGGTGCTTACGACAATACCGATCATGATCATTATCTGATACTTTATGGCGACATCCGGACTGGCTCCACCGAGAATAACACCGGTCATCATGCCTGGAAGCGCCACGATCCCTATGGTAGCCATCGAAGCGATCGTTGGTTTAAGCGCAAGGCGAATGCTTTCTTTCATATATGTCCGCACTGCTTCATGATGGGTGGCTCCCAATGAGAGCACATATAGATATTTTTTTGCGTCTTTCCGGATACTCTTATAGAAAGTGTCTATTCCCACAATATTGCCTCTTAAAGAATTGCCCAGAAGCATTCCGCCAAGAACGATCAGATATCTTGCGTCAAAAACATGATCAAGCCGAATAACAAACATATTGATATAAAAAATAATCACAAATGTCGCCAAGGCAAACGATATAAAGATCGGCGCAAAAATCTTGTCCGGTTTCATGGAGGAACCGCGAATGGCTGAAAAAACCGCGACCAGTATCATTACAAAAAGCCATAAAATATTAATAAGGGCGTTATTCCATAAAAACAGGTATTTCAAAAACACACCAATAAGAACAAGCTGTATCGTCATTCTTGTAGCGGAACTCAAAAGCGGTTTTATAAGGCCAAGCCCATAAACCTGGCTTAAAATAACCGGCACTGCCAGTAATAAAAACACTAATGACAATGAATAAATGGAAATATCTATTGTTTCCACGCTTTTTTCTCCAGGTCGAAAACTTTCACATTAGGATTATCCAGCCATACAGCGTCATGCGAGATGCTGACAACCGTCCAGTCCTTGCGCTCTATAAAAAAATCAGCGGTCTTTTTCTTGAGATTTTTATCCAAAGCCGATGTAACCTCATCCAGAAGGAAAACTCTCCGACCCAATAAAACTGAAACTATAATAGCGACCCTCTGTCTTTCGCCGCCTGAGAGTGCAGAAATATATTTATCAAGCAGATCACGGCCTAATTCAAAAAGATCCATTAATTCGTTAATTCTTTCTTCGCCAAAATTCAAAGAATGATTCGATTTTATACCGGCAACAAAAGAGAACCAATCCGACACTTTATAATCTCCGATACTGACATCCTGATCGACAAAAGAAACCTTTTGTCTCACATGCCAAATAGTATGTTCATCCACAGGATCCCCATCAAAAGACACTCTTCCGCTTTGAGGTCGAACAAACCCAAGGATAAGACTGAAGAGTGAAGATTTGCCAAGTCCTGATTTGCCTAAAACGACAACCTTCTCACCCTTAGCGATCTTAAGGGAAAGATCGTTAAAGATCATCTTTCCGTCAAAATATAAATTTATATTCTCATACTTGATCATGATTCCCTTGCTACTTCACCAGCGCCCCGGCTAGCGGGAGCATCGACTTACTATCCTCAGCATCGTTTCCCGATAACGTGACCAATCGCCAGCCGAAGGTCCTTAGAAAAACCTTCTTTTTTGATATCACTTTATTATTCATGTAGTTATGCAAAATTTTAGCGTCACGTAATCTCACAACTTTCAGTTAAAAAAGGACTAAAATATCACGTACGTTCATCTGCTATTATATTCTCAAAATTAAGCTTTTCGATTTCATGACTAATTTTTCCTCCCCACAAATCCTTTCTCATTTCAATAGCCAATTTTTTATAGTTTTCATGAGAAGGCTTATTTAAAAAAGTATGTGCTCTTAGTAAAACTTCATCTGAAGCGTAAAGAATCATATTGTTCCATTCTGTTTTCAGTTCTAAAAATAACTTTTCTTTTGAATTTAGGTCGGGTCTATGGATTATCAGGAAATCTGACTCATCTTTGTATTCTAGAAAACCATACATTAAAAGAATGATGGCTTTATATCGAGTTTCTTTATACTGTTGTTTTTGCAAAGAAATGGTTTTATTGCGTTCCCAAATACTGTTAAAAAAGGCCCCTGCAATGCCTCCCAATCCTAGCAAACTCAATATTGGTACAATTTCGTTAATCATAATCGATAATCCTCCACAAAAATGGTTATTTTAAGTTACTCTTTCCAAGATTGCATTTCGCACAAAGAGTCTGCAAATTATCCATGTCTGTCTGTCCGCCCTTGCTCCAGGGGATAATATGATCTACGTGTAATTCAACTCCCATTTTAATAGCCGGGCTAGCCCCGCAATTACAACAAGTAAAATGGTCCCTTTGCAATACCTTCCACCGCAGTCGAAGTGATGGGTCACGACCTGCTTTGGCGGAACCTGTATTATTATCGCTCATACATGCCTTGGGCGATCCTAGTCCAGATGAATTGGCATAATCAACAAAAGCCTCTAACGCTTTTGTCCAAGAACTAAAGCGACGATTATACGGCGACTGGGATATTAATGATGGCGTTTTCGCAAGTTCACTCCGGCGAGGTTGTCTTCCATAATGTTGCCATAAATTAAATAAATTCTCAAATAACCGTATATCCGGGATATCTATTTCATTTGAACGCCCAAGTCCTGCTGTCGAAAGAGTTTTATTCCATGATCCAAAACGACGAATAAGTGTGCTGTAATCATAAACACCAAGCTCACCATACTTCTTTTGGGGAACAGTCTTCGAGTTTAAAATATTAGCGACTCTTTTAAGATCTGATAATAACTCAGAATCGCTGACGGGAGAGCCTTTAACGCGGGATAATTTGAATAACGGTTTCTTCATCATTTATTCATCTTTGCCTTCAAACAAATTTAGGTATTCTTTATACACAAACAAACGACCGTATTTCTTGGCTTTATCTTTAGGGGCTAAAATTCCTAATTTTACAAATCGATCAACCAGTTGATTTGCCGCTTCGCGCGATAAAGCTGCAACTTCCTCTATTTTTCTGACATTTATTATCGGAATTCTATATAGGTTTTTTAGCAAAACTATAGCGTTTTTACTTGCTCTGCCTAATTCTGATACTTTATGCAAGTCTTTTTCGCGTAACTCGATAACCTTATTTGAAGTTTCAATCGCCTCTCCGGCAACTCTAACGATGCCTTTCAGGAAAAAATCCAACCATGAAACAATATTTCCTTTTCTGTACTCCTCGAGCATTGAAAAATATAGATCTCTATGTTTTTTGAAGTGTTCCGAAAGATACAATACCGGCCTTTCCAATATTTTTTGTTGGCAAAGATAGAAAGTTATAAGCAATCGCCCCGTTCTTCCGTTTCCATCTAAAAAAGGATGTATTGTCTCAAACTGACTATGTATCAAAGCCGCTTTTATTAAGATAGGTAAATCCTTGTGGGAATAAAAGAATTTTTCCAGATCGCCCATTGCTTCCATTACGTATTCTGCAGGCGGTGGAACAAAACGAGCATCTGCAGGATTCGTTCCCATAATCCAGTTTTGCGATTTTCTAAATTCTCCGGGATGCGGATTTGTAGAGCTTCTGGCTTTAGTCAGTAAGGTAGCGTGAACTTCTTTAATCAGCCTTAATGACAATGGCAATTTATCCATCCGCTTCAAACCCTCATTCATTGCCTTTATATAATGCAGAATGTCATCAACGTCTTTAGGCAGGTCAGGCGTTCGCTCAACCTCTGCCTGTAGCGCATCGGTAAGTTTTGCCCTTGTGCCTTCCACTTGGCTTGAGTAAGCCGCTTCTTTATTGATATACATAAAGATAAAAAAATCGATATCCGGCAAGAGCTTGGTCAAGCCATCTAATTTGCCGAGTTGCAGATTAGCATTGGCGAGAAGTTTTACTATTTTTGGCTCATTAAGAGATAATTCTACCGGAGGGAATTTCTCAAGCATAAAAGCTTTATAACCGGTTTTCTGTTGGACATACTTTCCTATAGTCGTCATTTAAACCTCCAAATTGACTCTTCCAAAGATGTCAACATTATAAGCTGAAAGTTGACATCTGTCAAGAAGATGTCAACTATAATTTCAAATCTTAAAATTACGACGTATTTTACACAACCCTATCACTCGCAATCATTTAGCTTCTTTAGTGTACATTCTAGACTCTAATGCAACGCTAACATTTGATATAATTGAATGAATATCAGATGAAAGGAGTTGCAAAT
>Ga0208373_1001549_pt1 | contig 30023 bp, 29 predicted proteins | sample RifOxyC2_FD_184036 | JGI IMG/M metagenome (GOLD analysis project Ga0208373, IMG submission 184036) | Soil microbial communities from Rifle, Colorado - Rifle Oxygen_injection C2 (SPAdes) | ecosystem: Environmental > Terrestrial > Deep subsurface > Rock core/Sediment | place: Rifle, Colorado... | reverse complement strand
GGAACGAACCAGCTTGCCACGATTTCCGCCGCGTCCATTTCTGATTCCGCAGCGCCGGTTATCCTGGTCGTCACACCGTCCGACGGTGCCGAGGGCGTTGCCACGGACGCGTCCGTGTCCGTTACATTCTCCGAGGCAATGGATACCGTTTTCGCTGAGGGCACGGAGTTTGCCGCCACTCCAGATGCCACGAGCTGGTCTGCCGCGTGGAGCCTGTCCGACTCGGTCGTCACTCTCTCGCACTCGAACGATTTCAACTGCAACACTACGTACTCGGTAGCGCTCGATGCGGCAGAGATCGCCTCGTCAAACGCTGAAACGCTTCTCACTACCGGCCCGGAAGACGGGACATGGTGGTTCGCGATCCGCTCGTGCGGCGGCAGTGGTGGAGGCGGCGGCGGTTCGAGTACTATGACAGGCACAACCCCAGTCGTAATGCTCACTAACCCGGATAATGGAGATTCGTTTGCGGGTGGCGAAGATGCGACGGTGGGCTGGACGACATCTGGCCCCGGGCACGACACGATCTCGCTTGCATACTCGCTCGACTCCGGAGTCACGTACGTACAAGTGGCGTACAACCTTGCCAAGGAACTCGGTATATATGCATGGACGCTTCCGAATGTAAACGCGAGCGACGTCATCCTGAAGATCATTTCTTACGACACTGGCAAGGGGACTCTCGACACGGATACCGTCACATTCGACATCTCATATTCCGAGGAGGCCGATGCCGAGGCGGTTGCCAAGGAAGAAGGCCTTGGTTCCACCGATGGAACCGAAACGGATTCCGAGGGTCGCAATATTGCCCCGGGATCAGGTGAATATGGTTCGTCGCCACTTGATGGTTCTGAGGAGGAAATCTCTGTGGTGTTGGCAGGGCAGTTTGTCCGTGCCTATGGCTTCCCATCCATCTACTATGTTGATTCCGGTCTGGGACGCCGCGTATTCTGGGACACCAACGCCTTCTTCACATGGGCTGATTCCTGGAACAATGTGGTATGGGTGACTGATGCCACGCTTCCGACCATGGCCTTCGGCGATGCCATGCTGCCGAAGCCTGGCGTCGTACTCGTGAAGGTCCAGAGCGACCCGAGGGTCTACGTCATCGGTGAGGACGGGGCCGGAAACACGATTTTACGCTGGGTTCCGTCCGAGGACATTGCGGCCGCGCTTTTCGGAAGCGACTGGGCAGACTATGTGATCGACGTCGACGCGACCATCTTCTCCAAGTTCGGGGCCGGAGATGACATGGGCGTGATCGATTACGTTGACACTCGCGTAATGAAGACGCGCGCTATGCTCTCAGATCTCGCCATCTAAGAATGCAAAATATTCTCCTATGTCCTTTTCTCCCGCCGAAATTCTCTATATCGTTCTTTCGTTCTGCGTCTTCTGGATCAGTGCGGCGCTGTTCTGGTTCATCTGGCAGGCCGCGCAAATCCTGAAGAACGTGAACGGCGCCGTCGACGAGGCGCGCGACAAAATCGGAAAGATCGAGTCCGCCATTACCGGCATCAAGAATCGCTTCGACGCCATGACCACGCCCGTCGGTCTGCTCGTCGACGGGCTCAAGAAGGTCGTCGAATACGCCATCGAAAAGCGAGCGTCGCGCAGGAAAGATTTCGAAGAATGAAAACGAGGGCCGATTGGCCCTCGTTTTCGTCTATGCGAGCATCGCGATCGCTTTCTGCAGCGCATCGTGCTTTTTAACGACCGCCGACGCGATCGCGGCGAGACGGTCGAGGGTTTCGGATTCGTATGGCGTGACGATTCGGCCGTCTTCGTAGTCAAGATCATCTCTCGCGACGCGAAAACGTTCCTCGAACGCGGCCTGGATCGAGCGGATCTCGGCTTCGGCCGCCTCGGCCTGCTGCGCCCGTGCTCCCAGAAACTCGGCCGCCTTGTCCTTCGGCATCGTCCTGAGCGATTCCTGTTCGTTCGCGAGCGAGGCCAGATTGGCCGCCCACGCTTCTTTCCATGCGGTGAGACGGTTGACGTCGGCGGCAAAGCCGTCCGTGAATTCACGGACGCGTTGTCGCTCGGTCGCGCGTTCCTCGAGCGCGCCGAAGACTCGTGACATCGACTCGGCGGCGTCGTCTGCCGCCGTCAGCTCGGCATTTCCGATTTCGCCGAGCTCGTTGCGCAGCGCGGCGAGCGTCGCTTTCTCCTCGGTTTGCAACCGTGCAATCTCCTTCTTCACCTGGTCGAGCGCGTCGCCCGCGTCCCGCCCCGCGTCCAGGTTGGCCCCGATTCGCGACAGCGCGCCGTTCACCGTGTCCTTCGCCGTGTCCGTCAGGTGCATGCTCCGGTCGGCCTGCGCCGCGGCCCGCCGTTCGGCTTCCGCGAGCGCCGCCTCCGCGGCCGCGCGCTCGCCACGCTCGGCTTCGACGCGGTCAAAAAACGCCTCCAGCTCCTCGGGAACGACAAACGTTTCCGGCGCGGTATCGCCGTCAGGCCCGCGCTTCGTATCGTGTCCGGTCCGTTCTTCTTCAATCATATTGCTGGCGGATTTCTTGGATCCGCTTCTGTTCAGCCGTCCGAATCGTCTCACCGACGATTTGCTTGCGTCGAACGTCGAGCGCCGCAAACCGCTCCGCGAACGTTCGACGCAGGTCCGCGGCCGCTTTCATAAGTTCGCGCGATGTGCGTGCCATATGTGGCATTATAACCCGATTGGACAAAAAAAAGGAGGCCGGTTCAGGCCTCGAGGAGGAAGCGTGCCTGCTCATCCCAGATTGCCCGGAGGTCCGGGCGACTTGCGGGATCGATTCGGATCAGGCCGTGATAGGCGTCCGGGCGCCGCAGCTCGATGACGTTGTCGCCGGAGTAGTCCGCGTTGCGGACGAAGATGTCCCGCGTGCCGAGCGTGACGAATGTTGGAGCTTTGATGGGTTCGGTCGTTACGCGCGCACCGGGGAGAAACAGATGCGCGACCTTCCACCACATGCGTTCGGGCGACATGCTCGCGAGCAGCTCTGCCGCATGCGCCGCGTCCTGTCCGCCGCACATGATGCGGTTGACCTCGTCGATGTTCGCGGGCATGACCGTCCCACCGAATGCACGGAACATGAACGACGGGACGGCGAGGAACACGTCGAGCGTCCCGAGTACTGGCACGCCGTGGCGCGGTACGCCGCCAATGTGAGCGACGCGTTTGAACGCGGACGCAGTCTCCAGAAGATCGACAACGCCAGCGAGAACTTGCCGTCCCATGCTGTACGCGAGCGCGACCGGACGTATGCCGGAGTCCTGGCGCGCGCACAGCCGTCTGACCACGTCCGTGACGATGTCCTCGAACGTCGCGCCACGGTAGACTATCGGAACGATTTCGACCTGCGGGTCGAATGTGCGCAGGGCCACGACCTGATGCTCGAACCACCAGAGCACGCGCTCCGGCGAGTCATTGCCCCATGCGCCTGGGAAGAGAAAGACGACGTTTCGCACGTTGCCTCCATTTTGGATCGCGGGTCGCAAACATAGTCTGATGTTGAAGATTTGTCAACAGGGTGGCGCGTGGTAAGCTACCAGCGATCCATATATGTCATCGCGTTTTGTCCATCTGCACGTGCACAGCCATTATTCGCTCCTCGAGGCGCTTCCAAAGCCCAAGGAGATTTTGAGGCATGTCCAAAAGCATGATATGGACGCGGTGGCGATCACGGACAATGGGAACCTGTACGCGGCCATCGAGTTCTACCAGAAGGCGAGGGACGCGGGCGTGAAGCCGATCATCGGATTCGACGCGTACCTGGCGAAGGAGGGTCGCCTGCAAAAGCGCGCGAAGATCGATACCAAGAACAACCGTCTGGTATTGCTCGCGGAAACGAACGAAGGATATTCCAACCTTCTGAAACTTTCCTCAGTGGGATTCCTGGAAGGGTTCTATTACAAGCCGCGCATTGATCGCGAGGCACTCGCCGGAAATACCAAGGGGCTGATAGCGCTTTCCGGCGGTCGTGCCGGCGAAATTGAGGAGGCGATCGCGTTCGGCGATCCGGACCGCGCGAAGGCGCTCATTCGCGAGAATGTCGCCCTGTTCGGCGACGGAAACTTTTTTCTCGAGCTCGTCGACCGTCCGGAAATCGGGGAACAGGAAACCGTGAACGCCGCGCTGATCGAGCTTGGAAAGGAACTCGGCGTGCCCGTGGTCGCGACCAAGAATACGAACTACTTGAAACCGGGGGATGCCGAAGCATGGAAGATTCTGAACTGCATCAAGGGACAGCAGACCATCGAGACGTTCGAGCGGCGTATGCAGTACGAGTACGACGCAAGCATGGTGTCTGGCGAGTACATGGAAAAACGGTTCGCGGACGTGCCGGAAGCGATTGAGAACACGCGGCGCATCGCGGACCGGTGCCGCGTCGAGTTGGAACTGGGCAAATGGAACTTCCCTGATTTCAAGATACCGGAAGGGAAGACCTTTCTCGACGTGCTCACGGCGCGCGCGTACGGCGAAATCGAGAGCAAGGGCGTGGCGTTGAACGAGGAAGTAAAGACCCGTCTCGATTATGAGCTTGCGATCATCGAACAGAAGGGATTCTGCCCTTACTTTTTGATCGTGTCCGATTATATCGAATGGGCGCGGCGAAATGGCATCGTGACCACCACGCGCGGAAGCGCGGCCGGTTCGCTCGTCGGATTTTCCATTGGCATCTCGACCGTGAATCCGCTCCGGTACAAGCTTCCGTTCGAGCGCTTCCTGAACCCGGAACGCCCATCCGCCCCGGATGTCGACGCCGACTTCGCCGATAACCGCCGCGACGAGATGCTTGGGTACGTCACGGAGAAGTATGGGGCGGAGAAGGTGGCACAGATCTGCACGTTCGGCACCATGGCCGCGCGCGGGTCCATGCGCGACGTCGGCCGCGCGCTTGGCTACGAGTACGGGTTCGTGGACAAGGTGGCAAAGACCGTTCCCATGGGCAGCCAGGGATTTCCGATGACGCTCGATCGCGCGCTCGAGGAAACGCCGGACTTGAAGAAGCTGTACGACACCAACGCCGAGGTGCGCCGCATGATGGATCTTGCCCGCCAAATCGAGGGGTGCGCGCGCCACGTGTCCATCCACGCCGCCGGCGTCGTCATCTCCCCCACCGCGCTCACGGACTTCACCCCTTTGCAAATCGACACGCGCGAAGGCAAGACCATCACGCAGTACGAGATGCATGCCGTCGAAGCGGCGGGTCTCGTGAAGATGGACTTTCTCGGGATCCGCAACCTATCGATTCTCGGGGACGCCATCGCGCTCGTGAAGCGCACCAAAGGCGCGGCCATCGTGCTTGAGCAAATTCCCGTGGACGATCCGAAAACATTCGAGCTCCTGGCGAATGGCAAGACCATGGGCACGTTCCAGCTGAACGGCGACGGCATGACCAAGTATCTCATGGAGCTCCGGCCGGAGCGCATCGAGGACATCATGGCCATGGTGGCGCTATATCGCCCGGGCCCGATCGATTCCATTCCCGAGTACATTCGCCGCAAGCACAACCCGAGCCTCGTGAAGTACATGGATCCTCGGATGCGCGACATTCTCGACGCGTCCTACGGAGTGATCGTGTACCAAGACGACGTCATGCTCATTGCCATCAAGCTTGCCGGATATTCCTGGCTCGAGGCGGACAAGCTGCGCAAGGCCATGGGAAAGAAGATTCCGGAGGAAATGCAAAAGCAGAAGGAAAAGCTACTGCAGGGATTCGTCAAAAATGGGATGACGAACACGAAGGCGCAGGAACTTTGGAAGCTCATTGAGCCGTTCGCGGCGTACGGCTTCAACAAGGCGCACGCGGCGAGTTACGGAATGATCGCGTACGACACCGCGTACATGAAGGCGAACTATCCGGCGGAATACATGACCGCGCTCATGACCGCGGAATCCTCGGATCTGGAAATGATCGCCGAGGCCGTGAAGGAGTGTCGGCGCATGGGCATTGACGTGCTTGCTCCGGACATCAACGAGTCGCGGCTGAACTTTACGTATGTCGATGACAAGACCGTTCGCTTCGGGTTGGTGGCGATTAAGAACCTGGGCGCGGAAGTAATCGAGTCCATCATCGCGGAGCGCGAGGCGAACGGGACGTACGCGGATCTCGCGGACTTTGCCCGGCGCGTGCACCACCGGGCGTTTAACAAAAAATCGCTTGAATCGCTCGTGAAGTCCGGCGCGCTCGACCGGTTTGGCGATCGAAATCAACTCCTCGAAAACATGGAGCGTATTTTGCTATTCAACAAGGACGCCCAACGACAGATGGAGAGTAACCAGGTGTCATTGTTCGCGGCCGCGCCGCACGTGGCGACCGCCGGGATCACGCTGCGCCCGGCCAAGGCCGCCGCGAGACGCGAAGTGCTCCAATGGGAAAAGGAACTGCTTGGCCTGTACGTGTCCTCGCATCCGTATGAGGAGGTGGCGAAGTCGCTTGGCGACACGGTCAGCCCGATCATCGAGGTGCTGAAGAAGCCCGACGGGGAATTCGTGCGCGTTGGCGGCTCGTTGACCACGGTAAAGGAAATCGTGACGAAAAAAGGTGACGCCATGGCGTTCGTCGGGTTCGAGGACCTGTCAGGAAGGACGGAACTGCTTGTGTTTCCGCGCACGTTCGCGCAGTACAAGGACGCGTTGGTTCCGGATGCCATCGCGGTTGTGTCCGCGAAAGTGTCGCGCAGAAAAAAAACGAAGGGGACAGAGGGAACAGAGGACGAGGAGGTTTCCTTGATCGTGAACAGCCTGGTGCTGGTCGAGGACGAGGACGTGAAGGGTCTCACCGAGATGCTGAGGTCGGGCGGCTGGATCGACGAGACCGATCGCCAAAAGGTTCTGAAGAAAGACGCCGATGCGTCAGGATCCCATGGTCTCGCGACCTCATCCGTCTCCATCGCCCTCCGGGGACGACCCACGCACGAGATGGTGGAACGTTTGCGCGAGGTTTTGCGCGCCAATCCGGGAGGAAAGCGCGTGTGCATGCTGGTCGAATCCGGCGGCGGCACGCGCAAGATCGAGACCGAGTATTCCATTCATCCGGATCCCGCGGTCATCGACGAAATTGCCGCGATTGTCGGGAGACAGAACGTGGTGGTAGTGGCATGATCGATTTTGACACACTGGCCCTGAGCCTTTATTCGTTTGTTGTTTAGCTTGGAAGGCCATATACTTATTTATGACAGAAGGGAGAATAGAACCGGGATTTATACATGAAGCGCCTCCTGGTGACAGAAATCGTGTCGTTGAACCAAGACAGGGATTGTCTATTGAATTACGAGATCAGATTCGCGCATTACGTGCTGCAGCGGATGCCAGGCTTCGGCGCGTTTCATACGATCTTGGCGGACTGGATTTAACCGAGAGAGGAATGGAACCAGGACGAATTACCCCGGAAGAGTTTCTTTTTGAATTCGAGACCAGATTTCGTACCGGTTTTCATCTTCTTTCGAAGGACATGCGAAGTGAAATCGAAGGGGATTTGAGGAAAATTAGGCGCTTGCTTCAGGAAAGACGTCGGGCCGATGAGCGTGGCGACAACTCTGACGATATAAACGACCAAATGCGTGAGCTCGAGGCCTCGGTGCGCGTTGCGGAGTTGGTTATCGATCAATCGTTGTCGGAACGAGAGCTTGTTGTACGCTTTTTTCTTCGTATACGGCGAATGAGCTCGCCGACGCGCTCCGAGGTGGGATGGAGCATCAGCGATATTTGACACAGGTCATTTTCACACAGCTCAAGGAAGTTGAGGCCGGGCGGTTGCCAACCTCACCTGCCTCCATTATTCGTAGTAGCCTTCCAGAGTCGCTGCGAAATGGGTATGACGTTTTGATATCGGCGCGTATCCCTTCCGGTGTACTCGTTCAGGCCGACCGTGTGGTTCAGCAGATGCGGAACCAGTTTTTTACGGAAGCGGCCAACAGTCTGAATGAAGTGCTGGATGCCGTGTCAGGAAACACGGGCGTCGTCGCGGATCTCAGGGACTTGTCCGCCATGCTTTCGGAGGAGGAACAAAAGGAAGCGGCGCGTTTCGAAGGGATGTTTCGCCTTCAAGGTGAGATGTATGACGCGATCAAGGCCGCGCACCCTGAGCGCGTGGCGCAGCTCGATCGACGCCGTGAGATTGAGGTCGCTTTTATGTACGGAGAAATCGTTTCTCCACCAGTGCCGTTGTTTAGAACGCCGAAAGGAAACTCCGGCAGTCCGCACGTCGCCGTTGTCTCACACGAAGGAAAACGGCATCGGGCGATTATCAAATTTGGTTTCTCCGAACGATTTTCTAGAAGTGGCGTTGTGGCTGGCAATGGCTATTGGCGCGAGGTCTCGGGCGCGATGCACGCAGTGGGCATGGGAGTTGACGCTCCTGCGGTTGTCTCCAGACGGTTAGATCGGTATGGTCCGGCGACCTTAATGGAATTCCTAGACGGTTCTTCGTGCGAGATGGTTTCCAATTGGTTCACTGACAGTGATCGAAGGATACATCCGGAGATTTTCAATATAGCCGCGAATGATTGGCTGACATGGCGGACAGATGGTGCTCCTCGCAATTTGGTTACCACGATTGAAAATACGATCGCCGTGATTGACTTTGGTTCGGATTTTTCAACTGATTTGACCGTTGCGCTTAGTTCCGCTGCGTTATATCTGGTTTCAAAGCTCGATTATGAGATTCCGGAGGAGGTAAGGCAATGCGTCCGGGAGTGGGGGAGATCTACGGAACGTCAGATATTCGATCAGATATTTGCGTTGGCTCCCGAAGACATGAGTGGATACCGGCGAGCATATGAGGTGAGACTCGCACAGATGCTTGCCGCGTTTGACACAATGGATAGGCGTATAGCGTTTCCTCCGTATTCAGTATCGTTCAGGAAAGATTTCGGTCGGGAATTTTTCCTAGAATTTTTACGTTTCGGCAATACATGAGAATTTGCGCATAAAGAGAATATTTAATACGAGATATGCATCAGCTATTCGATAAAAACAGGGGTGCTCGCGTAGAATTATTTCGTTTGGAGCACGGTGAACCATTGCTCGCTGCCCTGGCATCGATCGAAAATGGGATCGTCGCCATTACAGGCGACCCAGACGCGGTCGCAATGTTGAACGCGGGGATTACGGATCCGCTGACAAATCGACCAATGACAACAGACGACGGATTCGCATTTCTTTCGGCGCTTTCCTCGGTGTATAAGAATCCGTATCTGTACGCGACTGATGTTATTTTTGACGATGAAGCTGCGGCATGAGTTCGAATAGTTTGGTTTTTTGGCTAGCCGTGGTATTATAGAGGCAAATAATGGAGGAATTATGTCGTCCATTGCAAAGAAAACTAAGTTAGGAAGGCCAGGTGGTGGAAAGGCTGTGAGGCGGGAAGTACAGCCGTCCCCGTCGCTTAACCTGTATCGCCGCATCGCGGTTGGATTTGTCGTGGCGGTTGCGCTGATGCTCGGGGCCGTCGTGTACATTTCGACGGTATCGGCGACCATTCACGTGACGCCGGTCACGGAAACGATCAAGACCGAATTTTTGGTGGACGTGGCCAAGACCCCCACGAAGGACACCGAGGTACAAGGTCTCGTGGTGACTGCCACGGTTGGGAAAAGCCAGTCGTTTTCGCCGAGCGGCGATGGAATGAAAGAGGTGGAGGAGAAGGCGTCCGGAGCCGTGATTATTCATAACACGTCTTCCCGTAACCAGCCGCTCGTGGCCACCACGCGCCTCCTGACTCCCGATGGCGTGTTATTCCGCATCGACGACACCGTTACCGTGCCGGCAGGAGCAACGGTAACGACGACGGCGCATGCCGACGTCGCGGGTGCGATCGGAAACGTGGCGCCGACCAGATTTACGATTCCAGGATTGTCCGAATCCCTGCAGGCGCAGATTTATGCCGAGAGCGCGGAAGCGTTCACGGGTGGGCTGCGTCAGGTCGCGGTCATCAACCAGCAGGATATTGATCGTTCTTCTCTGGAGCTTCGCGGGATGCTCGAAGAGGACGCAAAGGCCGCGCTGCGCGCGCAGGCCGGCGAAACCTCCTACGCCGGAGAAACGTTTTCCTTCGAGATTCTCGAGCAGTCGAGCGACATTCCGTCCGGCACGGAGGCATCCTCGTTCGTGCTAACCATGTCCGTGCGATCAAGCGGGGTTTTCTATGATCGGTCCGCGCTTCAGTCCATCGCGGTACGCAAACTGTACGAGCAGCTCGACGCCGGGATCGACTTCGCGTCTCTTGACGGATCCGCGACCCAGGTAACGGTAGACAAGGCCGACGCTAGCCTTGGGACCGCGAATTTGCGCGTGTACCTCGACGGACTCGCCGTTCCTTCGGTGACGAGCGAATATTTTGACTCCGGACGGTTCGTCGGCATGAACGCGTTTGAGATCAGGAAGTTGTTGGTAGGAGAGGGAGTCGCCACGGACGTTTCCGTGGAGTTTACCCCATTTTGGATGGATCGCGTTCCGCGCCTGAAGGATCACATTGACGTTGAAATTGAGTAGTTGACAGCGCCGTTTGACGGCGCTACTCTATTTATACCGTAAGGACAGGGGACACGTTTTTTCCACACCGGCCAGCAGAGACTCGGAATCGAGGCTGAGAGTTCCGGGAGGCACGATGGAGAAGGCACCACCCCTCGAGCGGTCGCGCGCTGGCGTTCGGCGCATTGAGCGGCTTGTCCGGGAAACATCCGGCAGGCAATTCGGGTGGAACCGTCCGGCAGAGCCGGACCCCGAACTTCACTTATTCCGTGAAGTTTTTTGTTTCTATGAACGAGTCATCCATTCACGCCATGCGGCATTCCGCCGCGCACGTCCTGGCCGCGTCCATCTCCGAGTTGTATCCGGGAGCGAAGTTCGGCGTCGGTCCGGTCATTGAGGACGGATTTTATTATGACATGGCCTTGCCCGAGCCGCTAAACGAGGAGTCGCTCGCGGTCATCGAGAAAAAGATGCGGGAGATTGTCGCGCGGGACGATGCGTTTCGCCGCGAAGAGCTGTCCATGGACGACGCGATCGCATTTTTTGGCGCGCATGGCCAGGACTTCAAGGTTGAATTGCTCAACGACCTCAAGACGCGAGGGACGACCAAGATGCGTCCGGACGAGACGCAGGACGTTGTCGGGCCGGTAGATCACGCAAGCGTGTATCATACCGGAGCATTCGTGGACCTGTGCCGCGGCCCGCACGTTGAACGCGCGGGACAAATCGGCGCGTTCAAGCTGACCAAGGTCGCGGGTGCCTACTGGCGGGGGGATGAAAACAATCCGCAGCTCCAGCGCGTGTACGGCGTGTGTTTCCCGACGCATGAGGAACTGGATCGGCATCTTGCCATGCTGGAGGAGGCAAAGAAACGCGATCACAAGGTGCTTGGTCCGGCGCTCGATTTGTTTACGTTCTCCGAGCTTGTCGGGGCCGGACTTCCGCTCTGGACTCCGCGCGGGACCGTTTTGCGGAACGTCCTCGACGCATTCGTGTGGAAACTTCGCCACGCGCGCGAGTACGAGCGCGTCGAGATTCCGCACATCACGAAAAAAGACTTGTATATAAAGAGCGGGCATTGGGAAAAGTATCAGAACGACCTGTTTCGCATCACGACGCGCGAAGGCCATGAGTTCGCGATGAAGCCGATGAATTGCCCGCATCACACACAGATTTACGCCCGTCGGCAATGGAGCTATCGGGAACTGCCCCAGCGGTACGCGAACACCACCATGTGTTATCGCGACGAACAAACAGGCGAACTTGCCGGATTGTCGCGACTTCGCGGATTCACGCAGGATGACGCGCACGTGTTCTGTCGCATTTCCCAGGCCAAGGAAGAAATTCAAAAGATCTGGGAAATCGTTCATGCGTTCTACGGCGCGTTCAATCTTCCGCTTCGGTTGCGCTTGTCCTTGCGCGATCCGGCGCATCCTGAAAAATATCTTGGGGATCAGTCACATTGGGATCAGGCAGAACGAATCCTTAAGGAGGTCGCGCAGGAAAACAAGATTGAGTTCGTCGAGGCTCCGGGGGAGGCCGCGTTTTACGCGCCGAAGCTCGATTTTCTTGCCAAGGATTCGATTGGCCGCGAATGGCAGGTCGCCACGATTCAGCTCGACGTGAACATGCCGGACCGGTTTGATCTCACGTGTATCAATGAAGCCGGGGAGCATGAGCGCATCGTCATGATCCACGCGGCCATCATGGGCGCGATCGAGCGGTTCCTCTCCATTCTGATCGAGCACACGGCCGGGGCATTCCCCATGTGGCTGGCGCCGACGCAGGTTCGGCTCGCGACCGTGAGCGACGCGTTCGTTCCGTTCGCGAAGGAGCTGAGGGAGAGTCTCGCGGAGGCCGGGCTGCGCGTGGAGCTCGACGCGTCCGACGAGAAGGTGGGGAAGAAGATTCGCGCCGCGGCGATGATGAAGATTCCTTGGACCGTGGTCATCGGCGCGAAGGAGGCCGAGGGAGGGGACTTCAAGATAAACGTATTCGGACAGGAAGAAGACATTCTCATTCCGGCGGGCGAGTTGGTTGCCCGCGCGCTCGAGGAATCAAAGACGCCCCGCTCGTAGCGGGGCGTCTTTTTCCTTGCCTTGGTTACCGAATACTCTTCATGAGATCAAGAAATCGCTGATGATCTTCGAGTTTTTGTCCCAGCTCGGCGCGCTTCATTGCCGAAATCGCCGGAGAATCCGTTCGTGAGAGCTCTTTCATGACTTCCATGCGCTCTCTCATTTCCGTGATTTTAGCCTTTCGTTCCGCGGCCTTCAGCCTGAGAAATTCTGCCTTCGATGGGAGCCCCGCTTCATTCATGGCCTCGTCAAGATTTTTGAGGGCACGTTCGAGATTGCGTGGGTCGCCTTTCGCAAAGATCGTATCGACACGAGAAGGCTTTGCCTCCGGCGCAAGCAGGGAATCATTTCGTTCTCCGGTCATTCCCTTCGTGTCGGCGATCACGCTGCCGGTTGGCGCGGCCATAACGTCCACGGCTTCCTGAAGCGACGCGGTTTCGCGCTCTGGACCTTGGTCGTCCTGGTGGGGAAGTCGCTGGTCGGGAGAGCCGGCCTTCAGACCAAACAGAAGGGCCATGCCGAGCAGTGCCTTGCGTCCGGTTTTTGCCAAGCCTTGCAGAAATCCCTTGTTGGCGGGCGCTACTTCCTCCTCGAGAAGGTCGGACACGTCAGGAACCTTTGATTCGCCGGTAAAGACAGGCATGTCATAATCCTCCATGGCCGTCGGATTTTTCTTGCGTTGACGTCGTTCGTTTCGCGCGATGATTGCTTCTGCCCGCTGTTCTGCCGCATGACGTTCGGTGATCTCGCCTGGCTTGTCCAAGTGTCGGTCGTATGTGATGCCATCGTCCACGATCGCCTGCTCGAGCGGCGCGCCCGGCCCTTCCTTGACGGCTCCGGCACGCACGCGCTCGACGATCAGTTCTGGCTTCAGGGCTTCCAGCGCCGCCATTTGCTCCTCCTTGGTCACCGGCGCGTGGAGTTCGTCGACCGCGACGCCGCGTTTCAGCTTTGTGACGTCTTGCCTAGTGATAAATTCGTCAAGACCATTCGCTTCTGCTTCCTTGAGGACGGCGGCGGCAGACGCCTTTGGATTTTCGGTCAGGTATTGGACGGCCCACTCCGCGACGTTTTGCTGGATCATGCGGTCGATTGCGTTCACTCGGCCCGGGAGCGATGCGTCGGCCGGATTCTCTCTCATTCTCTTTTCGGTTTTCTTCAGCACTTGGACATCCGAAAGAATGTCAGAAACGTTGTCCGCCCGTTTTGGCTTGCCGACCGTTTCCGCAAGCGCGCTTACCTGCCTTGATGCCTCCGCAAGAACCTTTCCGCGAACGGCATTCTCCAAGTTGCGTTTGGCACGCGGTCCGGCAGATTGGCTGAATGCGTCGCCGAACACGCGCGAGCGCTCGCCCAACAAGGAGTTGCGCAATCCTTCCGCGACGATGCCGGTGTATCCGGAGTCCGTCACGGCCTTCTCGACGAGTCGGTCGTATTCCGACATCGCGTCGATCGCGTCTTCCATGACCCTGTACATGGCTCCCTTGATGTCACCCTCCTTTCGGGCGAGGGCAAGGATGTTTTCCTTGTTCGCGCCAAAAAGCTCCGTGGCCATGGCGCTGTCAACGTTCGCGCCGGCCGTGACCGCGGCAACGGTACGCTCAAAGTCCCTGTCCGCGCGCGCCTCGGCCCTGTTTAATTCTTCGCGCGACATGGACACGAACCGTTCATTTCCGGAATTATCGACGACGGACACGCGTTCCGCGCCCGCGTCTCTGCCCCTGATCTCCCTGATGCCAAGGAGTTTTTTAGTCGCGTCAACATGTTTGCGAGATTTTGGCGGTTCCGCTTCCGCGTGTGATGAAAAGGGTTGTTCGGCGCGTCGTGGCATAGGATTGCGATTAATCACGATAAATTATATCACAAAATGTTTTTGAACCCAATGGAGCGCTATCGAACCTTGACGAAACGGCACGGATCGGTTAGGGTGGTTATCCCAATGAACCGGTGGGCGGGGATGGAGGAGTCGATGGGAGGTCAAGTTATCGAGTTCGGGTCGGGCCATGTGCTCGACGATGGAACGCGGCTGGGCGAAGAGCCGGCGTCGGATTCGTGGAAGACGAATATCGGCTCGCTCTTTTCCGAGCTGTCAACGCCAACCCATGTCGGCGAGCGCATGCCGCTTCAGCGCGCGGACGCGGAGCTGATGCTCCGGCATCTGCTCGCGGCTCGCAGCGCGGCCTTCTGGGACGCGAGCGCCTGCCGGCGCATTCGCGCGGAAGTCCTGGTGCGCATGACGCGGTCGGAGGACGAAAACGACGCCTACGTTTGCCGCAAACTCAAGCCGACGCGCAATCTCGCGCTTCGTGCCGGCCGGCGAGCCAGCGAGGCCTGGACGGACGGTCCGCTGGCCGAGTTCGAGCGCGCGCTCCATACGGCATACGCCAATCGCAGCGCGTTTCTGCATGACGCGCGTTGCTCCTACCTGTGCGCGGTGTTTGCCACCTGTCTCGTGGAGGGGAACGTCCTCGTCGCCGGACGCAAACAGCCGCCCGTTTCAGCGCCGCCCGTTCCTCCTCCCAGATCACCCAGGCTCTTCGACCGGTTTCGCAAGTAGCGAGCCGGATTTTTTATTGCCATGAAGCCGTTGGTTTGGTAGGGTGGCGGCGCTATGGCGACACCGAAATATCACCTGATCACGCTCGGCTGCCAGATGAATAAGAATGATTCCGAGCGCATGGACGCCATTTTGGCGGGCGTCGGTTTCGTATCGACCGACGTGCGAGAGGAAGCGGACCTGATTCTCATCAATACCTGTTCGGTCCGGCAAAGCGCTGAGGACCGCGTGTTCGGATTCCTCAAGGAGTTTGCCGCGCTCAAGGAAACGCGTCCGGAGCTCATCGTCGGCGTGACCGGGTGCCTGCCAGGGCGCGACCGCGACGGCGCGATTCGCAAGAAGATGCAAACGGCGGATTTGTATTTTCCGACAGCGGACGTGGTACAGCTTCCACGGTGGATCGCGGAGATTCGGCCGGAGCTCGTGAACGGTTCCGATATCGGCGAGGACTACCTTAAGGTCATCCCGGAACGGCGAACGTTCCGCCAGGGATTCGTGACCATTCAGACGGGCTGCAACAAGTTCTGCACCTACTGCGTGGTGCCGTTCGCGCGCGGGCTTGAGAAGAACCGGCCGGTGGCGGACATCATGGGAGAAGTGCGCGATCTCGCGGCGCACGGATGCGCGGAAGTGACGCTGCTCGGCCAGACCGTCAATTCGTTCCGCGCAACGGACCCGTCGCAGTTTTCGTCCGGCAATCCATACGCGGACCACTTTGCCGCGCTCCTATGGGAGGTGAACCAGGTCAAGGGAATCACGCGTCTTCATTTCACGGCGCCGCATCCGTTGCACATGACCGACGAGGTGATTGACGCCATGACGCTTCCGGCGCATCTCAATTACATTCACCTTCCGGTCCAAGCCGGCGACGATGAGGTACTGCGGCGCATGAATCGTCGACACACGGCCGCGCAATTTCTTGACGTTGTTGATCGCCTGCGCGCGCGGATTCCGGATATCGCGATTGGCACGGATATCATCGTCGGATTTTGCGGGGAAACGCGCGGGCAGTATTTGAAAACCGCCGAGCTTTACGAGCGCGCGCGGTTCGATATCTCGTATACGGCGCGATACTCGACCCGTTCCGGGACGGCAGCCGCGCGCGCGTTCAAGGACGACGTCGATCGCGACGAGAAGAAATGGCGTTGGCGACATTTGCAGGAGATCCAGGAGCGCATCGTGTACGAAAAGAACCAGGCGTACGTCGGAAAGACGGTCAGCGTGCTTGTGGAACGCCATGAGTCGCCCGCGCCAACGGACGAGATGCTTGCCATGCCGGGAAATATCATCGAGAATTTGGCCAGGCTTCCGGGAACCTGTCTTGGCAATTCGCGCGAAATGAAACTCGTACGCTTTCCGGGCGGCAAGGAGTTGGTGGGACAGGTCGTGGATGTTAAGATTGAGAAAGCAGAAAAATGGATTCTCGACGGACAAAAATCGTCGTTGTCGTAGGCTCTACGGCGAGCGGCAAGACACAGCTCGGCATTGATCTCGCCAAACGGTTCGACGGCGAGGTGATTTCGGTTGACTCGCGGCTCGTGTACAAGGGGATGGACATTGGGACGGCGAAGCCCAATGGGGAATGGAAAATGCAAGGTGAAAAATGGCAGCTTGGCCACGGATTGCCAATGGCGCTTATGGTGGACGGCGTGCCGCATTGGGGAATCGATCTTGTCGAGCCGGACATGGAGTACAACGTGGCGGATTTTAAGAAATACGCGGACGAGAAAATAAAGGAAATTGAGCGGCGTGGCAGTCTGCCCATTTTGGTAGGTGGCACGGGCTTGTGGGTGCGCGCGGTTGTCGATAACCTGAGCCTGACCGAGACGCCACCAAACAGGGAGTTGCGCGCAAAACTGGAGACCCGTTCGCCTGATGACCTGTTCGCCGAATACAAGCGGCTCGATCCGGACGGCGCGGAACTCATTGACCGGCAAAATAAGCGCCGCGTGGTGCGCGCCCTCGAAGTGACGCTTTCGACGAACAAGCCGTTTTCTCAACAGGTTCAACGTGGGAACGGAAGGTATGACGTGCTCGAACTCGGAATCGCCGTCGAGCGGGACACGTTGAACGAACGGATCAATCTGCGCGTCGACGAAATGGTCGCCATGGGGCTCGTCAACGAAGTACGTGGGCTGCGCGACCGCTACGGCTGCGCGAGCGAGGCCATGACTGGCATCGGGTACCGACAGATTTGCCGGTGGCTAGCGTCTAAGAGCCGCATGGGTGCGGAGGATCAGGGCCCCATGCAGCTTATTTCGCTCGCCGACGCCATCGAGGAAATCAAAAAGGCCACCCGGACCTACGCGAAGCGCCAGATGACCTGGTTCAAACGCGACGACCGGATCCGTTGGATCCGGTCGTCGGAAGAGGCTTTCGATTTGGTTACGCGTTTTCGAGCCTGACGAGCAGCATGTTGCGTGCGATCTTCGCGTCCACCGTGCCCTCGGATTCCTTCATGGCCTGGCCGATGAGCACCTGGAGCAATTCCGTTTTTCCCCCGCGATAACGCTCAACCATGTCGGCGTTATTTTCGATCACGCGTTCGATGATTTCCGCGATCGCGCCTTCGTCCTCAATGGCCCCGAGGCGCTTGTCTTCCATGATATGCGACGGATCGGATCCGTCGTCGAGCATTGTTCCGAGTACGACCAGTCCCGCCGAGGAATTCAACTTGCGCGACGCGATCAGCGTAATGAATTCCGCGAAGTTTTCCGGATTGATCTTGCAGGTTCGGATGTCGATGGTCCGTTCGGCCATGAGACCGCCAAGCTTCGAGAGCAGCCAGCCGGACACCAAGTTGGCGAGACGCCGTCGTTCCGCGATCGCGCCCTCCGCGTCGAGGTCGGTTTGTGACTCGAGCCATGCCTGGAGTTCCGAGAAGACGTTCTCCGTGAAGTCCGCAAGTGCCGGGTCGTCGCAGATTTGACGCGCGTCCTCGGCTCGAAGGCCGTATTCGTCCGCGAACCGTGCGCGCTTCGCGGCGGGGAGTTCGGGCATGCGCGAGCGTTCTCGCTCTGCCATGTCGGTAAGCGCGAGGACGGGAATGTCCGGCTCCGGGAAATACCGATAGTCGCCTTCGCCTTCCTTGTCGCGCTGCTCCTTGGTCGTTTGGGTCGCGTCGTCCCATCCGCGCGTCGTCGAGACCGAAGGGGGAGATCCCGCGTTCCAGAGTTCCGTTTGACGTTTGATCTCATGTTGAAGGGCGCGTTCGACGTTTCGGAAGGAATTAATGTTTTTCACTTCGGTTTTCGGGTGCAACTCCATGCCGACAATGCCGCCCTGTGCGTCGCGCTCACGCAAGCTGATATTCGCGTCACAGCGCATATGGCCTTTTTCCATGTCCGCGTCAGACACGCCGAGGTAACGGGCGATCAGACGCAATTCTTGCATGAACGCCTTGGCGTCTTGCGGCGAGGCAAAGTCCGGCTCCGTCACGATTTCAAGAAGGGGCGTGCCGGCGCGATTGAAGTCCACGTACGTTTTTCCGTCGGCTCCGTGCAGATTTTTCGCGGCGTCCTCCTCAAGGTGCGCCCGCGTAATCCCGATGCGCTTTTCCCCAAGCGTCAGAAAACCGTCCGAGGCGATCGGCTGGTCATATTGCGAGATCTGGTATCCTTTCGGGAGGTCAGGATAGAAATAATTCTTTCGGTCGAACTTGGACGCCTCCGCGATGCGGCAGTGAAGGGCAAGCCCCATGCGAATGCCGAACCGAATTGCCTGTTCGTTGGGAACGGGCAGGGAACCCGGCTGTCCCGTGCAAACGGGACACACGTTCTGGTTTGGCGTGACCGCGCTGTCATGCGTGGCACATCCGCAAAACATTTTTGTTTTCGTCTTCAACTGCAGGTGGATTTCAAGTCCGATGACGGATTCGAGCATATGATCCTTATTTTTTCAGTTCCAGATAGGTCAGGGTCCAATACACGTAAATGAGCGGCATGAGGAAAATTTCTCCGACGGATGCCGTGATGTCCATCCAGAGAGGCGGCTGGTCCCCGAACAGCACGTCGATATGCGTCCCCGTTAGCGCGGCCACGGCCGCGAAGACCATGGCGAGCACGAGCAAGTAGACGAGCATGACGAGGAACGGGCCGACGAACAGATACCATGTTACGGCAAAAAACCGACCTCGGCAGAGCGCGCGGCTTTGCGTCAGGGCATCGAGACCGCGTTTTTTGTCGATGACGACCGCCTGTTGGGCGAATGCGAACCACACCATGAAAATGCATCCCGGAACCAAAAATAGCAGCAGGCCGCCGAGCACCACGAGTCCTTGCAAGACGGTCGCCCACGCGAATGGGACAATGAGCGTCCACGCGTCGTTTGGAAGACGCGCGGAACCAGGTTGTTTGCCCGCGTTCGCGTCGATCGTGATCAGGGTCACCATGATCCCGACCCACATCCAAAGCATGACGTCGACGATTTGGACGGCAAGCAGGAGCAGCTGTCGTGCACCCTCATGCTGGACGAAACTCGTGAGAACGAACGCGGCCGCGGTCAACAGAAGCCATGCCGCGTATCCAACGATCAACGGCCCGTTCGCACGATACAATCTCCAAGAATTTCGCAGGATGTCTAGGGCGCGTACCATAGTTCTAGCGTTTGAGCGATTGGTACAGCATGACGTCGGCGATGATGATTATGGGGTTAAGCAGGGTCGCGACGATCGTCGATAGGACCGTGGTCGAGATGGTCGAAAGCCGCAGTTGGACGTCAAAGTTCAGTCCGGAAACGATGCCGGTGGCAAGCGAGAAGATAAAAATTACGACTGCCGTGGCCATGATGCCAAGCAGGATAAAGACAAGCTTCGGGACAACCAGACGCAGAAGAACTTCGAGGAAGCGTCCCTCGGTAATCGCTCGGCTCGCTGGAAGCGTCGATCGTCCGCGTATATCGTCAATGAGAAGGGCAAATGGCGCGAAGTAGTAGCGCACGGACCATCGGAATCCGAGCAGGATGGCAGTGATCACGCCGATAATGAGTGCGACGCTTGCGAGCACAAAGAGTATCTCAGTTCCCATCACCGTGCCGGCAAGTGAGAGTAATGCCGATGGTCCGAACGCGATGACGACCGTTCCGGCCATGATCAGGAGAACGAGCGCGGAAACGAGCATGGTTGGAAAAAAGAGATGTGTGCCGTCCGCCATGGCCTCGCGTACGGCTCCTCGCCGTCCGGAAAGCTGGCTGCGTACCAGGCGAACGAGCACGATGAAAACCCACAGGCCGATGAGCGGCGCCAAGATCCAGTTCGCGAACGCGTAGAGACCAACGCCGAACGCTTCCATGGAAGTTAACGCGGTGTCGCCGAGCAGGGTTGACGCGGACGGATAGGCCGCGAGCGCGATGATGTTTACGATCGCCACGACTAGGATCCAACCGGAGACGCTCATGAGATCAACGAACTCACGGCGATAATGCTCCCAGGAGCGGTCGATGAGTTCGCCGATGGTAAGGATGGGCATATTTAGCAAGAGGTCAAAATGGTTGAAATCAATCGTTGGGCGCGTTCCACGGTCGCATCGAGCGGCGCGTCGGTCGGAAGCTCGTGGAAGATCGTGTTTTGAGTGCGGAACATTTCCTGGAACCAGTCGGACCGGAAGCGCTCGTCCACCCTTCGGAGAAAGTCGAGATCCGCGAATACCCCCTTGGATTCCTCGTCGCGCATCTTGACGCGCTCGATTGCTACGGCCGGATCGAGTCTGGTGAGAATGAGATGTCCTGGGGCATGCTTGAGCGCCAGCGCATTTCCTGGAAGCGCGACCAGGTCCTCGAGCGCGAGTCCGTTCGGCATGATCGGCTGGTACGCGATGGACGTGCTCACGCCACGATCCTGGATGACGGTTTTTCCTGCGTCGAGCGCGGGCAGAATCAGACGTTTGTACATGATCTCTCGGTCGAGCGCGAAGGCGTGCGCGAGCGACGTTCCGGAATACGGCGCGTCCGTGCGTGACATCTCGAACCGGATCGCGGAGCCGACCCATTGTCGCGTCGGCTCGAAGGTAAAGTACGCGTCATAGTCCGCGATCTCCTCGAAGCGCGGCGGCTCGGCGTGTTCCTTGGACCATGCGCCGAGGTCAAACACGCGGTGTTCGCACAAACGCGCCCATTCCTGGGCGGCCCGAAGCAAAGTGGACTTTCCACTGCCGGCGATCCCGTCGATCATGATAAACCGTCCAGGCCGTTCCATAGCCCGATTATAACACGATTTAGCCGGTGGATCCCCATCCGCCTCGGTTCGGAGCGTCATGGCCAGCTGTCTCCTGAAACTGAGCGATCGCAACCGGAACGAAGAGTCCCTGGCACAAACGCCGGCCTTTTTTTATTTCGACAGGTTCCGTCCCAAAGTTATGGAGAACGAGAAGCAGTTCGTCCGTCGGCCCACAAAAGTCATTGTCAACGATCCCGACCGCCTGGGGGATAGTCAGTTTGTATTTTTTAGGCGTTGATGAGCGGGAGACAATGAGAAGCACGAATCCCTCCGGAACCTTGATGACCAGGCCGCTTCGCAGCCCTTTGATTTCACCTGGTTGAATGACCGCGTCCTCGACTGGAGCCAAATCGAACGCGCACGCTCCGGACGTTTTGTATTCGGGTATTTTCGCGTCCGGATGAACCTTGGTAATATCCACAGGGATGTTCATAATGAACGCATCTTAGCCCATAATTGAACGTTTGGAAACAGGGTAGTTGTCTGATAGGATGAGGGAGTTATGACTATGTTTGACCGTCTCTATCTGGACGCTCTTGGCCGGATCTACCGGGAAGGGGAGACTGTTCGGAGCGAACGGACGGGGTTTTCGACCAAAGCGATTCCGGGAATGACCTATGAGATTCATCCGGCGCAGGGGTTTCCTCTTCTTACCGTCCGAAAGATGTTCCCAAAGTTTTTTTGCGCGGAAACGGTTTGGTTCGTGGCCGGACACAAGCATGCAGGCTTCCTTCAGCAGTTCACCAAGGGCTGGGACGGCTTTTTGGAAGAGGACGGGACGGTCGAAACCGCGTATGGCTATCGCCACCACTTCGGCCGGGATCAGCTGGTCGATCTCGTCGAGCATCTGCGCGAGGAGCCGTCGAGCCGGCAGGGCGTGGTGGTGATGTGGGACCCAGCGACCGACGGGCTGCGCGCGCCAAAAAAGAAAAACGTCCCATGTCCGTTCACCTGGACGGCGAACATCATCGGCGGGAAGTTCAACCTCCATCTCGTCGTGCGTTCAAACGACATGGTGCTCGGCAACCCGAACGACGTCGCTGACTTCGCGCTCCTGCAGGCCATGCTCGCACAGGAACTCGGGACCGCAGTGGGCAAGCTTACGGTGTCCATCTCGCACGCGCATATCTACGAGAATCAGTTCGACGCGGTCGAGGACATCCTCGCGCGGGAGGTCGCGCCGCACGCCGAGATCGAGTGCCGCCTTCCGGAGCGTTCCTTCCAGCGCGCGCTCGACGCCGACCCAACGCTCGTCAGCGAGCTCGTCGAGATGTTTCAATCCCAGTACGTTCCCGGAACCCCTATGAAAAAAGTGCAAATCGCCATATGATCGTGTCCCTCATCGCCGCCGTAAGCGCGGACGGAAAGATTGCTCAGAGCGCGGAACAGTCCTCGCTCGACTGGACGAGCAGGGAAGACACGCGATTTTTTATTTCGAAGACAAAGGAGATCGGGACGGTGGTCATGGGACGTAAGACCTTTGGGACGATCGGCAAGCCGCTGAAAGATCGACGGACGATCGTGATGAGTTCAAGGACGGGGATCGAGGGGGTCGAATGGACGAGCGAGCCGCCCGCGGATCTCGTTGCGCGGCTTGAGCGCGAGGGGGTGACGCGGATGGCGCTTTGCGGCGGTGCGGCGATCTACGACGCATTTTTGTCGGTCGGTCTCGTGGATGAGTTATTCCTGACCGTGGAGCCCGTGCTGTTCGGAGACGGCGTGCCGTTGTTCCGCAATGGGGCTCGGATTAATCTGAAGTTGTTAGAAACGACGAAGCTTGGTGATTCCTCCGTTCTCTTGCATTATCTTCTCTTGAAATAACGTATGCCCAACTATCCCTACATGCCGTCGGACCGCCATCTCAAGTATGTGTCGCACGATCATGAATGCATGATCCCGGCCAAGAGCGCGCGTGAGCGGCAGGCCGGAGATCCGCAGTATCCCGTCGGAATCGCGATCGTGCGCGACGGCAGGGTTCTTGTGACCGCTGGCAACGGGTTCAATCGCGGATCGGGCGCGCCGCACGTGTGCCCGCGCATCGTGCTCGACGTGCCGAGCGGCACGGGGTATGACCTGTGCACGCTGCACGATGCGCCCGGACACGCCGAACAGATGGCCGTGAAGGTGGCCGCGGAGCAGGGAGTCGATATCAAGGGGGCCGACGCGTACATGTATGGCCACTGGTGGGCGTGCGAGCCGTGTTGGAACTCGCTCATCCGCGCCGGTATCCGCGACCTCTATGTCACCGATGACGCGCACGAGCGGTTTCATCGCGATCGCGTGTTCGCGGAAACGCTCAAGCCGTCCGTAAAGACCGTGCGCGTGGAGGGAGCCGACGATGTGCTCGCGGCCAAGCTTCAGCAGACCATCGAAGATCTTGGCTGCGAGGTGACGGAAAACGAAGACGCGCACGTGCGCGCCATCTGCAAAGGAAGCGATATCACCATCCATCTTCCGACCGAGGAAAAGCCGGTGTATCAAATCGTCTGCGACGACCACGACACCGCCTGCCGCCAGTTCAAGAACGTGCTGAGACAGTTATAAAAAAACAGGCGATTACGCCTAAGATGAGCAGGCCCGTTTCTTTCCATGTCCTATTTTCCGTGTGACGGTAAAAATAGGCCAGTGCATCATTGTCGCCGGGCGAAAGGGCGGGATGCGGCCGATCCTCGCGTCGAAACGCGCGAAGTATCACATCTCGAGACCTTCGGCCTTTTCCCATTTTTTTTCCAGTATCGATTGACGCTTGCCTTCATCGATCGAACGTTCGCGAATCCCGTTTCGGCAAGCGCGGCATCCTCCTGCCATTTTAGCGTCGCGCCGAACCGTTCCGGAAGAACAGGCTCGTCGCTGAGCGTGGCAGCGTGCCGGCGAATGGCCCGGCGACGCTCGGACGGTTCGTTTCATGTGTCCTCCGCTCAGTGTCTTATCCAAAAAGCGGCTCGGGGTCAAATCCCGAACCGCCTTTTCATTTCGTCGAGCGTGCCGGTGATGAGGGCTTGGCGTTCTTCGTCCTTGTCGAGTTTAAACGCGCCGTCGGACTCGGAATATTTTGCGGCGCTCACCCCGTGCAGGTCGGCTTCCTCTGGCGTGAGCGGAGTCTTGAGTTCCTCGAAGATCACCTGGCACACACGCTCTCCCGGATAGACGCGGATCACTTGGTTTCCCGCCTCGTTTTGCATCGGAAAGATGAGGTTGCCTTTGTAGCCGACATCGATGATGCCGCTAAGCGACAGGTCAATGCCACGGCGGTTAGTGGAGGTACGCGGAAAAAGAATAGCCATGAGGTTCGGCGCGTTCATCTCGATGCGCTCGAGGCTCGTGCCGATGACAAATTCGTTTGGGAGCAGTTCGAAATACTGGCCGGGCTTTAGGATGACCTCGTCGAATTGTTCGGGATGCGTCGCGGCGTCGTCGATGGACACCTTGATGGCGCGCCGGCCCTTTTCGTCGATCGTCCAGTTGCGCGGGATCAAAAACTTGTAGCCCAAGCGCAGATCAATGGCATGCGGCTGCAGTTGGAACCGGTCAAGCTCCGGAGTTAACCGGATCCCGCCGGAAGCGAATTGCGCGAGGACGTCTTGTCGAGAAAGGATCATAAGGGTGATTTTGCGCGGGGAACGTACACAATCCATTTATTTTCCCAATATCGGTGCCATCCTTCGAAATTTCCGCATCCGCAGGAGCACACGCTGGGACGGTAGAGAACCACCTCGTTCGTTTTCGGAGGGACGAACGGGAGTAAGGCGGGGACCTGTTCCGTCCGTCCGCACACGTACGCGTCGACCTCGGAAAAGGCGGCCATGCGAAGGCTGTCCGCGTTCAATTCTTTGAGTTCAAGGGTCCGGTAGGAGGGAGTGTCGCCCGCAAGGAGCTCGGGATAGTCGAAGAGGTATTCCTCAAGCCCATCGCCCCCGTTGATTTTGTCGGGGATCAAAAACCAGCCTTCGTATTCCTCCCAAAATGGATCCGGTTTGGCCGCTTGCGTCGAGTCATACTGGGCATTTCGGATCAGCCGCCAGCCGTCCACACGGATTTCCGGGCGGGGTGGCAGCTCCGGCGGGGGACGATATCCCTCGTACAGCACCTGTCCAACCTGAAGCTTCGTCTTTTCAGGGCGGCGCAGCTTGGTGACCACGATGTCGCTGCCCTGCCACTCCGCGTGCGCGACCACCTTGCGTTTGTTTGTAATGAAAATGATCCGTCGATTCCAAAGTCTCTCCATTTCTCCAAAATCATCTACGATTTCTTGGAGTCTTTTTTCCGGCACGCGCGTCATGCCGCGATCCATTCGTTCTCCGGTCATATACACTCGATAACAATAACACCCGCCAGCTTACCGCCGGCGGGCGCCATTGTCTACTACGAGTTCATGTCAATCTTCACGCCCGGACCCATCGTGGTAGTGAGCGACGCGTTGCGGAAGTAAATGCCCTTGGCCGATGCCGGCTTCAGCTTGCGCAGCTGCTCGGCGAACGGCGCGATGTTCTCTCTAAGCTGTGCTTCGGTCATCGACACGCGGCCGACGATCTGGTGGATATTGGCCGTGGTGTCGTTTTTAAACGACTGTTTACCGGCCTTCTGTTCCTGGATCATCTTGGTCACGTTTGGGCCGACCGTGTCGTTCTTCGGGTTCGGCATGAGGCCCTTCGGACCGAGCAGCTTCGCGAGCTTGGCAATCTTTGGCATCATGGCCGGCGTCGCGACTGCGACGTCGAAGTCGATGGTACCCTTCGTGGCGATCTCATTGATGAGCTCCTCGCCGCCGACGATGTCCGCACCAGCGGCCTTCGCATCCGCTTCCTTCGCCGCCTCGACGAACGCCGCGACGCGCTTCGACTTGCCGACCCCGTGCGGGAAGGCGATGGTGCCACGCACCTGCTGGTCGCCCTTGGTCGGGTCGATGCCGAGCTTCACGTGGAGCTCGACCGCCTCGTCGAATCCCGCCTTTGGGAACTGTTTCACGAGGGCAATGGCCTCGGTGAGGGTATAGGTCCTTTTCGCGTCCACGAGCTTGCGTGCCTCTTCAATGCGCTTTCCTGCCATAGGGATTTGTGGTTCAAGCGGTCTCCTCCGACCTCCCACCTATTTAGATATTTAAGACTTTTTTTCTTCTTTCTTTTCTTCGCGCTCTCCCATCAGGTCGCGATACACGACGCGCCAGTGGAGCCAGAACAGGGGGGCCGCGACCAAGAGCAGCGAGATGTCGCGCACGGCCGACTGCTGCTTGCGGACGCGCGCGGATTCCTCGTCATTGACCTTTTGCGTGTCGCACTGCTCCCGCGTCTGATATTGCAGGTCGCAGACCATGGTGTACTCCGGGCGGTCTGCCTTCGGAAAGACGTAGGTCTTCAGAGCGATGTTCACGAGATCCGACACCGAGAAGATGAGAATCATCAGGGTGACAAACGCCACGAGCGTGAAGTAAATTCGGAGAATGATCGAGCCTCCCTTTGTCATACGACGTTGATTAGGGTGAAAGAATCGATGTTAAACGATGTCCACTCCCATTTGGCGCGCGGTGCCGGCGATGATCTTCATCGCGGCTTCGATGTCGGACGTGTTGAGGTCAGGCAGCTTTTTTTCCGCGATCTCTCGCAGCTGCGCCTTCGTGATTTTGCCCGCCTTTTCCGTGAGCGGCTTGCCGGAGCCCTTTTCGATGCCTGCCGCCTTCGCGATGAGACCGGATGCCGGCGCGACCTTCATGACGAAGTCGAAGGTACGGTCCTCGTACACGTTGATGATGACCGGGACGGTTTCGCCGCGGCGCGCCTGCGTGGCGTCATTGAAGCGCTTCACGAAGTCGGCGATGTTGAGGCCGTGCTGGCCGAGTGCCGGACCGACCGGCGGGGCAGGGGTGGCGGCGCCACCGGCGATCTGCAACTTGATTTGAGTAACGAGTTTCTTGGCCATAGCGTTTTTTGATTATTGGATTCCCTCGCTCGAGGGCAACCATGCTATGTGGATTAATGAGATCAGATTTTTTTGACCTGGAGGAAATCGAGTTCCACAGGGGTTTCGCGTCCGAACATGTTGACGAGCACCTTGACCTTTCCGCGCGTCTCGTCGATATCGGACACCTTGCCTTCGAAATTCTTGAACGGTCCGTCCGTAATCTGTACCACTGAGCCCTTCGTGACGTCGAATGTCGTTTCCGGTTCGGTCGCGCCCGTGCGCTTGAGCAGCGCGTCAATTTCTTCCTGCGCGATCGGCGTCGGGATGGTTCCCGTGCCAATGAATCCTGTGACGTTCGGCGTATTGCGCACCACGTACCACGAGTCGTCCGTCACGACCATCTCAACGAGCACGTACCCAGGAAAAATCTTTTCCTCGGTCATCTTTCGCTTGCCGTTCTTGATCTTGATCTTCTTTTCCTTCGGAACCAGCACCGAAAAAATCTTTTCGTGCATGTCCATGGTGTCGATGCGCTGATGCAGCGCCTCGGAAACGTTGTCTTCGTAACCGGAGTACGTATGGATGGCGTACCAGCGTCGTCCGTAATTTGCTGTTTGTTTTGGCATAGCGCGTAAGGGCTTGGTGTGTCTGAAAGGACGAAAAGGGGCGAATGGATTACGAAGTAAGGATGATGAGCTGTTCGAGGCCGAGGTTAAGCGCCCAGTCGAGCCCGGCGAAGAGGGCTCCGGTCGCAAGGGAAACCACGATCACGATGATCGAATAGCGCACCGTTTCGCGGCGCGATGGCCAGGTAACCTTCTTGAGTTCCTCCTTTGATTCGCGGAGGTACGACGTGACTGGTTTGATCGGGTTGGTCATAACGCTACTTTAAGAAGCCCTTGCGGGCCTTTCTGCCGCAAATATACAGCAAGGCCCGCAACTTGTCAAAAGACCCCGCCTTTGGCGGGGTCTATGCGCTAAATATCCAGGTTTTGTACGGTTTTCGCGTGAGTTTGAATGAAGTGCTTGCGGTTGGAAACATCTTCTCCCATGAGGATGTCGAAGGTTTCATCGGCCTTTTCCGCGTCCTCGATGGTTACTCGCTTCATGATGCGCGTGACCGGATTCATGGTCGTTTCCCACAGCTGGTCCGGATTCATTTCACCGAGGCCCTTGTATCGCTGCACGTTTACCTTCATGCCACCGATGACCAGCGCCTGTGCGCCGTCCGGATTTTCTTCGCTTTCGCCCGCGGCTTCCTCATCGGCCTTTTCTCCCTTCTCGCCTTTTTCGCTTTTCGCGCCTTTCATGCCTCGGCCTCCCGTCAGTTCATCGATCGCCGATTGTTTTTCCTCCTCCGTGAACACGTATCGAAACTCCTTGCCAACGGCCACCCGATAGAGCGGCGGTTGCGCAATGTAAATGTGGTCTTGTTTGATGAGCTCGGGGAAGTGTCGATAGAAAAGCGTGAGCAAGAGCGTGCGGATGTGCGCGCCGTCAACGTCGGCGTCCGTCATGATGATGATGCGGTCGTAGCGCAAGTCGTCAATGTTGAACATTTCGCCGATGTTCGTGCCGAGCGCAATGACGAGCGACTTGATTTCGTTGTTCGCGAGCATTTTGTCGAGGCGAGCGCGCTCGACGTTCAGGATTTTTCCGCGCAGCGGGAGGATTGCCTGGTTCTCGCGGTTGCGTCCCTGCTTGGCGGAACCGCCGGCAGAGTCACCCTCCACGAGGTAGAGCTCGGAAATGGACGGATCCTTGCTCGAGCAGTCGGAGAGCTTGCCGGGAAGCGTCAGGCCGTCGAGCGCGCCCTTGCGAAGCACGGTTTCGCGCGCCGCGCGCGCGGCTGCGCGCGCCTGGGCCGCAAGCACGCACTTCCCGATGATCGCCTCGGCGTCGCGCGGATGCTCTTCCAAGAACACCTTGAGCGCCTCACCAAAGATCGCTTCTACCGCGGTACGCGCCTCCGGGTTGCCGAGTTTGGCCTTGGTCTGTCCCTCGAACTGCGGGTCCTTGATTTTGACAGAGATCACGGTGGTAAGCCCCTCGCGTACGTCATCGCCGGTGAGGTTCGCGTCTTTTTCTTTCAAAAAGCCCTTGCCGCGCGCGTAGTTGTTCAGCTCGCGGGTGAGCGCCGCGCGAAAACCCACCAGGTGCGAACCGCCTTCAGGGTTGGTGATGTTGTTTGCAAAGCAGAAAACCGACTCGTGGTATTCATCTGTGTATTGCATCGCCACCTCTACGTCCATGTCTGCCGCATCGTCGTGCTTGGACACGTAAAAGACGTTGGGGTGCTTCGGTGCCTTGCCGTGGTTGATGTGTCGCACGAAGGATGCGACGCCGCCCTCAAAATAGAAGGCGTAGCCGCTCGTCTTCGACTTTTCACGCGCGTCGACGATTACGAACTTCACTCCCTTGGTGAGGTACGCGTGCTGGCGCAGGTGGTCGAGGATGGTATCAAGGTCAAAGTCGACCGTCTCGAAGATGGTCTCGTCCGGCTTGAACGTAATGGTGGTACCGGTGCCGCGCGACTTGCCGACATCCCTGACCTTTCCTTGCGGCTTGCCGAACTTGTATTCCTGTTGCCAGAGTTTCCCGTCGCGCTTGACTTCGGCGCGCACATAGCTTGAAAGCGCGTTCACCACGGAAACGCCTACGCCGTGCAATCCTCCGGACACCTTGTAACCGCCGCCGCCAAACTTGCCGCCGGCGTGGAGCTTCGTGAGCACAAGTTCGAGAGCGGACACCTTGAACTGGGGGTGCGGGTCAACCGGAATGCCGCGCCCGTGGTCTTCCACGGATACCGTTCCGTCGTCGTTGAGG
>Ga0208373_1001545_pt1 | contig 30050 bp, 24 predicted proteins | sample RifOxyC2_FD_184036 | JGI IMG/M metagenome (GOLD analysis project Ga0208373, IMG submission 184036) | Soil microbial communities from Rifle, Colorado - Rifle Oxygen_injection C2 (SPAdes) | ecosystem: Environmental > Terrestrial > Deep subsurface > Rock core/Sediment | place: Rifle, Colorado... | reverse complement strand
CCCTATGGGAATATCCCTTACTTGTTGATTAGGTAAAAATACTCTTGCCATGGTTATCACCTCCTCCCTCTGGCACTCTATACGTTTGTTTCATTTTTATTCTAGTAGGTTGTGGGTGGTGGATAGTTATTCTTATCAGACTCTTTTCTGTTGGCCTTCGTGGGTGATTGTTCGTATTCATTTTCATATTCTTCTTTGTCTGCATGGTTATTCTTTAACTTTTTGCACACAAACACGATAGCAGCGCCTAGTCCAAGTAATGTAAAAGGGTCCATAACTTATTTCTCCTTTCACGGGTAGCCCCGTATAATTGTCATACTTATTATCACCATCTTATAATACCTGATTGAATCTAATGTAACTTCTTATTATATAGGGTGTTATAGTAGAAATAAACCGGCATAAAAGTTACGCCCAAAGTAGAATACTTTCTTTCATATCTACCCCTGATAGCTCTATCATTATAAACCACTATTACCTTGCTGTACTTTAAGGGCAAAATCTTCAGGATATTTGCCTCACAGTGATCGCCTGATATCTCTATTTCCGCAGCAATCTTCTCATTATCCCGTACCGCAATGAGGTCTATTGTTTTAGATTCCCCAAGGGGAAACTCTATCTCTACTGCATATCCTTCATTTTTATAGAACTGGGCCACGATAGTTTTGCACATTTCATGGAAAAAACCGCCTCTTCCGTTATTTTTGAGGGGTTTTTCGTTTATGATTTCATAGCCTTCATTCAATATTTCGATAATCTTTGGGCGCCTTCCAGGAGCACCGGTTTCGATATCCCAAAGTCTTATTAGGTTTTTTCTATTAAGTTCTTTCAACGCCTCGGTACCGCGACGATTGTTCAACCCCAAATCTCTGTAATGACGAGTTAGGATTAAAGTGGGATTTTTATAGGCGTTTTTTAACAGAGACAGAGCATCCTTTGAAATATCATTATTCCTTCTGGGACCTTCCAAATTTATTACCGGCTGGCTTACAGGCATATCTGGTTTCAACTCGGCCACCAACGCCTCAGTACGCCTCTTTATTTCAGCGTCATCAATATGATGTTGGATTTGCACCAGAGGAGACTTAAAAACAAAGGGATACATATGTCCTGTCTCTGAGTTAATCTTAATAATGAACTCACCCGGTCTAAGGTAAAGCAATAAACTTTTTTGTTCATTATTTAGCGCTAATGCCCCGCCCCACGTATTGATATTGCCTAAAGTGGTTAATCGCCCGCCAATCCTAATATTAGTATTCCCCACAACGGCGGCATCCAAATCAGGCGTCTGGCTTCCAAGTATTTGGGCAATCCCCAGCGCTCTTTGAGTGGCCGTAAAGCGGCTTAGCGAATTATGCTCACTAGCACTAAAAAGACGCCAGGCCTCGTCATCAAAATTAATCAGGTCTGGTTCTGTTCGGTAATATCGACGTTCAACGCGGGTAGAAAACAACCCTTGCCGATAACCGAATACAATGAAATTTTGGATCTCGATTCCCATTCCAGGCAACGACCAAATAATATTCTTATGTGCCAAACCTTCGTAAGAATAACCATCCCTGCAGTCTTTAATCTGTGGTAATGTTGCAAAAAGTCCGCTAAGCTTGGAGATTAAATTAATTTTTATACCTTCATTAAGCTCTTTGTCATTTTGTATACCATCTCTGAGTTCTCCTAAAGTAGGAGGGATCCCTTTCTGGTAAAGGGGTAACAATACTTTCCGCACTGCAAAACGGGTTGGCTCCTTTGCCGAAAAGCAAAATGCTAAAAGCTCGGTAAACTGTTCTATCGTACTGGAAATACTTCTCCCTTGGGGATTGAGCGGATTGAAAAATAAATTGGTTCTATCAATAACATAAACTGGTTCATTAAAGCGCGCAAACATTGGAATTAGATTGAGGAAATCATTCTTGACATAATCATACATATGAAAGAAAAACCCCTTTGCCGAAGATTTTTTGTAATCTAATAAAGACCGAATCATTACGAACATCAGAACTGTTTTCCCGCTTGTAGTACTAGCAACTATCAGGACATGACCCCTTAGGTCTTTAAACATGACGGGAACGGCTTTTTTAAAAGGATCATTACCGAGATAAATATCTCCTTCATTTTTATCTGGGAAGTTAAAAAGGAGCTTGATAGGATTCCGAGCAGCTACTCTAAAAACCGGGCTGAGCTGACTTCGTAATAATATATCCAAATTTCTATCCGTTACTCCGGAAGCTTTAAGTTTCTTGTATAAATAAATTATATTTTTTAAGCTAGGATTCTGTTTCAGAACACCAAGCTTATATGCCAAATTTATACCAAGATTAATTGAACTTGGATTAATCGAACGGTTTAGCATAAAAATGTTACCTTCCCTTACTAGTAAGTTTAAAATAACAAATAACCAACAAGGTAAGTGTACCCAAGAACATCATGGTCTTAAATTCAGAAAATAGTTTTCCCTGCCTGGCTATGGGTGTAATAATTATTATCCCCACAAGCCAGACCATTAACCCAATGAGTATCCGTAGCCATACGTTATTCATCATATTCAATCCTTTATTTTAGAAGGAAATAGATGACGAGTATTATAACCATGATCGCAATCGCAAAGAAGATTTGGATATCAACAGGAGGCCCACTTATTTTGGCAAGACATTTATCGCAAATAGGGACACCTCCAAATCGTTCATCAAGGACATAATGGCGGCGGCAAACGAGGTTTCTGCACAATTTGCACCACGCAGAACAATCAGGACGTGCACAGATCGTTTTGTGTCCGACAGCGCAAACGCCCACAGCATTACCAGCCCTTACTATGTGGCTACAGCAGTGCAACCGGCGGAAAGTTCTTTGAGTGCCCTCGAGTCGGCCGGCCTGAACCGTATATTTAGTTTCGCCAAGACCTGTTTCAATATAATGACCGGGTGCTGCCTCTACGTACTCAGCCTCCTCATCAACTTTTTCCGGGAAGGCGTCATTAATATCTTCCTGGTCTTCTAGTGGGTTATTGTAAATATCTTCTGACATACGAATCACATTCCTTTCTGCTTATTTGGATTTTCTTTAGGAAGCACAAATATGTGGTATCCATTCCGTTTAATTAGCTGAATTTTTCCCTCCTTAAACAGGCGACTGGTCGCCTGTTCAATCGGCTCAAATGGTTCAATGCTTCTATTCTTCCTAATAAAACGATGACAAGGAAAAGTCCATCTCATATTTCTGATTACCTCTCATTTTGAAGCCGTTTTTATTGAGAATAATCGCCTAATTAACTCATGGCGATCATTCCGTGAACTGTTTAAGGACACCCCTATCTTTTTAGATAGATTCCTTTTTTGAGCCTGATGCCTGCGATAGGCATCATCATTCATCTTCTTAATAACTTCTAAGGAAAACATATAACTCACCTCCTTTCACATCTAAGAATGGAATACTTCATGTTCTATTCTCGCGGACAATATCTCCTGCTTTATCATCTACGCACTAAGCCACCGTTGTTAGGTGTTCTTTCCTGAACGATTGTAAATGGCGCAGCCGTTGCCGTTTGGGCAAGTGATGCTTCCACTTTATCATCAGACGAGAACAAGACATCAACCCGGCCACCTGATGTCTCTATCCTTGTCCACCAAAGCGGCGTAATCCAGCTTCTGCCTATAATCATGCTATGGCCGTTTACCCGTGCAATAAGTTTTTGTTCCATATGATTATCCTCCAATAAAAGGTGTTTAGAGCATCCATAAGTCTGATGAAAATAGGCTATTTTCGGATGAATCTTTTATAATTTTGTGCAGGCATCCGCAAATACCTTATTTATGAGGGGTAGAGGACTAAAAATTGTGTCAAAAATAAATAGGCACCCGAAAAATAAGCGCAATTTTCGGCGGGTTTTTCCAGAAGAGAAGTTACTTAGATAGTGCTTTGGTAAATGAGCCTAACAGGAAAGGCTTTATCCCAATTAAAAAAACTGGTTCATAACCGTCTTTTGTGGTAGTAATCGGAGACTGATGCCCTAATCCGCACACCAGCTGTAAACATCGGGATAGTTTCTCTATTTTCTTTTCAAAAGAATCCTTAGTTTCATCGCTTTGATGGTCTTTCTCATAAGATAAGGGCCGTTCTTTTATCGCCTTGGCCTCAGCTAGACGGATAAGCATTTCCCATTGTGTGTTCATCCTGAATGGCCGGGAACGCATGTCGACAAAACAATGCATTTCATTACCATCGACATCTTGATAGCCAATCTGGTCATAACGAGCACTCATCACGTGTCGATTATTGACTTCAATTTCTATTTCATTCAGACTATCTTCAAATTGAATGGTTAGTTGTCCAAAATTGGTCGTTTTATTCTGGGTAAGCAGATCTTTTAGGTCAATAAGGTCAGGAAATTTCTCTTTCTGGCTAAGTTTGCTTTTAGGACTGAACTTTTTAGGTTTTTCAAACCTGACGCCATCATACTCAAATCCATCGATGGTGCTTACCCATTCCAGATACGCTCCAGCTGGCAACGGAGAGGTAGCAAAAAGTTTGTAGAAACGTTCTAGGAAAATGGGGGAATGATGGCGGTCACTTACCCATAACAAGCAACCGCCGAGGCCAGTCCCTGTTACCTTAATGCCGAAATAATTATTTTCTTCATAACTCAGGCCTTGCCGCAAGAATAATTCAATTTCATCAGATTCCCGCCAGCCCTTGTTTAATTGTCTGATATTTTCGCGAGCCATGTTTATTAAGAATATCTCGTGTTTTATTATTTCCGGCAAATCTTTGTTTTGAAGCCCGCCAAGCAATTCGCTCAATGCGGATATTTGTTCTAGCGTATTTTCCATAATGCATGTCCGGTAAGAACAGAACTGCTTTTCCAGTAGATGAGTCAGACATAGCCTGAGGGACGGTTTTTGACTCGAGGATGATTCTTTCAAGTAAGCACGCAAATAGGTGCCACATTTCTGGATGGCCGCTTCCGCCTGTTGAAGACGTGGCTGAACCACCTGGTTTAATGAAGTCAGGCTGTCTTTTGTCCGGCCAGAGAAGACAATTCCTAATCCTAAAGGGAAAGATTCGTTAATGTTTTCCTCGCTTATCTCTAATCTCTCCCGAGGAAAAAGTTCGTTGAAGCGGAAAGCGCAATAAAGCTTATTTTGTCCATCTATTTCTGGCGGCGCTTTGATGTATATAATCGGCAACGACGTCGGAACAAGGCTGCTAAACGGGTCGCAGCCAGAAGTCTGAGGTCCCTGAAAAACCTTCTCAAATTCCCAGGCCAGATAAAAACAATTCTTGAAAAAGTTATCTTGGATCAAATCATTCAGGTCTATATTAGCCCATTTTTGCAAGGAATTAACGGCGTCATTTTTATTGTTCAGGGAAAGCAGTGCCGTTGCTAGTGCCGCGGAAAAGGCACCGGCCCAACCGATACCTCCGCCAGTTGGCACTTCGGATAATACGGATATCTCAAATTTATCGGTAATTTTTTCCTTTTTGAAAGCATTGTTAATTATTTTAAGCAGGTCTTCTTGGCGTTGTTTATAGTACTCGGTCGTACTCCATGGTTGATATGACACGAACTTATTATCGATACGGTTGAAATCGTAATGTTTGCCAAAAAATGTTTCAGGTTTTGCGCTCTGGGTTTTTAACCCCACGAAAACTCGCAAGGGAAGGTGTTGCCGCAAGGTCGGTCCACCCAAGCGAAACGTTAATTCTCCACTATAATGAAAACCAGTTGGTGCTGAAACGACAACGTTACAATCGGAGAATAAATTATCGTATGTTTCTTGATAGCTAGGACAGTTGTGAATCTGATTAATGGATAAATACTCGCCCATCACGATAAGTATAATAAATTATACATTCTAAATCAAGAAACTTAAAGTATTTTTATTGTGCAATACAGTTCAATCGACTAACCCATTTGAGTTTCTTCTAATACGTTCCCATCTGATTGCCGTTTGTTGTGGCGAGAATTATTATTTGCAGTCAGGCGACAGATTATTTAATGGCTTTCACACAAGAATAACGCATAACAAGGACTCAAATAAGCCAGGTTATTTGACAAAGTTGCAGGCAAATATATCATTAATTATATAAATGGTCTGGAAATCTTTAGCCTTATACACAAGTTCACATAATAATATTTTCTCTTATAGACATGAGAATGAAAAAACCTCGCAGGTTTATTGATGTTGATCAGGTCTTTTCAATAAAACTTTCTTCAATTATTCAATTTTTGGAAAAATTAGAGAAAACAAATAGTGAAATATGGAGTGATGAGATTGGCGCCGTAAAAATATCTATTACAGAACATCTTTCTATTGATAAATTACTAAACCAATATGGTACATATGTTAGTATAATATCTCCTCTGTTAAAAAAAATATCTAATACGATAACAAATATAGGATCTGATGATTTAAATAATTGCCGCTATGTTTTTTCTATAGGTGCTCATGCTGAACATAACCTTGCAAAGGAACGACTATTTCCCATCCCTATCAAGAAACGCCCCTATTTAATAACAATACCTGTTCCTTTATCAAATGATTCGTTCTTTACAAATAGAAGCTCTCCGCATCTTGCGGATATCCGATCTGCCTCCCGAGAAACCATCTATCCGTCAGAAACTATAGTTGCTTTAAATATTCTCTCTCAGTTGGATAGGAAATTAAATGCGCATGGAATTGGAGAATGGGTAGGACTGTATTATTCATTGCGTGACTGGTCTACAATAAATGAGGTTTCTCTTTCTGCCTGTTTTATAAGAACCATTGTGAATAATACAATAGATCTTTGGAACAGCTACCATAAAAATGAAAAACTATGGCTAAAACGACTTGCTATAAATCTCTTGCTCAAATGCCTCGTTATGAGAATCGCAGGAACAAATGATATTGGATCTGGAGGTGACCACCTTCTCGCATATGCACTACAGGATAAGATAGAAACAAACAAAGCCTTAAAACAACGTTTATCACATGGAGAATATGTATATTTGGGAGCCATCTTAATGGCTGCTTTATTTCCAGAATGGGAATACGATTGCTATTCGCTCAATAGCATATTACAACTCGGAATCGAAACCGGCATTTTGCGCATCAAAGTATTTAATTATGCAATAAATATGCTAAGTGATGAAATGATCGAGCATGCATTAAGAACAAGGGCTAAGCGATTGACAATGTTATCTCGTCTCTCACATGCACAAATAAAAAATGCCCGAATAAAATTAAGCACCATATTACGAACTAATCTATATGCAAAATAGTATTTTTCGATATATTTTTACAGGACGAAACGATCTTCTAAAAACCTCCGAAAGAATAGAAGATGAATTAAACAGGGGGAATTCATTTATAGTTTCCCCGAAAAGAGAGACCGTTGTATCCTTGGGAGGCCCAGCAAAAAATTGGGTAAAATGTGTCCTAAAAGACAGAGGGTTTTCCATTTACGTTGATGACAGGTTTTTTGTTAAAGAAAGTACAATTGCTCAAATTTTGACTTCATTATGGCTGAATCTATTAGACTTCGGCAAGATTAGATTAGAGAGTTTTCAACTTTCTGAGCGCTTGCATAAAAGATTAATTTTTGTCCAACCTGCTAAATCTCTCGTGCAAAAATTAAGGCAAAAGAATAAACCCTGTTTTGGTACTATATTTAAACCATCTTTTAACCTTTCATTAAAAGACAAAATAAATATTGCAAAAAAAATGGCGACGTTAGGTGCGACCTTTGTTAAAGAAGATGAAACGTATCTTATTGACAGGGTTAAGCTAATAAAAGAGTCAGAAAAGATTCAGCAATCAATGAGACTTGTTTCGAATGATTGCTACTATGTACCCAATATCACAAGCTATCTAACCGATAATGATATTTTTCGTGATCTTTACGGAATCGGTGTTAGGGTAGCAATGGTTAATTATTTAATTGCCGGACTACCTAACGTTTACAACTTACAAGAAAAAAGTTATAATATCTTATTATGGGGACACCGGGTAGGATACAAGTCCATACAAAAATATATTTCCATGCAGGCATTGGCTTCTGTTGCAGTATATAGCGGAATGAATTTAGTTCATATAGGAACCCCATTTATAGAGGTAAATACCGAATTGAACGCTAGTAACCGTATTTATAGTGCGATCAAGCAAATAAATAAAGATGTAATACCAGTTTTTACAAAGGTTTCCTCCCAAATTGTACCAAGTCTGATAAAAACATTTGGACCCCATATAACACTTATGGCATGTGGAAGCATAAGAACTAAAGGCGAATTAGATTGGCAGAAAGTTGAAAATTTGATTAAAAGTTTTTAGTATGACCAAAACAATTGTATTAGTGGGCGGGTCTTTCCATGGGAAATCGCTAATCGCGCTGCAAATTGCGCAAAACTTCAAAATTCCGTCAATAATTTGCACAGACTCTGTAAGAAATATGTTAAATGTTACTTATCCAAATCGCCCTTATTTATCTACATCCACGTATCGGCTTTCTTCAACAGAACTGAACAAACAATTTAAACACGTATCTAATGTTTTAAGACAAATGATGCCAATTTATGAAAAAAGAGGCGAAAGCACAGTGCTTGAAGGAATGCATTTTTCTCCTGAATTCCTTGATTATCTTTCAAGCCAAACGAATACATTTATTTTTGGCATAGACAATACTCTTTCCATCATAAAGAGGTTACAATATAAGTCTCTAACGAGGAGTCGCGCCACATATTATAATCAGGAAACTAATAGGATAACAACGGGCCCCTTTACAAAAGATAAGATACATAAAACAGCGTATCTGAAACATGCTACGCGTATTGAAGAAATTCATAAACAAATCATGAAATATTTTACTCGGCATAAGTTACCTATTATCAAATTTAATAGTATTGAAGTAGCTACTCAAAAAATAACCGCACTAATAAAGAATCTGATAAAATCGTAGGACATTAACTTCTCGTATTAATTTAATGCCTACGGTATTAAACGAAAATATAATTTTCAATTTTTTTGTAATGCATACCTATTTGTGTCGCTTTAGGGCCGCTGAAACACCACATCATAGTATCATCGTAAGGTTTATATACCGCCCGTCTTTTACATGGCTGAAATGAGAAAAAAGGGGGTGATTTTCGATCTGGATAATACACTTTTCGACGCTGACAGATGTTACAAAATTGCTGAAAAACAAGTATATCTACTTTTAAAAAAGCATGTCTCTGATTTATCTTACTCGAAGTTTGCACAATTATACAAGTCAGCAAAAATAGAAACACATCGCGAACTTGCTGGTACTGCTTCTGCACACGATCGGATTTTGTATTTTCAAAGAATTATAGAAAAGTTAAGACTACCTTTAAATCCCGAACTGGTTATTAAATTAAATATACATTACTGGAAAACAGTATATTCACAAATTAAGCCATTCCCTAATGTCAAAAAAATATTGAAAAAACTTAAACAATTGGGATTTAAAATTGCTATACTTTCTGACTTAATGACAGAAATTCAGACAAAAAAACTTCATCGTCTAAAAATATATCCATATATTGATGTGCTGGTTACTTCTGAAGAGATTGGCGTGGAAAAGCCTAATCCGGCAATGTTTTTGCGAGTTTTAAACAAAATGGAACTATTACCAAATGAAGCAATAATGGTTGGAGATTCACTCGAACGCGATATAGAGGGAGCCGAAGCAATTGGAATGCAAGCCGTACTGATATCAAAAAAACGAAGATTGCTTAAAAATTCAACCCAATATAGTAAACCAACTTATGTTATAAACGACATTCGGGACATTATGAAAATACTTAATGCATGAATAGTAATGAAAATTTTTGGAACGGCATTTTATATTTCGTATCACCACCACAAAATATATAAACCCTTTCATCCTACTAATGCTATCACTTAAAAGTGAGTAAACACTCTAAAAACAACCGAGCATATAAACATTAAAGGTTACCGCCTTTGATGTTGCTCAAACACCCTATCATAGGAAGCTATCTCTTCCCTTTTTAGGGTTATTCCGTCGAATCTATTAGTTTATTTAGTCAGGGCTTTTTACAGCATGATTAACAGCATTAGAACGTTTCCAAAATTGTCAAAGCATCCTGCACCCTAACTTTTAAAGCACCCTTAACCTCCTGAACCGTCGTATACTCCCCTGTATGCTTCAGATACATCCAGTTTAGGAAATGAGCGCCCAACAGCAATTCGTCAGCGTCCTTTTTGGTCATTTTGTCGTTTTTCTGAATCCGCTGAAGGCGTATAATCATATCTGACAACGTATCCTGGCAATACTTCGGCATATGCATCCCCCTTTCATAACCAAGATAAAGATACAACGCTAACCCTCTTATTTCAAACAAATTAAAACTGAAAAGAAAGGAGCACAAAATGGATGAGGAAAACAATGTTATATACTCATACACAAAAGAACAGGCAATTGAAGACGGCGTTTTAGTACTAGTTGGATCTATAGGCAATCAGTCCGTTGTCTTCACATCAAACCTCTTTAAAGACGGCTACGAGGACAAGCAAAAAAGAATTGAACTCGTCAACCGTGGATTAGAAAGGCTCAAGCAACCAGACCCTGAAGACACAGATTACATGAAACTTAGGGTCATTGAAAAAGACAAAATATGGGTGATTATCGACGGAAGCGGAATCACTTTTCTTAGACCGGAGGATTATTAGTATGAAATACATGATTAAAATAGAGGTAATTTTGACCGGCAAACAAGGTAGAGAGTGGGATAACGAAATTGCGACCAGTATGATTCGCAACCACTTAGCATACGAACTGCCTTATTTACCTTGGATAAAAAACAATGTCCAAAAGGTAGAAATAGGGACAATAGAAGTCAAAACAGTAAAGGAGTGATTTATGGACAAGCGAAGTTACATAATCCGCAAGATTCCAAAGAAGAACGGCGATTTCAGAACGATAGCAGAACCCAAACGCAGATTAAAAGCATTGCAAAGAACTGTATTAAAGTGGCTAATGGCAAGGAGAATAGGCGCCTCAAAATACGCCATGGCATTTGTAAAAGGACGCTCCATTGCAGACAATGCAAAACTTCATGCCGGGAAAAAGGTCGTTGTCGTAGTTGACGTCAAGGATTTCTTTGGCTCAATTACAAAAGAGCAGGTGTTTCATGCCCTGAAAAAAGAAGGCATTAATGAAACGGAAGTTTCCAGGATTGTTGAAATATGCACTCTTGACGGATGCCTGCCGCAAGGAGCGCCCACAAGCCCCCTGCTTTCAAACATAGTGTTTAAGCACGTTGACCATCGCCTGGCTGGCTTGGCTAAAAAATGGGAAATCAGAAATCCGGGAACTGAGTATTCAAGGTATGCTGACGATATGATTTTTTCAAGCAATGATGCTGTCTTTCACCGCAGACTGCTACCGATAGTGGAGAAATTCCTGACTGAAGAGGGTTTTGTCATAAATAGGGATAAAACAAAGGTATTACGCAACGGCAACAGGCAAACTGTGACAGGAATAGTGGTAAATCAAAAACCAAACGTACCTCGTAAAGAAAGAAGGCGCTTGAGAGCAGAACTGTACAACATCAAAAAATCATTGATTGAAGGCAAGGAAAACAAATTTAATCTTTCAAGATTGCAGGGCAAAGCCGCCTTTATCAAAGGAATCAATCCAGAATCAGGCAGAAAGTTCGTACAGGAAGTCAACGAGATAAAAAACCTGTTGGCTTTAAGGAAAAGTCTGTCAAACTAAACAACAAGGGAAAGATGCCTTGGTTCCAGGTTCGTTCAGTTGCCAAGTTCGCATCTTGCCGCAAGGCAGGGTAATCACTTAGCAAACGAAACAAAAGCTATAGGTTCGGTCGCCTTTCAGAATCCATTGTTTCTGGAAGAAGATGGTTTTGATAATAGTCCGGCAACGACGGAAGTAGTGGCAATCCGTGACCTGGCATTGTTTCAAGAATGGACCGGGTTGATGTTTCGTCAGCCCCGAATACTAATACATTACACAATCGGCTTACCGCACCTCCGCGCCGCCCGCTCGCCGTCGCTTGAAGCCACCCGGAAAATACCCAGGCTCCGGCTTCGCTTGCGGCTCTACGGTCGCGGACGAGCAAGGCATCTTTCCCGCTTACCCTATAGAAAGGAGTCAATATGGGAGAAATAATAGAAATCAACGATGGAATAGTCGAGTTGAAAACTGTTTCAACAGCAAGGCGCGTCAGATTACAGGACTTTACAGAGGCATTGCTTCAATCATCCGGCATTAGAACCCCTATCCTGCCCCAGGGCGTGGTTTTTTACGCCTCAAAGGACTACAAGAAGGCCTATCTCATAGAACGAGAGCCGGTTATGGCAAAGGTGCTTTACAGCCACGACAGGGATAGTTCCAAAGAGTATATGGTTGCATTCCCCTGGCACTATTTTTTGGTCCTGTTTGAGAACTATGCCTTTGACAAGTGCTACTTTTATTTCAGGAACAAGCGCATTATGACCGTGGAAGACAAGTTTTGCATTCCGCCGCTGCCCAATTTACATAGCCCTGACTGCGATGTCTGCCTTGGCGACTTTCGTTATCAGGTAACAGCCGAGACCCCGGAAAAGATGACCGACCTGACTAACTACTTTTTTGCAAGCACGTTTAACACCGACCTAAACCAGTTTTTCAGGGATAAAATCCCTAAACAAATAACCTTACTTAAACAAAACCAGGAGCATTGTCTTAATGCCTGGCAGCGGCTTGGATTTGGTGACGTTTGCTCGGTGGAATGGTTCCCCTACCAAAGCCTTGCAAGGTGCCTTGACAACGTCTGGGGAAAGGAGTAGCGATGGAAGTTCTCAAAAAAGCCATAAGAAAGGCTTCAACAAACAATGAAATTCGTTCAATCAAGGAAGTTTTGGAAGATTTTCTTGAGCGCTCTGACGAGGCAATTGAAGAATTTGAGGGAAGCGTGGAGGAACTCATACTGATTCAGGCAGTAAGGGTTTTGAGGAAAAGAAAAGTCTGCATCACGCCTGAAGCCATGGAAGATTTTAACCTTATGATTGAATTAGTCAAATCGTTAAAGGAGGTAAAAGATGATAAAAACGTACTATGCAGGGCAGCCAATCCCGGAAAATGAGAAATACGCATACATCGTGGCAAGGAATGGCTATTACGTGGTGAAAAGGAATTGCGTCTTTGAGAGCTGCACTAAAATAGACGAAATCCCTGATTTGCCAGAGCAGGAGGAAACCTTTGATTTAATGGCTAAAAAGATTCCTTACACCCTAATCAAGGAGGTTTTGGCGTTCTTTTACGAGGTCTACAAGCAGCATAAATCAGAAGCAATGGTTTTGCTCTGCTATGAAAACGATGAATGGAGCATTTATGTCCCTGAGCAGGAAGTTTCTGGCATGAGTGTCAAATACAATAATGACCGGAAACACGTCGTAGGAAGCATCCATTCACATCCTGGCTTTGGAACTTCTGCCTCACGAACTGATGAAAAAGATGAGGAGAATTTTGACGGCATACACATCATCATCAGTAAGTTTGACGAAGTCAGGCCTGAATTATCCTGTTACGTGGCAATCAATGGCAGAAGAGCGCTAATAGAAGCAGAAACAATCATAGAAAAAGTTGAAGAGCATGAAACGGTTAATAAGGAATGGCTTGGCAAGGTTAAACACTTCAAGGAAACGCTTTTTGAAGAACCAGTCATAGAAAAGACCAACAAAGATGAGGAGTTAATAACCGGTGATCGTTGCCCTGTTTGCAGCCATGAAGACGTATGTATGCAAGATATGGGCGAGCTTGGTAACCCTTGCGAGTTCTTTGACTATGACAAGGAAAAGGCAAGTGAAGTGCAAAGATTAAACAAGATAATGTCAGGAGGATAAAAATATGATTGAAAAAATAGTGGTAATTGGACTGGGAGGCATTGGCAGCTTTTTGGCGTTGGTGTTGTGCAGGTATCTCAATTTCGTGAGCTACTGCAAAAAGGTCGTGCTGGTGGATGGAGACAGGTATAGCCGGGGAAACCTTGAAAGGCAAAACATCAAGGTAACAGACGAGACGAGAAACAAAGCAGAAACACAGGCTGAGCAATTTAAGAATTTGTTTGGCGAATTGACTATGGTGGCGGTGCCAGAGTTTGTCACTGAAAAAAATGTAAGCGAGATAATAACTGAAAGAAGCATTGTGTTTTTGGCAGTTGACAATCATACCACCCGCAAGATTGTGTCAGACCAGTGCAAGAGATTGCAGGACGTCATTCTTATTTCAGGCGGCAACGAGCTGATTGATGGGAATGTGCAGGTTTACTTGAAAAAGAACGGCAGAAGCAGAAATCCGTCAATAGAAAAATTCCACCCCGAGATTGAGTTTCCCAAAGACCGCAACCCGGCTGAGATTTCCTGCGAGGAATTGGCCAGAATGCCAGGTTCTGAACAAATAATCTTCACAAACCTGATGGCAGCTTGCCTGATGCTCAATGTCTTCCATACCATTGCCACGGAAAGACCGTTAAGGTTCAGTGAGGTTTATTTTGACATAGAACAAAATAGAGCGCTCCCCAGGCAAAGATAACCTTGATTTTAGAAAGGAAGGTGATGTTTATGCGATGATTGTGGCAGGGAAACATCTTTAACTTTAGAAACAAGCCAAAATAAGGAGGGCAAAAACATGGCTAAATTCATTTGTGGAGCAAATGAGAGCGAAACCGGCGCCTATGACGGCAGGACTATCAGCGACGCGCGCAATGGCCTAAGGACAGTTTTAAACATCAGCGATGACATGAAGGTTTTGCTGAACTCCAACGAGACGCAGAATCTCCAGGCGGTTGTCAGGCCTGATGATGAAATCGAGTTCTTAAAACCAGGCGGAACCAAAGGTAACTAATCAGTTTCAGTTCACCCCTATCTAAATCAAGTCAAAACAGCAGTTCAAAAACATAAAAGGAGGCAGTCGGGGCATTATTGTCTTGGCTGCCTCCTTCACTTCTCAGAAAGGAGAAAAAATAATATGAGTTTTGACCTGAGATACCAACTGTTTAGGTGCGAAATCTGTGGTAAGTTAATCGCAAAGGAAAATATTGAGTTTTGCAACAACTGTGGATGCGCTTGCCATAAAGATTGCAAAGAAAAAAATCAAGGATTATGTAAAAACTGTCTTAATGAAAGGAAAAAAGAAAATGTACAGTCCGAAAGTATCTGAGGAGCATGTCAAAAAACTTTGGAAGTTAAAATCCATAAATGAAGTTCTGACTGGAGAACGGAAACCAATGACTAAAATGGTTAATGAAGCCGTAGAGGAATATCTGAACAAAACAAGTAAAAAAATTAATCATCTACTTCGTGATAAGGATATGGCAACGATTTCGTTGCAAGCGATTGATTATCAGGAAAAAGAAAGTGCTGAAAAATAAAAAACATAGTCACAATCATAAAGTTCTTGATAAACATATTACCTTATACTATACTGCATCAGATAAGAACAAGGGAAAAACTATGAACATAAAAACAAGGATAGTAACAATTGCTTCTGTTTTGATAACCATAGTCCTTGGATGGATTGGGTTTGAGACGTTTCGTAAGCCCGTTGTCAATATACACAAACCCAGCGTGATAGAAAAGCCGGTGGCTGACCCGGTTCAGGAAAAGACGGACTTACTTATCAAGCAACTCCTGGAGGCAGTATCATCAAAGAATGCTGGAAAAGTTTCTTCCCTAATGCAGTCGCTCAGCGAAATAGGACCCGCGGCCATTCAGCCCATCGTGACTGCCTTCAACCAGAATACCAACCCGGAAATCCGGATTATCCTGGTAAGAACACTGGGCAAAATCAGAGACCAGGCAACTATCAATGCCCTGTTGGAATTACACCAAGCCGGCATTGCCAAGAAACTGCCGGTCAGCGTCCGGAAAGAAATACTTGTTAACCTATCTGTGGTAGGTGGCCGGGCGTTCTTTGACAACTTCATAGATTTTCTCAAGGCCGAAAACGACCCGGAACTCAGGAAGATTATCTGCGATTGCATTACTGCATTAGGAGATGTTCCGAAGATAGATGCGGCCATAAAGGCCAATCAGGATAACCCGGCGCTGGTCCAGGACCTGACTGCCATAAAGGCCAAGATGAAGGAAAAAGACGTTATCCGGGATGAATATATAGAAATGGAACATCTCGATTTAAGCAACGACGAGGATATCAAGAAACTGGAACAAATCCTGAACAGCGACAAGGCTCCGGCCTTAAGGATTCAGGCCGTCCGGAAACTGGAAAAGGCCAATTCAGAGAAGGCGGTTAATGTCCTTTTGTCCTATATAGAATCGACTGAATGGGCCACTAACAACGACAAAACCATTGTCAAGCCCAATGCCCTGATGACCCTGGCCCGGATGCGTACCAATGAATCCAGATTAGCAGTCAATAGAATCCTGAAGAATGGGGATTTTGAGATACGCAAACTTATGGTAAAGTTTATAGGTGATTTTGGGGACAAGGCCTATATCCCGGTCCTGAACCAGGTGATTACCGATGACGCGTCGCAGGAGGTCAAGAACAGCGCCCAGGGGGCCCTAGCCACTCTCAAACGAAGGAATCCATAGAGGGATAAATCTTTCCTACTTCTTTTCTTCCTTTGTAATCACAACGTTTGATACATAACCATCTGAAGAAAAATTAAATTCAACAATATCTGGGAGCCAGGTTTTGTATATCCATTTATTAGATCCCTTCCCATAAAATAACCAGTCTAATGCCTCATCTGGAATACCCCGCCACTGTGTCATAAATTCCTTATTGATATTTCGATTGGTTAATATACTAATTACTTGTTGATCTATGTTCTTATCTCTATTAGGCATCCAGTCATCGAGTAGTTGCCGTTCTTCAAGAGTTAAAGGATTCAATAATAAAGGATACCCTAATCGTGGCTTATTATCTTCCCTGTAAGAAATATACGCTAACACTTCGATAGAAATTTTGCCATCTGAAATGGACAAAACTGTATATCTAGTTACATTACTAAATTCCCTGTTTTCTTCAAGCATATTTCTCCGATAAGCAGTTTTCGCCAAGAATGAATTATTCCACGAGAAATCTTTTTTATCGCATTCCGCTCTTATTTTTTTAAATGCTTCGATATATTCATTAATAATTTCTTTGGATTTTTCTTCAGCTTTTCCCATTGTAAAATTATGGAGGCTTCTTTGCGATGGAACCATATGGTTAAAAATCTCCTCCGCAGTAGGCAAAAATTCTTTAATTACAGACGGATAATTCCTCCTTAGCGCTTCAAACAGGTGTTTGTCTATAGGTAACCTATTTATTTGGGATAAAACTTCTGGGTCTTCTATAACAACTTCACCCCTTTCGATGCTGCATCCCAAAAGACAATTCATCAGAGATAATCCAATCAACAATATCATATTATTCCAAAAATAGTTAAGCATGAGAAATCCTGTTCCTTTCGTTATTATTTTTTTATTCTCCATCTCTCGGTTCATTTATTAAGCTTAGCATCTCCACCATCTGATGCAATGCTTGGGTATCATCGTCCCAAAGGTACATTTTCACTCCATCTTTTATAAAATTGGCATCCCAGCGGGCAGTCTCGATATGATTTCGAAGCTGAGACAAAAATAGAGCGGCATCGGAATCTGTCGTTAAACATCCTTCGTTTTGCTGTAAAATAGTCCCTATGGTTGCCTTCCATATTGTTGGAAAGCTTGGGTCTCCAGGCCAGCCAGCTATTGGAAACTTTATTTGTATTTTATAAAATCTGCCTTTTTCAGTTGCCGTAAGCATTAGGGAATAAAAAGATGTTACCACATCTGCTCGTTTCTTCATGACAGGGTGTTCCAGGAATGATTTCCGCGCATCCCTGAAACAGTCAAGTATCGCCAGCTGCAATTGTCCAAAAGAACCGATAGAATAAGAAGCGTCATCAGAGAATCTTTTGGCAAACAGGCGACCAGCTTCAGTGGCAATAATGTCGTTAAAGGAATCAATGCCGAATACATGGAAACCCTCGCCCGATGCAACTTCATAGGAAATATAAATATCTAATGGACTGGGTTTATCACCTCCCAATGCACGAGCAACTTGAGCAAAATCGACAAATTCCCCATACTTGAAGGCTAGTGACGGGGTACCGTTAAGGCCCTTATCAAAAGCAATGGATGGAGCGAGCTTGGTACCGAATTTAGCGAAGCTTGTCAAGTGATCAACATTTAATTCCCCTATAAGGTCAGGATTATTTCGAATTAGATTAATAACTTCAACCTTTTTTTGATCATCATTTAGATTATCATTATTTATTATTTGAATATAGTCTGATACTACAGACTCTCTTTTCGCCCAGCCAAGCCCATTATTGAAGTGAAGAATCTGGGTTACATTTTGCTGTTGGGATGTAAAATCGTTGTCTTGATCAAACCCGTTAGAAGTGTAATATCCAATTAAATATCTTGAGCCAACAGTATCTATACGATTACTGTCGCAAGCATCCCAATATATTCTCGTAGCCCCTGCTGTTATATCTGCTGGTTCTCCATATCCCGCCGATGGCTTTCTATGTTCTCCCATTACCCCAACTTGTACTAAGTCAATTTTGCCATTTTTATTGTAAGTATCCCAAACAAACGTCGTAAACTTGACAAAAGGATCGGTATTCGGGTCTCCAGTACTATAACCTGGATTATAAGTAGCGCCTGGATCAGGGGACGCACCTATTCGCCTATCGCGTCTTTCCTCTGCCATATCTCTTAATATCCTAAAAAGCGCCCCTGCACTGTCACGGAAATTTATCTCTCCAGATTTATATACTCTCCCTAACGCAGTATTCTCAATCTTAACAAAGACAAAACCTATTTTCTTGCTGACATGCCCAGCGCCTAAAATTTTGTCTTCTTCTGTAAGTTGTAAATTTCCCACGCTCGCAAAAACACCCTGTTTAGGGCTTCCAGCAGAGAAAACCTGGCCGTTATATTCAAAAAGATTGTGCTCTCTGCCAAAGATATTACATTTAAATTCATTGTTTATCAGATAGTTCATAGCAGTAGACGAGCCGGTAACCCGGACCATCAGCGGGATATAGATAGTGGGTGAAATGCTGGGCAGATATTCAATCTGGGTGACCTCCCAAGGGCCTGTTATCCAGGCAACGCCATAATTATTTTCAAACGGGACCGGCGGCAGGACGTCTTCTGATGAGAAGCTGGTGGCGCTTATGGCGGATTCCAGCAGGTCAACGGCCTGGTTACTAATCAATAATGCGGTATTAGAAACAGTAATGCTCATATCATCACGATATAAAAGATGGGAACCTGTAAAACGATTAATTTCTACGTCAAAGGTTGAGCCGTCATTCGTAAACCGCATGCTGTTTGCCCCGGTTTCGGTTAATTGTTCTTCTTGCCAAGCCCAGGAAGAATCCCAGGTTGATTTCCTAACCTTGGCTACCACCGTATCGGTGACAGTATAATTGAAATTTGCAGATAAATCAATCTGCGCATCAACCACATAATTCTCAAAGACATCACTATCCGCCGAGGTTTCGGTAAAGTTAATAATAGTCGGGTCGCCATACATATCTGCAGAACTTACTTCAGCCCGGAAACTGCCTATTTGGGTGGATGTCAGCCCGATATTGTTGTATTCCAGCAGTGTTATGGTAATAGTTTTGTCAAAATTGGATATTACCGGGTTGGCGCCGGTTGGCAGATATAGACCGGCATAAATTGTGGTCGGAGTAGTATCATAGAACGTGCGCTTCACGTCAACCGTAACGGCGTATGAGCCAGCCGCGGCAACCTCTTCAAGAGAGGTAAATCCATTGAAATTAATCTTTAATTTCAACGGCTGTTTCAGGCCGTTTTCCAGGAAGTAATTAGAAGGCGGAATAGAGCCGTCGCCCGGGTAGGACTTGTTGTTTGAGGCCAGGACGCGGAACCGGGCAGATGCCCATCCGGTATTGCTGAGGACCGGGTCAGTAACCCTGACCTGCACCGGGACATCAAACTGGGTGACCGGAACTGCCTGCAGAGATTTGGAAAAGGTGAATTTGGCGGCATAGGGCCTTAAGAAAGACGGGGTTTCCTCAACGCGTTGCAGGGCCATTGTCGTAATATCTTGACCGGCTACCTGGATAACGGCTTCGGTCAGGTCCGCTTTTTCATCAGCCGGCGCATCAGTCGGGATAATATCAACCAGCGGGAAGGTGGCATAGCCGGAAATCTGGATATCGGCCACAAGGCGTTCATTGGCATTAAGCTGGACGTTATTGGCGACCAGGTTTTCAATGACCACATGCGGGGTGGGATTGCTCAATGGGAGCAATGCCTTATCCTCAATAGGAGTCAAGACCTCATCGGGCTCACCGATTTTACCCCGGCCGGTTTCAGGGTCAACGTCTCCGCACATCATTTCGACCTTGATGATATCGAAATTAGCGGAATTCAGTATATACCCCCCATGAAAGTTCGCCCAGTTAGAACTATCTTTAGACCACCAGACACGAATACGATTCAACCCAACATGAAAAGTAGTTGCAGTAGAAGGTGTCCAGGAAATTATATTACCTGTCGGATTTATGCTAAATTCCTCCGGATGTTCTTTTATTCGGATGTATCGTTTAGCAGGGTCTATGGATACATCGCTTGATGTGTTATCATCGCCATCGTCAATAGAGATAGCGATATCTTCAGAATAAAACAGCCCGAATGAACCTGAGCTTTCATTATAGCTCTTGGCAAATCTCAGCTCAATACTGGGCTTAAGTCCGGTTATAATTGCCGAACTGATGGGCGAATATTGATCTTCGTTTTCCGGTTTGATAAAAACCTCTACGCCTTCAACGTCGATTGATTTTACGCGATTTGGCTCAGAAAAAGACGTGCAGGCGACAAAGAGTTTGCCGCCTGATTCTGCCAATAGTGGAACCGCATTTTGGGCAAATGAAACCGTTGGCGGATAAGCGTTAACTGCGATTAATGGTTCGGAACTTAAGACATTTTGCATTTGATAAATACTTCCCGGTAGAGTATTCTCTTGTTCGTCTGTAAACTCTGACCCATCTTTTTTAAAGCTTTGTATAGTTACGGGGATAGAATTATCTGCCGAGGATGCTGTAATATAAAAAAGCGGGTTATCTTCTGACGGGGAAAGTAAATAACTGGGGCGAGATATGATAGTATTATCTGAGCTTTGAGCATCTACCAGAACAACCGAACTGGGAGCATTGAGCTGTTCGATTACGGCGATTGAAGCATAAGAAGACCCGTCACGAAACGGCTGGGCAATCGCCTTTATGTCAACATTTCTAGTCCAATAAGCCGGAACTTGAGGGACATCTATTTTAAAATCACTTGAACCATAATTTATAACAATATTAGAAAAAGTTACCCCCGTAGCTGTAATAGCAACAGGTGTACTATTTCTGAATTTTAGATAAAGAATTTCCCGACTCTCAGAATAACTTGTTTCGGCGAGCACAAGGTTTGAAACATCATTATATGGCAGCAAATTTAATTCGTAAATAGTAGCCTGACCTGATGCTGCTATAGTGGGTGTGCCAGTAGAAAATGAACAAAAAATGGGCGTTTGAGAATCATAAAATAAAGGGGCGTAATCTAAACGAAGTTGAAGATTAAATTCATAATACCCATTTGTAACCCCGGCCGGATAATAGCCATCATGTACAATATTTACCGAAAGCTCGCCTACCTGTTGATTCTGAGCGTTTAATATAACGGTTCGTGGATTCGTAGCTGTTATAGAGGTTAATGTGCTTATATCCACAGGGGTTATTTTATTTCTTTTCCTAACAGCGGTGGCAGGCGGAACATTCGTTCCGGGAGCAGAAACGGTTACAGTCGCAGTAATTACTTCTTTTGTAAGCGGGACAATCGGGCCATTAGCTGATGTCGACCCCAAGATACTTGTTATTCTATTTTCAGTTGAAGTGGGAGTGCTGAAACCATCCGTTACGCTAAAGTCAAATCGTAATTCTTGATTAGGCACGGTATTCCTAAAAGAATCTCTCATGACAGCTGTTGAATAAACAGTAGTATTGTAAAATGTTTGATTAGTAAAATATATTCCGGCAGTCAATTGAGCAGGGACGCCGTTTAGGACTACAATCTCATTAGATATTCCATTTAAATTAAGCCAATGAGTAGGTGGAGGCAAAATGGTACTCGCCGCGACATATTGAATTCCAGCATATATAAAACTAAATATGTCTGTAATGGTTTTTTCACCGCTATCCGCTTCTGTAAATTCTATTGGTATTATTATAGGATTTACTCTGTTCCCGTATTGATCCACTGTATATGTAGTCCTTGTGCCGCTTTCCATATATGAATAAGCATATCCGAAAACGTAAACAATGCCTTCAAAATCAGTGGCAATCGTACCATCAGGATTAAAGACTGTTAATACGCAACCTACAGGGTCACCTGCTTGAACAACAGAATTATTCAGGGAGATGTTCACTGTAATATTACCCTTGACTGAAAATGTTTTGGTGGCTGCAGGGATTGCTGGATAATCTGGCAGGATTGCTGTTATAGTGACTGTTGTAGTTTTGTCCAATACGGTAATTAAGTCTGTATACGCCTTTCCTGTTATGTCAGAATTAGCATTAAAGGTTTCAGTTTGGATAATTGTTGTTCTATCCTGTTGCACCACATCTATCTCAACATTTACCTGATTAACAGGATTATCATATACGTCTTTTAAAGATACTGTAAACGGCTCGATTGTTTGACCTGCAGTAATTATTGTAAGGGAATGAGTTATTGTTATGTTAGTCGGGGCCGCGGGAACAACATTAATGCCTGTTTGAACGCCATTAACCAATCCTGGAGGGACTGGAGGAAACGTCGGTGGAATTATAACCGCATATGCCCCAACAAATGATACCCCAGCTGTAATTAACGTCGGCAAGGAAACTATTTTTGTGCCCTGGTCAAAAGGCGAAAAGTTAACTGTTTGTCCGTTGATGGATGATCTGGAATCTGACGAGAAGAAAACCACATTCCCGGTAAAATTAGGCACTGTAGCGCCGTTTTTGTCGATGACTTTGACTGTTGCGTTAAAAGGCGTCCCGGCCACTATGGGGATAGGAATTCCTGTTAATTCAAGCGCAAATGGGCCGGGAGGTAATGCAAATATACTCATTTGTACAGATGTTGAGAATCCTACATTGCCAGAATAATCCTCTGCTTGAGCAGATAATACTAATGGTTGTCCGGCTGTGCCTGTCTGAATTGTGTATGTAAATTCATAGGGCTCGTCGGTATCCACTCCGATTTCCTGACCATTCGCAAATACCGTAATCTTATTTACCGCTATTTTATCCATTGCTTTCACCGTAATAGAAATGGATTTCCCTTCGGGCTGCATCAAGGCATTACCTGTAGGATATTCAATAGAGACCTCCGGCGCGATAGTATCTATTACAACCGTAAAATTTGAAACAATCACGTTTAGATTGCCGGCTAAATCCGCAATTTGAATAGTAATCGAATTATCTCCTAGCGGCAACTCTTCTGTTAACGGGACCTGGTATGTGGCTGATATCGGAGTTATTGTAAACGATGAGGTTTTGTCATCACCGTTTATCAATACGCTGAATGTACTCAGGTTAAGTCCAGCTGTATCAGAATAGGTGATGACTATTTCCGGAGTATTAGTTATGACAAAGGAATTATTTGCAGGAGTGATGAGGGTTATGATTGGCAAGGCAGCATCAACTGTAAACGACCAAACGAGTTGCGTGGCCGGATTACCAGCATTATCAGCTACATCCACGGCCACGGTATGCGAGCCTTCTGATAAAGAGTCTGTAGGCGTAAAGATTATCCCTGTGCCATTCGCCTGCGCTGAAATGGTGTAATTGAACCCGTCCAAGGTAATCATTGCAGTATTTGCATTAATTCCAGATGCAGCATCAGAGTATCCGGCCGAGATGGCTGGGTTGGCGTTTCTAACGAGCGACCCGGATGCCGGAACGGGATTGGCAATAATCGGCGGAGTGGTGTCCACGCTTACCGTAATAGTGCCATAATCGGAATAGATGCCAGCCGATTGGCTATAGGATTGCACTGAAAATGTATAACTGCCTTGTAAAAACGAAGAAGGCGGCGTAACCGACCAATTTCCATTTGTGTCGGCGATAATTGAGGCAATTACCGCTCCATCGTAATAAATATCTACTGTATAACCTGCTGATGTTGTGCCGCTGAAATTAATTGACGAGCTATTGCTTACTGACGGCGTAGTTGACTCCGGCGCAGGCAGGAATTGAGTAGTAGAGTATGCCGTGAAAGTTAACGATGTAATATATGTAGGAGTAACAGTAGCCGTGATGAAATTTATTTCGCCGACCGGACCAAATTTGAAAGGCCAACAAGTGGCATAACCATTTTCATCTGTGGTTACGCTACAATTAACAATTGGTATCCAGCCGTCTTTTTTGCCATAAGGATAGGAATCTTTTACTCCCACCATATTGCTATCTACGCCTTCAGTAAATAGCGGTTCTGAGGTATGCCCCCACCAATTACCTTCCATATTGTAAGAGAGTTCAATCGCTTGGTCTGAAAAAACATTATAGGTGGTATTGCTATAAATATTGTTATGATACACGGTGTTAATAGGTGCTGAGAGAGAAAGACCATATGTATTTGAGAAAACCGTATTATTAATAAAGATGTTATTTGAGCCGGAAGAGCACGCGATACCATAATTATTTGAGTTAACAGTATTGTTTGTGAAAGTGTTGTTGGAGCTGAATGTGAGGTGTATACCTCGATTATTTAAGGTTACTATGTTGTTCGATAAGTTGTTGTTTGAACTGGACCAAATGGTAATACCGTAGTAGTTCGAGCTCACCTTGTTATCTACGAATGTACAATTTGAGCTATTTCTGACAAAAATACCATATTCTTGGTTTGGTCCATTGGCTGTATTGTTTACGAGAATGTTATTGTTTGAATTATCCTCGATATCGATACCCCAGTAAATATTTGAATTTGTTATGTTGTTGCTAAGAGTGTTGTTGGAGCTGGACGCGCTGATGTAAACACCTTGATTACCATTTGAAATGGTAATGTTACTTATAAGAGTGTTGCTGTACGCAGTATAGAGCATAATACCCTTGGAGGTATTCAAATTGGCGGTATTGTTTGTAAAAGTATTGTTAGAGCCTGAGTAGAGATAGATGCCCGTAGATTTGTTTGAGTTGGCAGTATTGCTTGTAAGGATATTGTTGTTTGAGTTAGTGTATACCACGATACCCGACTGGTTTGAGTTAGCAGTGTTGTTTGTAATAAGATTATTACTTGAGCTCGACAGAATACGGATGCCACTGTAATCTAAGTTTGCGATGTTATCTGCGATGGTGTTATTGGAGCTGGCTTGAAGATAGATGCCTTGATCAGCGTTTGAGCTAACATTATTATTTATGATAGTGTTATAGGAACTGGAGAAAAGCGAGATGCCGTTATAGTTTGTTCTAGCGGTGTTGGTAATAACAGTATTGCTGTTACTATAAGCAAGATAGATACCATAATTAAAATATTGCACCGTGCAATTGGTAATAGTAACTGCGGTACGATTATTGAGATAAATTCCGTAACCTTCGTAACGTAATACTGGGTTACCCTGGTAGATGGTGTATCCATTACCGTCCAGTGTAATATTATCTGCCTGAATCACAATATTATCCGCAATGTTTTTGGTTAACCGACAGGCAGTTGCATCCAGCCAGATGCCTACACCTTTAGAAACCACCTCATCTCGCGAATCATTCCGTCCCCAAATATTTATGGTGCCCGATTTTGGTAACAAATAAACATGATGTCTGGTTTCCAAATCTTGAGTCCAGGAAATCTCAGTGAGTTTTTTATTGGGTGTTAGTTCTGATATTAAAAATCCGTCCTGATGTAAAAATAGAGGGAACGATTCCAAATCCGCACCGAAGAGAGTAATTTTTGTCTTGGTTTTCGTGGTCGTACTCAACGATTCTATGTGGAAACTGACTGTATTAGTTATCGCTTCTACAACGATATGGATTTCTTCACTAGAAGTGATCTTAAGATTCGGATAAACTGGATTGTCGTTTAAGATGAACTCTTTGCCCGTTCCCTCAAATGGTTGATGATAACCATCTGGTTTTAATTCAGGTGGCAAAAGTGAATCAATTGATTTGGTCAGGGTTGTTAATATATTGACGTTTGAATCGGATGGAATAAAATTATTCTTTGTGTTAGAAATCCGTAATAAACTAGTCAATTCCAGCGGGGGTTCAAATCGTCCGCTTCCTTGTGTAATCTTATATTCTACAGTCTGCCCGCTTACCGGATTACCATAAGCATCAGTAACTTTAGTTTGAAAAGTTTGCGGTAAGGTTGTGCTGACTAATCCAAACTGATTATCGCCAACATATTTCTCAAAGAAGACAGGACTGCCCGGGGTAACCATAACCGTGGCGGTCCCGCTGATTGACAGGTCACTTATATCAGTTACTGTAACACTTTGAACTCCAACCATCCCAAAGGTAAAAGGAGTTGTAGTAACCGCCATCTGAGTATCAAAATAAATAAGAGACTCTGTAAAACCACTTAAATTACCGTTCGGACCTACTGTCCCCGATAGTGCAATTCTTACTGTACCAGTAAATGTTACGGGATTATTTTCGGCATCCAACAAATTAATAGTTGCTTGAACTTCCTCGCCTGTCTTAACAGTTGTCGGGACCGTTATATTTGAACTATTAAGAGGAGATACGACTACACGAAATATGGAAAAACTTGTTACCTGTGCTACAACAAGATTTTTTTCGGTATCTATATAGGTAATAGGAATATTTACCCATTGATTTATTGCCTCATTAAATTTAACAAGCCTGACATCTGTCTCCAGTCTTCTGGCTGCTAATACGGAGTTTTCATCATATGGCACTTTGATAGTTATTGACTGAGTAAATGTTGTTCCTGGGGGAACGTTAAAACCAACTGCTGGTCCTGCTATACTTGTGCCAATTGAAGGCGCTGGCACTTCAACAGGCTGAGGTTGTGTTATTGTAACAATAATTGTTTCTGTAACGGTTGCAGGTGGAATTCCCATGGATGCTCCAATAAGGGGACTTTCCGGCGAAGTTTCCGCGGTAACCGAAACGGTTCCACCCTGTGCTGGAACGATTGTCTCTACCGCGGTTACCACCGAAAACACTGACGTAATAACCTGCTCATTACCGACTATGTCGGCAATCTGTGTCTTCAGTCGATAGATTCCATCTGAGAGTTCTTCTGACGGCGGTATCTGACATATAGCCGACCCAACTGTTTTATTAAATCGTCCGGTCCAGTCAGCATCATTGAACCAAACCTGTAAGGTATCAAGGTTGATACCGATTCCGGCATCGCTGTAGTTTATGATGATGGTTGGGGTGCGGTTGGTGATGATTTCATTATTGGTTGGGATAGTCGTAAGCATAGGCGGCGTAATGTCAACATCATTTACTGTTATGGTTATTATCTTACTATCACTCAAGGCGGTGGAAGCAGCGATAAACTCAACCCGATAAGTTCCAGATTGTGTGTAACCCGGCGTCCAACTGAATGCGCCAGTACCAAAATTCAAGGTTGCGCCCGTGGCTGTCGGGGTTGAGACCATTGAATAGATTATCGTGTCTCCGTCCGGGTCTGTGGCCGATAGCGTAAAAGCGAGCAACTGCCCCTCATTTACTATCTTGTTGTCGGGAGAGGCTAATACCGGCGCCCTGTCTATATTATTTACGGTAATAGTTACTGTCTTGATATCTGACAGGCCATTAGCCGTGGCTTTGAATGCTATCTCATAACTTCCGGCTTGTGTATAGTCAGGCGTCCATGAGAAAGTGCCGGTGGTTGCATTCAACATTGCACCATTCGGGGACGGCATCATAGAATATGTTATGGCATCACCGTCCGGGTCAGTTGCTGATAGTGTGAAAGTCAGCAACTGGTTTTCATTTACGGTCTGGTTGCCGGGTGAGGCTAATACAGGCGCTCTATCTATATTATTTACAGTAATAGTTACTGTCTTGGTATCTGACAAGCCATTGGCCGCGACAGTAAAGGTTACCGGGTAAGTACCTGATTGGGTATAGTCAGGAGCCCAGTTGAAAACACCGCTATTGGTATCCAGGGTCGCGCCGTTAAGGAGCGGCTCCATACTATATGTAATGGTATCATTATCAGAGTCAGTAGCTGATAATGTAAATGTCAGCAATTGGTTCTCGTTTACGGTTTGGTCACCCGGTGTGGACAATACCGGCATCCGGTCTATATTGTTTACGGTTATGATTATAGTCTTGGAGTCTGTTAACAGGTTGCTTGCGGCGGTAAATATTACCGAATAACTGCCGGATTGGGTATAGCCCGGAGTCCAGGTAAATAGACCCGTGTTGGAATCTAATATCGCTCCGGCTGGTACTGGTTCCATTGAATACGCGATGGTGTCGTCGTCCAGGTCAGTAGCTGATAGTGTAAATGTTAACAATTGGTTCTCGTTTATGGTCTGGTTACTCGGTGAGGTTAGCACCGGAGTCCTGTCTACATTGTTGACTGTAATAGTTATGGTCTTGGAGTCTGTTAACAGATTGCTTGCGGCGGTAAATATTACTGAATAGCTGCCGGACTGGGTGTAATCCGGAGTCCAGATGAATTCACCAGTTGTAGTATCCAATATCGCACCGGTTGGCACAGGCGCCATTGAATAGATTATCGTGTCTCCATCAGGGTCTGTAGCTGATAAGGTAAATGCCAGGTTGGAATTCTCATCCACTGCCGTATTACCGGGTGAGGTCAGAATCGGCGCCCTATCCATGTTATTTACTGTTATCATTATTGCCTTGGTATCTGACAAGCCGTTGACTGTAGCTATAAAGGTTACTGTGTAGCTGCCTGCCTGGGTATAGTCAGGTGTCCAGGTGAATAGCCCGCTATTGCTATCCAGAGTTGCGCCGTTCAGGATAGGCAACATACTATATGTAATAGTATCATTATCCGGGTCTGTAGCTGATAAGGTAAAGCTCAACACCTGCGCTTCGTCTAGAGTCTGATTATCCGGAGAGGTCAATACTGGTGCCCTATCAATATTGTTTACGGTTATGTTTATGGTTTCGGAATCTGACAAGTCATTAGCTGTAGCAATAAACGTTACCGGGTAGTTGCCTGCCTGGGTATAATTTGGCGTCCAGGAAAATACTCCTGTTGCGACATCCAATATCGCATCGGTTGGCACTGGGGTCATTGAATACGCGATGGTATCACCGTCCGGGTCTGTAGCTGATAATGTAAATGTTAGTAACTGTGCTTCATTCACGGTTTTATCACCAGGGGAGGTGAGTACCAGGGGCCGGTCCACATTATTTACCGTTATGATTATGGTCTTAGAGTCTAACAAACTATTGGCTGTGGCAGTAAAGGTCACCGAATAGCTACCTGACTGGGTGTAATCCGGTGTCCAGATGAATTCACCAGTTGTAGTATCCAATATCGCGCCGGTTGGCACGGGCTCCATTGAATACGCGACGGTATCACCGTCCGGGTCTGTGGCTGATAGCGTAAGGGTTAAAATCTGGTTCTCATCTATAGTCTGATTACCCGGCGAGGTCAATACCGGCGCACGGTCTATATTGTTTACCGTAATGGTTACGGACTTGGAGTCTGATAGGCCGTTGGCTGTAGCAGTAAACGTTACCGGGTAGTTGCCGGACTGACTATAGCTCGGCGTCCAGGAAAAGATACCGCTATTCTGGTCTAATGTTGCCCCACTCAAGGTGGGTTGCATACTATATATAATAGTATCGTTATCTGGGTCTATGGCTGATAATGTAAATGTCAGCAATTGGTTCTCGTTTACGGTTTGGTCACCCGGTGTGGACAATACCGGCATCCGGTCTATATTGTTTACGGTTATGATTATAGTCTTGGAGTCTGTTAACAGGTTGCTTGCGGCGGTAAATATTACCGAATAACTGCCGGATTGGGTATAGCCCGGAGTCCAGGTAAACAGGCCGCTATCCGGGCCTA
>Ga0208373_1001542_pt1 | contig 30119 bp, 30 predicted proteins | sample RifOxyC2_FD_184036 | JGI IMG/M metagenome (GOLD analysis project Ga0208373, IMG submission 184036) | Soil microbial communities from Rifle, Colorado - Rifle Oxygen_injection C2 (SPAdes) | ecosystem: Environmental > Terrestrial > Deep subsurface > Rock core/Sediment | place: Rifle, Colorado... | reverse complement strand
TAAAACCAGAAACTCCGGCAAAATGCCCATGCTCATAACCGTTCTCATGGACAGCTGGGTGGGCATGGTTTTGGGTTCGCCAATGTGCGCGGGCAAAGGCACGTAGCTGACGTGGACGTTTAAAACCTGTCCGGGTAGTTCGGCCTTCATAATGCGGCAGGCCTCGTAATAAAGCATGTTCTGGTATTCGCCGGCCGTGCCGCCCAGTTCAATAATGATAATCTCGTTGTCCTGGCCCGCTTCCTGGATTCGGGCGATGATTTCGTCGGAAATGTGGGGAATGGCTTCCACGTCCTCGCCGTTGTAGCCAAAGGACCGTTCGCGGTCAATCACGGTTTTGTAAATCTGGCCCATGGTGGTGAAATTGCGATGGCCCATTTCGCGGTTTAAAAAGCGTTCGTAAGTGCCCAGGTCCATGTCGGCCTCCAGGCCGTCTTCGCATAAAAAGGCGTCGCCATGTTCAATGGGATTAATGGTGCCGGAATCCACGTTGAGGTAATTTTCGCATTTAATAACGCCGATTTTATAACCGCGGTTTTCCAGCAGAAAGCCGATGGAGGCGGCGCAGACGCCCTTGCCCAGGCCGCTCAAGACGCCGCCGGAAACGAAGATGTATTTGGTTTTAATGTTTTTATTGACCATCTGGTTCTATTTTTAATTTAAAATTAACGGCTTTATCTCCGGCAGCGGCTTTGAGCTGATGTTCTCCCAATTCTTTAAGAGAGTTGTCCAGTTTAACGGCTTTTTCCGGCAGGGAAATTTTAAGCTGCGCCTCAATCAGACGGACAATTTCTTTAGAGCCGATTGATTGAAACAGCGTGCCCTTAGCCGAGGCTTTGACCTTGGTTGTAACGGTTTTATCTTTCAGGCGATTAAGGTTTTTTCCCAGATCATCTTTTTTAGAAACAGATTGGTGAATAACCTTGTCTTGTCTGATTTTATTTTCCGCCATCACCCGCTCGGTGGCTATCACGGCCAGGCCGCGGGGAAATAAAAAATTTCCGGCAAAACCGTTGGCCACTTCTTTAACCTCGCCTTTTTTACCGACCCGGTCAACGTTTTGAATTAACAAGATTTTCATATATTATACTTTTATTCCTGATTAATTATTTCCAGAGCTTTGTCCAGCTGGGGATCTTTGTTTTCGTTAATATCTTCTTCCGTTAATTTTAACTCAAAATCCGGTTGAATGCCATTTTTGTCAATGGTCCGGCTGTAGGGCGTCAGCCAGCGGGCAATGGTAAGCTTGATGGCCGAACCGTCCGAAAGATTTTCCAGTTCCTGAACCGAGCCTTTGCCGAAAGTGGTTTCGCCCACCACCGTGGCCAGTTGGTAATCCTGCAGAGCGCCGGCCACGATTTCCGAAGCCGAAGCCGAGCCGCCGTTGACTAAAACCACCGTCTTAAAATCGGCCAGCTGGCCCTTACCATTGGAAACGTATTCCTGATTCTGCTCGGCATTGCTGAATTCTTCGCGCACCACCACCTGGCCCTCTTTAATCCAGTAGCCGGCAATGTCCACCGCCGTTTCCAGATAACCGCCGGGGTTGTTCCTTAAATCCAGAATAACGCCTTTGGGCGAACTGTTAATGACTTCATTGGCCACTTCCAAAAATTTGGCGCTGGTGTCGGAATTAAAATTGGTTAATTTGACGTAAGCGATGCCGTTTTTATCCGTCCAGTTGACGCTGATTATTTTAATGGTATTCCTGATAATTTTGATTTCCTTGGACTCATTCAGTCCGTCGCGGGTGACGGTTAAAATAACTTCCGTGTCTTTATCGCCCCTGATTAAGGAGACGGCCTGGTCTAAAGACATGCCGGTTGTTTCCAAGCCGTCAATGCCAATGATTCTATCCAGGGCCTTAAGGCCGGCTTGTTCGGCCGGCGATTCGGGCAGAGGCGAGATGATGGTAAGCTGGTTATTGCGGATGCCGATTTCGGCGCCGATGCCTTCGAATTTGCCGTTAAGTTCGTCGCTGAATTCCTCGGAAGTCTGGGGATTTAAAAAGACGGAATAGGGATCGCCCAGACTGTCGACCACGCCGGCCATGGCGCCGTAAAAAAGCTGGGCGTCGGTGAGCTGGTTTTTATCGATGAATTTGTTTTTAATCGTGTCCCAGACTTTCCAGAAGAGTTTGAAATTAACGTCCTTGGTCAAGTAGTCGGGCAGGCTGTCGGTATTGATAACCCGGCCCACTTCGGGCGCGCTTGTTCCCGAGTCGGCGATTTTTTTATTAACGCCCACCACGATGCCGATGGAAAAACTGATAATCATTAAGAGAACGATGCCGCCGTAAACGACCGCCCGAAAATTCGGTCGGCGGCTTAAGGGGTGGCTGGGATTATTTAGAAGATTATTATTTGAATTTTCTTCCATACGATTTTAATCGTTAATTCTTTTTATTTTGGCGCCTAAATTTTTAAGACGATTTTCCAGGTCTTCATAACCGCGGTCAATGCCTTCAATGTTTCGTAAAATGGATTTGCCTCTTGAGGCCATCATGGCGATTAAAATGATGATGGAGGGGCGCAAAGCGGGCGGGCAGACTATTTCCGTGCCCGTTAATCTGGTCGGACCCTCAATAAAAACGCGGTGCGGGTCCGCCAGGGTGATTTTAGCCCCCAGCCTGGCCAGCTCGTTATAATAAATGGCCCGATTTTCGTAAACCCAGTCGTGAATCAGAGTGGTGCCCTTGGCCCGGGTGGCAATCGGCACGAAAAACGGCAGGTTGTCTATATTCAGGCCGGGATAAGGCCGGGCGTAAATTTTTTCGGCCAGAGCTTTTAACTTGGACGGCTTGGTTTTGATATCCACCAGCCTGGTTTTTTTATTTTTGGAAAAATACCGCCTTAAAATTTCGTACTTAAAACCCATCTTGGCGAGCTTTAACAGTTCCAGCTCCAGAAAATCTATGGGACAGCCTTTAATGGTGATGGCGGAATTGGTGGTGGCGGCCAGGGCGATAAACAAAATGGCGTCAATCGGATCCTCGGCCAGCTGATATTTAACGTTTTTGTTGACTCGCCCGACGCCGCGAATAACCAGCGTGGTGCCGCCGAGGCCGGTTATTTTAACTCCCAACTTGGACAGAAAGAAACAGATTTCCTGAACCTGGTAGTTGGCCGAAGCGTATTTAACCGTGGTTTCGTTTTTAAACAAAGAGGCGGCCATTAAGACGGCCTCGGTGACGGTATCGCCCGATTCGTAAAGGATGATTTCGGAGGCCGGTTTTTTTCTGGTCGCGTCAACGTTGTAATATTTGGCCAGGGTTTTTATCCTGATGCCGAAGTTTTCAAAAGCGTAGACGTACGGTTTAACTGTCCTTAAGCCCAGCTTGCAGCCGCCCGAGCGCGGCAGCCTGAATTTTTTCTGGCGGTGGACCAGCGAACCCAAAAGCAGTAAAACCGATCTGGTTTTGGAAGCGGTTTTATAATCTATTTTATCCAGCCGCAGATTTTTAGGCGGTTTTATCAACAGCCGCCTTGGGCCTTTCCATTTTAATTCCACCCCCAGGCTTTCCAGGACTTTAATGATTCGCCTGGTTTCTTCCAAATCCGGAAAGTTAAACAACTCGGTCGTGCCCTGATTAATCAACGAAGCGCATAACAGAGCCACGGCCGAATTTTTAGTGGAGTTGACCCTGACGCTGCCGGATAATTTTTTGTCTCCTTGAATTAAGTAGTAAGACATTGTATTATATTGATAATCGGCTTATTTTTTAATATAATCCATTCTATCATTTTTAAGCCGTTTCATCAACCATTTATGAATGTCCGTTCCCGCAGATTTTTAACCCTGGCTTTTGTCCTGATTTTTTTGGTAGCTTCCCCCGTTGTAATTCTCCATACGCTGGGCTATAAATATAATTTCCAAAAAAACCGGCTGGAAAAAACCGGAATTTTTTTTATTAAATCTTATCCCAAAAACGCGGATATTTATTTGGACGGCCAGCCGACTAAAAAACAGACTCCCAACCGGCTGACCCGGCTTTTGCCCAAAACTTACAACGTGAGCATCGGCCAAGAGGGTTATTTCAGCTGGTCCAAAGATTTGCCCGTCTCCAGCCAAAAAACCACTTTTATTGAAAATATTTCCCTGTTTAAATCGGAGTTTGACTTTTCCCAAAAACTGGCCGGCGAGTTTACGGGCTTTGTCCCCTCCCCGGACGGCCTGGGGATTGCCCTGCTGGAAAAAACCGCGGCCGGTTATCAGCTGTGGAAATATGACGTCTTGACCGAGGATTTTACGGAACTTTTGAATTTGCCGGAGTTTTATCTTCCGTCCGTTACCGCCTGGTCTTCCAATTCCCGGAAGCTGGCCGTTAAATACGGTTTGGATTATTTGATTTTGGACGCGGCCGATCCTTCTTATTACAATAAGCTGTCCAAAATTTCCCCGTTTAATTTTACCGACGTTAAATGGGATTTCTTTAACGACAACGTCATCTACGGTTTAAACAGCCGCGGTCTGCATAAAATAAACATTTTATCGCGGGAAACGACCTTGCTGACGGAGGACGAGATTATTGATTTTTATCCCCTGCCAAACGGCCTGATTTTTATTTCAAAAAATAGGGACAAGGCTTATCTGTCTTTATGGCAAAAAGAAAAGGCCGAGCCTATTTTCAGCCTGCCTTTAAGCGATGAATACGAATTTTTCAGCTTAAACGATAGTTTGTTGATGCTTAAAGACGCTTCGCAGAACCAGGTTTACATTATTGAGCCCGATAACCAGAACAAGCCGGTTAAGTCGTTTATTAAGAACCTGCAGTCTTTCAATTGGTTGAACAACGGCCTGCTTTATTGGAACAATTCCGAGCTGTGGGCTTATTATCCGGACAGCGATGAAAGCATTTTGCTGGAACGGACCAGCCAGCAGATAAATTACGCCTTCTGGCATCCCAACGGGGATTATATTTTTGCCGTTATTTCCGGCAAGTTAAAAATTTACGAGTTGGACAGCCGCGACCGCCGAAACGTTTATGAGCTGTTTGACTTGGAGGCTGGCAAAACCGATTTTATCACCGAAGATGAAAAGGGCCAAGAATTATTCTTCGTTGGCCGGATTAATAATGAAGAGGGATTTTATGGCGCGGTGATTCAGTAAAAAATAATAAGTAAATTCATCATTTGCGCCAGAGGCGCATCCGCCTTTGGCGGACATCATTCTTTATTCGTCATTCCTCGTTCTTTTATCATACCAGTACTGATTCACTTCAAAGAGCGTTTCAAACTTGCCGGCGTCTTTCCAGAAGCCTTCCAAAACCGACCAGCGCAGTTTGCCTTCTTTGATGTAAAAATTATTAACGTCGGTAATTTCCAACTCTCCCCGGTCGGAGGGTTTTATTTTTTTAATGCAGTCAAAAACTTTCGCGTCGTAAAGATAAAGACCGGTTACGGCATAGTTGCTTTGGGGGCGAGCCGGCTTTTCTTCTATCCTGACGATTTTATCTCCTTCAAAGACGGGCACGCCGAAACGCCCGGGGTCGGGCACTTCTTTAAGAAAGATGCAGGCGCCGTCTTTAAAATCCTTAATTTGGGGAGCAATGTCAGCATCAGTGGTATTATCACCTAAAATTACGGCAATCGGGCCGTTATCGGCAAAATCTTCGGCCAGAGCCAGGGCCGCGGCGATACCGCCCTCCCCTTCCTGAAAAGCGTACTCCAGATGTTTAAGGCCCAGCTCCTTGCCGTTTTTCAAGACCCTTGAAAAATGGCCGGCGTGCGGCCCGCCGGTCACCACCAAAACCTCGGTCACACCGGCGCTCACCAGAGTGTTAATGGGATAGAAAATCATCGGTTTGTCGTAAACCGGCAACAGATGCTTGTTGGTGGCGTAAGTTAAGGGGTAAAGGCGCGTGCCCAAACCGCCGGCTAAAATTACTCCTTTCATTTGAATTAGAGTTTAATCATCTTTTTACTTAAATATTCTTTCAGAGCCTGCTCCCAGGGCCTTAGTTCTTTTAATTTAGTATTGATTAATTTGGAAAATTTTGGTCTTTGGGCCGGGCGCTGATAGTCGGCCGAGCTCACGGGAATAATTTCGGCCTTAAAGCCGGCCAGCTCTTTTATTTTTTGGGCGAATTCATACCAGCTGCAGGAGCCGCCGTTGGTTCGGTGGTAAATGCCGAAAGCCGGCCGTTGTTCAATGATTTCCCGCGTGGCCTTGGCTAAATCATTCGTGTAAGCGGTGGCGGTAAATTGGTCGTTGACGACTTTTATTTCCGGTTTGGTTTGAGCGGCCTCCAGAATGGCGTCAACGAAATTTTTGCCGTTTTCTCCATAAAGCCCCGAAGTTCTGATTAAATAATATTTATCACAACCGGCAGCCAGGCGTTGTTCGCCCAGATATTTACTTCGGCCGTATTCGTTGACCGGTTCGGGCGGGTGATTTTCTTCAATTCCTTTTTCCTGCCCGCCGTCAAAAACATAGTCGGTGCTGTAGTGCACCAGAATAACGTCCAGTTCGGAACAGATTTTCGCCAGATTAGACAGGGCCTCGCCGTTAACCCGTTCGGCGGCTTCGGCGTTTTGTTCGCAGCCGTCAACGTCGGTGTAAGCGGCGCAATTGATTAAGACCTCGGGTTTAATCTGCCTGATTTTTTCGTTCAAATTTTTAAAGTCGGTAAGGTCAAAATCCGGCAAGTCGCCGACGACCATGTCGTAATCGGCCAGTTCCCTGGCCAAAGCGTGTCCGAGCATGCCGCCCGCTCCGAGCAGTAGAAGCTTCATAAGGCAATCTTATATTGCTTTTTGTAATATTCCAAGTATTCTCCGGATTTAAGCGGCCGCCACCACCAGTCGTTCTGCTTGTACCAGCGGACCGTTTCCTTGATGGCCCGTTCAAAATCAAATTCCGTCTGCCAGCCGAGCTTTTCAAGTTTGCGGGCATTGAGAGCGTATCTTAAATCATGGCCCGGACGGTCTTTGATGTATTCAATCATCTCGCTTCCTTTATCCAGTTGTTCCAGAATAAGTCCGGTTATTTCCGAGTTCTTTTTTTCCACGCCCGAACCGATGTTGTAAATCTCGCCCGCTTCGCCCTTGTGCAGGATGAAATCAACGGCGTTGCAGTGGTCGGCCACGTAGAGCCATTCGCGGACGTTTAAACCCCGGCCGTAAAGAGGTATTTTTTTATCTTCCAGCAGATTGGTGATAAACAGGGAAATTAACTTTTCCGGATACTGGAACGGTCCGTAGCAGTTGCAGGAGCGGGTAATGACGACCGGCAAGCCGTAAGTTTTAACGTAAGAACGGCAGAGTAAATCCCCGGCCGCCTTGGAGGAGCTGTAGGGGCTATTGGGCAACAGCGGCGATTCCTCGGTAAATTTACCCTTATCAATACTGCCGTAGACTTCATCGGTGGAAATCTGGATGAATTTGGCTATTTTGAATTCCTTAACGCCTTCCAGCAGGTTATAAGTGCCGATGACGTCGGTTCTAACAAAAGCGTCCGGATCCAGAATGGAGCGGTCCACGTGGGTTTCGGCCGCGTAATTAATCACGGCGTCTATTTTATTGAATCTTAAAATTTTAAAGACCGTCCGCTTGTCGGCGATGTCCCCTTTGATGAATTTATAGTTGGCGTTGCCTTCCAGGTCCTTAAGATTATTGAGATTGCCGGCGTAAGTAAGCTTGTCCAGATTGGTCACGCTGAAATCAGGATATTTTTTCAGAATATGCCTGATGAAGTTTGAACCGATAAACCCGGCACCGCCGGTAACTAAGATATTCATTTTTTAAATTCATTAAAAATTTACAACTACGTTCCCATCTCCCAGCTGTTTAAATACTTTTGTTGTTCGGGAGTAAGTTTATCAATGGCCACCCCAAGCGATTTAAGTTTGGCTTTGGCGATGTAATCGTCGTTTTGGCTGGTTACGTCGTAAACTTTATTTTCCAGCCGTTGATGGTTTTTAACCACGAATTCCGCGGCCAGAGACTGGTTGGCAAAGCTCATGTCCATGACCGAGGCCGGATGGCCCTCGGCCGCCGACAGATTAACCAGCCGTCCGCCGGCAAGCACGTTTATCACCCGGTTGTTTTTTAACTGGTAGGCTTCCACGAAACGCCTGGCTTCATAAACCTTTTTGGACATTTTTTTAAGGGCCACCAAGTCCAGTTCCACGTCAAAATGTCCGGAGTTGCAGACCACCGCGCCGTCTTTCATTTTGGCGAAGTGTTCCTTCCCGACGACTTTAATATCACCGGTCAGAGTGCAGAAAATGTCTCCCAAGCGCGCGGCTTTAAGCATAGTCATCACTTCAAAACCGTCCATGACCGCTTCCAGGGCTTTTAGCTGGTCCACTTCGGTGACAATCACTTTGGCGCCCAGGCCCCTGGCTTTGGCGGCAAAACCGCGGCCGCACCAGCCGTAGCCGGCCACCACGACCGTTTTGCCGGCCAACAGAATGTTGGTCGCGCGGATAATGCCGTCCAGGGTGGACTGGCCCGTGCCGTAGCGGTTGTCAAAAAAATGCTTGGTCTGGGCGTCGTTGACGGCCACTATCGGATATAACAGTTTTTTTTGAGCGGCCAGGGCTTTCAGCCTGATGACGCCGGTGGTGGTCTCTTCGGTGCCGCCCAAGATGCCTTTGACCAGATTTTTTCTTTTGGTGTGGATGACCGAAACCAAATCGGCGCCGTCATCCATGGTTAAATTAGGTTTAATATCCAAAGCGGCGTTGATATGCCGGTAATATTGCTGGCGGGTGGCGCCGGTTATGGCAAAAACCGGAATGCCGTAATCTTTGACTAAGCTGGCCGCCACCTCGTCCTGGGTGGACAAAGGATTGGAAGCGCATAAAACCACGCTGGCGCCGCCGGCCTTTAAAGTCCGCATTAAATTGGCGGTTTCCGAAGTCACGTGCAAACAGGCCGCTATCTTTTTGCCTTTTAAAGGTTTTTGTTTGGCAAATCTTTCGCTGATCTGCCTTAAAACGTCCATTTGTTTTTCGGCCCAGACAATCTTTTTTTTGCCTTGGCTCGCCAGTCTGACGTTCTTGATGTCGTACCTCATGTTATTTTTAATGGGTTATCTTGTTAATTTTAACTTAAATTCTTTAAAATATCTTGTTTTAAATTGTTCAAAAGTATACTGATGATTCTGGGTGCCGTAGTTTTCCACCGCGTAAGTGCCGGCCAGACTGGCCAGCTGGCCGATGGTAAGCCAGGGCAGTTTTAGAGGCTTCTTTAATAAGCGTTGATTTAAGACCAGGCCTTTAATCAGTCCGGCCCGGTAAGCGTCGCCGGAACCGGTCGGGTCTTTGGCGATAACCGGTTTGGCCGGTCTGATTTTGACTCTGGCGGTCTGATTTTTAAAATTCAGGTCAATGACGGAACCCTGGGCGCCTAAAGTGGTAATCAAGATGCCCGCTTTTTTTAAAATGGTCGCCTGGTCATAACCGGTGATTTTCTTGGTCAGCGACAATTCATAATCATTAACCACGTAAAGCGAAGCCTTCTCAATCGTTTGCCGCAGCTGGTTTTTGGTAAAGTTGATAATCTGCTGGCCCGGGTCAAAGATAAAAAAAGTTTTTTTGTCGTAGTAGTAGTCGGCCAGTTCCAGCATTTCCAGAGCGTTGCCCGGAGCAATAATGGCTAAATCCCCTTTTTTGACCGACGGTTTTTTGGCTTTAAAAATCAAAGCGCCGGGAAAAAAACCGGTAATCTGATTGTCTTTTTTATCGGTAATGATGTAAGCCGAAGCGGTAATGGTCCGGGGATATTTTTTTACGCCGGATATGTTAATGCCCAATTTTTTAAATCTGCTCTCGTATCTGTCAAAATCCCGTCCGACCGCAGCGTGCAGAACCGGCTTGATTTTCAACAAAGCCAGATTGTAAGCGATGTTGCCGGCCGTGCCGCCGAAAGTCTGCTTGAATTCCGAAACCGTAAAGCTGACGTTAAGTTTTTTTATTTCCGATGGCAGGATGTGCCGGTCAAAACTATCCGGAAAATCCATAATCTGGTCGTAAGCCATTGAACCGTAAACCAAGACATTCATCTTATAGTTGTTTACTGATATTTTCGGCCGTTCTTTTCATTTCTTCATCGCTAAAAGTCTTGCCCGGCCAGGGGTGCAGATTGTCTCCGGCTAGCCGCGGAATGATGTGGAAATGGAGATGTTCCACTAATTGTCCGGCCACGGCGCCGTTATTGTTAACCACGTTAAAGCCCTTTAGGCCCAAGGCTTCGGTCATGGCCTTGCTGACGTCCTGAATTTTTACAATCAGGTCTTTTAAAACGTCGTGGGGCGTTTCGGCAAAGCTTTGATAATGTTCTTTGGCAATAACCAAAACATGGCCTTTATTAACCGGATTGATGTCCAGAAAAGCCAAAAATCTTTTATCTTCGTAAATTTTATAGGCAGGCAGTTCCCCGGCCACGATTTTGCAAAAGATGCAGTCCATAAGCTGGAAATAATTATTAAAACTAAAATTTTCAATTTAATCTTGATAATTTGGGGTTTGATTGGACATTGGAAATTCAAAATTAGCCCCCGTCTTTCACTTCCTCCGGCCAGCGGTAATTTATTGACGGATCGTTCCAGGGAAAGCGGATTTCATCGGGATTATCATAGTTATATTTTTGCGTGGGTATGTTGACGATTTTGGCCTGCTCGCAGTCAAGGGCCGTAAAACCGTGAGCCACGCCTTTGGGGATTTTAATCAGCAGATGCTCCCCTTCCAATTCCGGAGCGGCCAGCTTAAAATCCTGACTTTGACCGTAAGTCGGAGAATCTTTGCGCATGTCGTGCAAAGCCACCAGCGCCCGGCCTTCCAGGCAAACAAAATAATCGTCCTGTTTTTCGTGAAAATGCCAGGCTTTAACCAGGCCCCGTTTGACTAAAGTCATGTAAACCTGGCCGAATTTCTGGAAGATTTCATCGTCATCGCGCAAAAACTCCATCAGCAGACCGCGGTCGTCCGTTAGAGGTTTGAGCTGTTTGATTTTTACGCCGTCAATCATAGTTTTGTCTATCTAATATGGCAATAATGGAGAAGATTGTCAATGCCGTTAAAATCGTCAATAAATAGCTGATTTTGCCCAGATTATTAAACTCCTGATAACTGTAAATCGCCACGGCCAAAGCCAAAATAACGGCCGTAAAAATTCTCCGGCGGGGACGCCGGTTTTTCGTTTCTTCGTTAAATAAAATAATGATTAAACCGGATAAGGCGGCCGCGAGCAGCAGGATGTTTAAATCAAAATAATTGCTGATAAGGCCGGTTTTGAAATTTTCCAGAGCCAGATAAACAACATAGCTGATAACCGATACTACAAAAGCCGTCCGGCTCACTTCCACCGCGCAGAAGCCCAGATATTTAAAGAATCGGTTTCTTTTTCGTTTGGTTGTTTCAAATCCGAACATATTAATTAATTTATAATTTTAAATTTTCAATTTCAATTTAATCTTAGAATTATAAATTTTTAAATTAATTTAAAATTTCTCCCTTACGTATTTAAATATTTTGGCGATAATTTCTTGGTAGCTTAGGGGTTCTTTGTCCAAAGTTATTTTAATGCTTTTGAGCGGAATGGTTTCGGCCGAGCTGTTCAACTCGGGAATACTCAAGGCGAACCTTAATTTACGGTTGACGATTTCGGCGTTTTGCAAATCAAATTTGACGCTGTTCTTTTTCCAGCCGTTTTCCAGAATGGCCGGCGTTTGATATTCGGAAATCAGATAATCGGTCTGGTCGCTGATAAAGAAATCCCGCAATTCGTAAATTTCCGGATTAAAATACATGGTTTTGGAAAAAGCCAGCAGGCCGCGGCCGAAAATTTTGAGGTCGTTTTTGGGCGACTGAATCACGGCCGGCACTGCCAAAGCGGTGATAAAATAATTTTTATGGATTTCGCTTAAAGTCAGGCTTTGTGTAGTGCCGATACCCACCGTTTGCAGGCCTTCGGGATGCGAAGTTTCAAAACCTAGGCGCGGAATGGTGTTATAGAGGCTCACCGGCGAATAATCCAGGTCCACAAAACCGTCGGCGTACTCCGGGCTGTCGGCCAGATAAATCCGGTTGATGAAAGTAAGGTACTGTTGCCTGGTGGTTATCCGCCTGAAGAAAAACTCGTCTTCGCATTCCAGCTCCAGCCGGTAAACCCCTTCGGGCAGGCCGTTGATTTTAAGGCTTACCTCGCGGGGGTCGCTGGCCGGATCCAGATTGGAAATGTAGCCGTCATCGCCAAGTTGTTTCTGATAGATTCTGTCGTTAGCTTCGTTGTAAACGTTAATCGTTAAAAAATCCGGACCTTGGCTGCGGTTGATGTCCTGAACCGTAAAAGTGAAGTCCAGAGGCTCGTTTTTAATGTAAGTATAGAAGCTGTGCCGGCCCCGGATGGTCCTGTCAATCACGGTAAGTTGATCGGCCGGCCGATAGTCGGGCATGGTGAATTTTCTTTGGAGCGGATAATCATAAGCGGCCAGGTTTTTTAAACTGTCAAAATTGTCCAAAAATTGCGGCCAGCTAAGGTATTTTTTCTGCTTTTGCCAGATGGTGCCGTCTTCGGACTCCAGTTTAAACCAGTCCAAACGGTCCAAGAGCTGATTTTCCAGAGGTTTAAAGTAATAATTCCACTCGTTCTCGCCTAAAGTCCTTAAACCCACCTGGATTAACGGCTGGCTTTTATTCTGGTAAACCAGCTCCACCTCGGCCGTCTCAAATTTTTGCGGCAGCCTGGTCTCAAAATAAACCGGCTCCGCCTCTAGCTGCTGCCAGTAAGAATCCGTGTTATTGACCCGGTTGATTTCGGACAGGCGGTTGGCCGGAAACAGATTGGTAACAACCGGCGAATCGGTGGAAAAATCATAGGTGAATTCCAGATGACCGCCCGGCACCAAATCTTTTGCCACCAATATGCCCAAAATAAAAAAAGGCAGAATAATAATGATAATCCTGGAGATTAAGGCTAATTGTGAAAATAATCTTTTCATCTAGTTAGTAATAATATTTATGGGGTATAAACTTTGATTGTTAAAATCCAGAACGGACTTCTCTGCCCTCAAACCGAACTTGGCGTAACTGTTTTGATTGATAAGATTTCTGCTCTCATCCGTTAAAGTAAAACTAAACCAGTAAACCGGCCAGCCGTTCGTTATAAGTTCTTTTATTCTAACATAATCATAATCGCGGTTTAAGGCGTAAATGACGCTTCTGGCCGGCCAAAAGACCTTATCCATTCTTTCGGCAATGATGACGGCGTTCTCCGGAGTCCGTTTAATTACGTCGGCGGCCAGGGATTGATAGCCGGCAATGTTTTTTTGAACCTGTAAAATGCCTTCGGACGGATCCAAAACCGCCAGTTGATAAGAAGTAAAAAACAGGGCCAACCAAATGTAAACCGTCAATAAACGGTTGAGATTTTTCTTTTTCTGAAAGCAGAAATCAAGAACGATGGCTAATAAAGGCAGGCTGAACAGATAAAGCGGCAGCCAGTATCTGATATAAGACGTGCCGATGGTTACGGCGGCCGGGTCGGGATGGTCGTGAAAAGACCAGCTGCCGTAGTAAATCACCAGATACCCCCCAAAAAATATCAGCAGCAGTAAATATAGATAAAACGTTTTTCTTTTATCGGGCTTGATTAGTTTTCTGTAGAGGATTGAGATAAGCAAACCTAAGCCGAATAACAGGGTCCATAAGGGAAAGATGCCCGCGGTATAATTATAGAAATTTTTTAGGGCCAGGCCCGGATTAAAACCGAAAGGCAGGAGAATTTTTTGGGACAGGTTAAGACCCTGCTGAACCAAATTTTGGCCGCTAAAATCCCGCGTCAGGCCATACCCGATGGAAAGCGGACTGCCGTAAATCTGGAAATTGTAATAAAATACCGGAAAAAAGCAGATAATAAACAACAGCACGCTTAGCCCGAAACGGAGCCAGTTGATTTTTTTAAAATTAAGCAAAGTTAAAATCAACAGCAGCGGCAAAGTCCAGACGATTTCGGAAGTCCTGACCATCAAACTTAAGGCCAGAAAAAATCCGAACAACAGGTAGTAAAAGATTTTTGGCTGTTTAAGCAGTCTGATAAAAAAGTAAAAGGCAATAATAAAGAAAGATAAGAAAGCCACGTTGGGCAGCATCCCTCTGGCCGCGTAATACCACCAGCCCGGGAAAATAAAAGCGAAAGCGGCCGATAAAAAAGCGATTTTTTCGTTAAACAGTTCTTTGATTAAAAAGTAAAAAAAGCCGAGCGCCAGAATGGCCAACAGCGGCGTGAAAAAAGGCATGGCTCCCGCGCCGGCAATCTTGGCCAAACTGCCGTAAATGATGGGTAGACCCAAAAAGCCGGCCGGCGCGGTCTGGCCTCCGATGACTCTCATGCTTCGGGGCGCCACCAGGTCGACGGCAATTTGGTTAGCCGGTTCGGTAAAAGCCAACCGGCCGCTTTGGGAAAAAAGATGGCTGAAATAAAGGTTGGCCGTTTCATCCGGCGAGTTCTGAATCAGCTTGGGAGAGCCGGTCCAGGAGACCGCGGTGTTAAAAGCCAGATAAGAATATAAAACAAAAAAAATTACGCCAAAAATCAAAAATGTCAGCTTAGACGAGTTAGCCTTCATAAAATAAATAATCTTTAGCATATTATATCAGTTTAAAGAATATTTTACTAATGCTAAATAATCTTTTTTATGATAAAATATCAGTATGTTAATCAACCTTAATTACAAAAGGTTTTTGGCCTTCAACCTGATTTTAATCGCCGTGCTGCTTTTAGCCGGGCCTGACGGCCGGCTTTTGTTCTGGGCCGGCTTGTTATATCTGATTTTAAACAGCCTGGCTTTGGGCAACTATCTGTTTTTAAAAAATTCCTGGACCTGTAAATTTATCTACGGCTTGCTGTTTTTAACGGTCGCGGCCGGTTTAATCGGCACGCTGGCTTTTTACCTGTCTTATCTTAATGCCGCCGTTTTTTACGCCACTTTGGGACTACTGGCCCTGGGTTTGACTTTGGCGGTTAAGAGATTTCCCCTGGTTTTTGAAATTAGCCCGAGATTTTTCCGTAAACGATTCAAATTCAATCCCCTAACCGTCCTTTACCTCCTGTTTTTTATCGTTATCGTTTACATCCTTTTTAATTCCCAGACCAGCCAGAGCATCCGCTCGCCCTGGGAAATTCTGCCGCCGGAAATTTTTTATCTTTACTTTTTCGCCACCCTCTGTTTATTCTTTATCATCCGTTCGGCCGGCACCTCTTGGCCGCTCTTCTTTATCGTCCTGCACTGTTTTTTGAGTTTTTCCGCGGCCTGGATAGTTTACCGAATCGGTTTTGACTATGATCCGTTTATCCACCGGACCAACCTTCAGCTGATTCTGGCCAACGGCACCCTCTTGCCCAAACCGTTTTATTACATCGGCCAGTACAGCCTGATTATTTTCATCCACCGGCTGTTAAATGTTTCCCTTGAACTGCTGGATAAAATCCTGGTGCCTCTAACCGCGGCCGTTTATCTGCCGGCCACCATTTTTTACGCTTTTAAAGATAATTTTAAGGCTAAGCCGGGCTTGGTCTTACTGCTGGCTTTAAGCTTTTTAATTTTCCCCTTTGGCGATTTTATTTCCACCACGCCCCAGGCTCTGGCCAATTTGTTTTTCCTGCTGACCGTGCTTTTATCCCTTTATTACATCACTCATCCCCAAGCTTCGCTCTGGCCGCTGGGAATATTAACTCTGATGACCATTGCCATCCATCCCATTTCCGGAATACCCCTGCTGTTTTATTTTATCGTCCTGGCCCTTTACCAGCATTGGAAGACTAAATTCAAACTGCCGGTCATTCTGCACCAGTCAATGCTCTGGGAAGTGATTATCCTCGGCGCTCTGGCCCTGCCGATCGCCTTCATCGTAAATTCCCTGACCTTGTCGCAGTTAAAGGTTTCCCTGCGCTCAAACTGGTGGTCCAACATCATTCAGTTTCTTGATTCTTTAAACTTTGATTTTTACTACCGTAAATTCGTTTCCTTTACCGATTTAATTTATGACTTCGGCTATAATTTAATTTTTCTGGTCATTGCCCTGGCCATAGTGGGGATTTTCTTTATTTACAAACACAGGCAGTTGAAAAGATACGCCGTTTATTTGTTCGGCTTTATCGTCCTTTTGGCCAATTTTCTGCTGGTTAAAGGCATGATTTCCTTTTTGTCGCTGGTTTCCTACGAACAGCTTACTTACCCGGACAGGATTTTTAAACTGGCCGTCTACATGCTCGCGCCCTTTATTCTGATAACTTTTTATCTATTTTATAAAAAGCTGACGGAACAAAAGTCGCTGATGGTTTTTCTCTCCTTTATCCTGCTGTCTTTGGCCATAAGCCTTTCTTTTTATCTTAGCTATCCCCGGGTGGATAAAATCGTTGAAGACCACGGCTATTCCACCTCGGCCGTGGACGTTAAGACCGTTAATTTCATTGAACGGATTCAACAAAACCAGCCTTATGTCGTTTTGGCTGCCCAGCCGGTTTCGGCCGCGGCCATTAGGGAGCTGGGCTTTAAATATTATTATAACGGCTATTATTTTTACCCGGTGCCGACCGGCAGCCGCCTTTACCAGTTATACGAAAATCTGGCTTACGGCAAACAGCCGACCCCCGACATCATTGCCACGGCCAGATATTTAACCGGCATTAACGACGTTTATTTTGTTTTAAACGATTATTGGTTTGACGCCGCCGAAAAAATAGCGGCGGAAAAAGAAATCGCCGACCAGTGGTACGCCATTGACGCCAAAAATTACATTTTCAGGTATTCAAAATAACCACCCAATGAAAATTCAGAGCGTTAAGCAGAGGTATTTTCAGTAAGATTTCGTCCAGTATCAACAACGGCCATTCAATAATCCGCGGCAATTTAAGCCGTTTTTTTAATTTGAAGAGTCTAAAAATCGCCTCCAGGCCGTAATGGATAAAACCCTGCAATAGCCAGACTCTTTTGATTTTAATTTTGGACAGGTTATTTTCCCTTATTAAGGCCGTAAAGTCTTTTTGGCCGTAGCCGGCATGGCTTTCGTCGGCTTCGGAATGGCCCTGATGCAGGCGCAGTTTTTTTGAATTCTTGAACAGCCTGGTAAAACCCATCATGAATTTTGACGGTTCCATGGCGAAAATCAGCCGGCCGTTTTTTTTCAAAATTCTCAAAATTTCCGAAAGCAAATCCGCCTGATTTTCAAAATGATGCAGCGAAGCCGCCAGGAAAAGGCAGTCAACGGAATTGTCGGGCAAAGGCAAATTCTGGCCGTCGGCCACCAGATAGCTTATCTGGCCGGATATTTTAAGTCCGGCCAATTTGTTTTTAATGAATCTGACCGAGGCTTCGCTGATGTCGCAGGCAATCAGCCGGTAACCCCGCTCTAAAATCGGAATTAAATCAAAACCCGAACCGGCGCCGATTTCCATGATTAAAGAATCAGGCGGCAGTTGATAAATGTATTTTTTAAACCATTGATGATAAAATTTGTTCCTCAAAGCCTTTAACTGGTGAATTTCCTCTTCTGCCCCGCTCACCCGGTCGTGAAAATCAATTTCTTTTTTCAAAAAATCGGAAACTTTCGGCAGATAATAAAAAAGGCCGTCCTTAAAGCCGCATTTTTCTTTTAAGCAGTCGTTCAGCTTTTCAATTGCCGGCATAAGTCAACTATTTTAGCGCCATATTTATCGGCCATAAAATCGTCAATCAGATTAAAGCCGTTCCGGCCCATCTGCGGCAGGGTGATTTTTTCCCTTAAGGCCAGTTTAAGCTTCTCTATGAGGTCCTGGGTATCGCCCGATTTAAAAAGCCAGCCGGTTTGTCCGTTTATTACCAGTTCCTTGGCGCCGCCGGCGTCGGAAACGATTACCGGCACCTTGTGAAGATAGGCCTCGTAAATCACCGTTGGCGAATTTTCCCACCAAACGGACGGTACGACTAAAACGTCGGTTTGGGCGAAAAGCTCATCCAATTTTTCATAACCGATGGGGCCGTGAACCGTAATTCTTTGGCCGCCTTCAGCCAGAGTTTTAACGTTTTTCAGCCGGCTGCCGCCGCCGTAAATATCCAGTTTAAAACGGCGGTCGTTGAATCGCCTGAAGGCGTCCGTTAAAAATTCCACGCCTTTATGTTCTTCCACCTGCCCCAGATAAACAACTCTTAAATAATCCGATTTTTGGCGGAAGAGAAGGGGAAAATTCACTGCCACGGGGTTGGGCAGAACCAGCTTTTTAACCGACTTTTTAAAAAAGCCATAAGTCAGATGTTTATCCAGAACGAATTTGGAAGGAGCAATAATCGCCTCGGGACTGTTGATCAGCCGTCTGGTAATCAGCCGGTAAAGCTGATAGAAAAATCCCTTCATCTTGGAATTGCGTCCGTTCCTGAACATGGAGCCGTGCGGTTCCAGCAATTGATAATCGTGCAGAGTATGGCAATGCAAGATTTTTGACTGGCGGACGGTTCTAAAAAGGCCCAGACCCAAGCCTTTTAAATTATGGGTTAAAATAACGTCGGGCTTTTCCTCTTTAATGAGTTTTTTAAGCTTGCGCCTTAAACCGCAAGCTCCCAAGTCCCTAAGGTGCCAAAAAAATTTTTTAAAATAAGACTGGGCCTGGTCGTCTAAGGGATAATAAAAATTTTTCGGCTTAAAGCGGCAGATTTTCAAGCCGTCTTTTTCTTCAACTTTGTCCTGATGAGGACTACTGGTAATTAAAACGACCTGGCCGCGTTTGGCCAGCGATTGGCTGATTATCTTAACCACCCTTTCCGTGCCGCCGCGGCTGTAGGGCTCAAATAAATTATTAATAATAAAAAACTTCATCTAGCTTTGATAAATTTTAAGCAGAGTTTCGGTAATTGTTTTCCAGCTGTAATCTTTTTCCACGATTTTCCGGCCGTTGGCGCCGAAATTAACCAAATCGTTTTTATCGTCCAACAGCCTATTCAGGTGGCTGGCCAGATTGTCCGCGTCTTTGGGTTTAAATAACCGGCCGTTGACGTTTACTTCCACCACCTGTCGGACGCCCGGCAGGCTGCTGGCCAAAACCGCCTTGCCGCAGGCCATGGCCTCAAGCAACACCATGCCGAAAGCTTCGCTTTTATCAATTGAGGGCAAAACCAATAAATCGCATAAATTGTAATATTTAACCAGTTCCTGGTCAGGAACGTAACCGATGAAAATAACCTGATGGTTTAAGCCGGAGGAATCCACCATATCTTCGTAAACCGATTTAAGATTGCCTTCGCCCACGATAATCAGCTTGACGTCCTCCCGTTTCAGCCGCTCAAAAGCTTTCAGCAGGTAATTCACCCCCTTAAAATAATGGGCGCTGTCCAAACCGCCGACGAATAAAATCACTTTTTTATCGTGCAATTTATACCTGGTCATCAGTAAAGAATCTTTGTGCCTGGGTTTAAAATAGTCCAAATCCACCCCGTTAGGTATGATTTCAAACTTATCTTCATTTTTAAAATAATATTTTCCGAGCAATGACATTTTAAGATAGTCTGCGGAGGTGGTGATGACATAGTCGGAAAATTTAATCAAAGAGCTTAAAAAAATCCAGTTATAAAATTTATAGACGAAGGAACGCCAGTCTTGGCCCACCAAATCCATGTGATAATGCAGAATGAATTTTATTTTTTTGCCTCTTATTAGCTTGGCCAGAATTACGCCCAAAGAAGCGCCCAAAAAAGGGTAATGCAGATGGACCAGGTCAAATTTTAAGAGATGATAAGCCAACTGCAGCACAATGGCCGAGTTGCCGAACTTAAACTGGGGCAGTAATTTGTGAATCTTAAAATAGCTTTGCATGTTAACGTCCGACAACTTGGTTTTGGGCGTAAACACCACCACCTCGTAGCCCAGCCGGGACAGGCTGTCCGTCAGGTGGTAAGCCACGTTGCCCATGCCGCCGCGATACGGCGGAAAGGTGGAAACTATCTGGGCGATTTTTAGACGCTTGTCGTTTTTTACCATAAAATTAAATTCTTCATTACCTGCCAGTATAAATTAAAAACGGGATTAACCACGGAAGTCAGTAGCGGACCGTTGACTTCCTGATGTTCTATCTTGCCGGAAAAACGCCTGACCACGGCCCGGTCTTTTTCAACCCTTAACCTTTGAACGTTTTTCCTGACTCTCAAAAGCCTGCTCCAGTTAAAAGGGTTCAAAAAATAAGCGTAGACCCTGATTTTCTCCGACCACCAGCCGTTTTTAAAAGACCAGGCGAACAAACCCAGTTCCATAAAAACCAGGGCCGGCAGAATCAGCAGGATGGTGCCTAAGCGGTAATTCTGGAAAATAGTCAGGTAGCGATTTCTTTCCATGTAATAAAATTTTTTAATGCTGCGGGAAAATTCATACTGGTGATAGACCACGGCCGCCGGATTGATGACGTTTTGGTAGCCGGCCAGGCTTAACCGCCAGCCTAAATCCAAATCCTCGTGATACATAAAAAAGTCGCCGTTAAACAGCCCGACCTTTTTTAAAACGGCCAGTTTGTACAAAACCGCCGCTCCGGAGCAGTAATTCACTTGGGAATCGGTAATTTGGAATTTGGAATTTGGCAGCTTATGTCCCCTGGTATAACCAAAGCCTAAAAAATGTATAATATTACCCGCGCTGTTAACCAATTCTTTGTCGGGATAAAGCATAATTTTCGGCTGAACGGCGGCTATCCGCTCATCGCTTTCGGCCGTTTCCGCCAAACGGTCCAGATAATTTTCCGTTACGATAATATCCTGGTTTAAGAGCATCACGTAATCAAAACCGTGCTGGGCCGCGTATCTGATGCCGACGTTGTTGCCCTCGGCAAAACCCAGATTTTTTTCCTGCTTTAACAGGGTGAGGTTGGGATAATTTTTAATCAGCCATAAATCGGAACCGTCAGCGGAATTATTATCCACCACGATTATCTCCCAACCGGCCTTTTGGGGCGGATACTTAAAAATACTCCCGAACAGGTTGGGGAGATATTTTTTTCCGTTGTAATTAACAATGATGACGGCGACTTTTTTCATCCTAATTATCCCGGTTATCTTCGTCTTTAAGCGAAATGTGCCTGACGATTTTGGTCAAATCCTTCTGCTGTTTGTCCAGCTTGAGGTAAAGGCGGAAAATCAGGTAAAACAGGGTTAAAACGGCCAGATACAAAGCCAGGTCCACTCCCCGGCCGATGCCGAACAGGCCGGCCAGATAAGAGGTGCTCTGCGGCAGCCAGAAAGCCACCAGCGCGATAATCCAGATTAACAGCCAGCCGATAAATTCCGAAGTTTTCAAACCACCTTCCTTGAATTTTTTACTTAACCTGAAAACCACCAATAAGACGAAAATGCCGATGATGATTTGCAATGGCAGATAATTCATAAGCTATTTGTTAAATTTTCCGAAAATCAAATCCCTTAAAATCTTCAAGCCCGAGCCAAAGCCCTGGCCAAAGTCATTATAGACTATCTTAACCGGAACTTCCACGTATTTAAGATTGGCCTTAACCGCCTGTTCAACGATTTCCGAAGCGTGGGCCATGCCGTCCTGGGTAATTTTTATTTTTTCCAAAGCCCGGCGGGAGACGGCTCTAAAGCCGTTATGAGTGTCGGATAGATTGGTGCCGAGCAAGAGATTCTGGAATTTAACGGCCGGTTTTAAAATCAGCCATTTTTTCAGCCAGGGCATTTTATGGTTTTTATTCAAAAATCTGGAACCGAAAACTATTTCGGCCTCGCCCTTAATAATCGGTTCAATCAGTTTGGGAATTTCCTCGGCCTGGTGCTGGCCGTCGGAATCAAAATGAACCACCGTCTCGGCTCCGTTTTCCAGCGCCCACCTGTCCCCCGTTTCCAAAGCCGCGCCCTGTCCGCGGTTAATCAGATGCCTTAAAACTTTAACGCCCGTGGCTTGGGCCCGTTCAAAACTTTGGTCCGTGGAACCGTCGTCAACCACCGCCACCCGGCCGAAATCTTTGACGCCGTTGATTACTTGGGCGATTGTTTCCTGTTCGTTAAAACAGGGAATGATTATGGTAAGTTGATTATTCATAAATTATTTGCCGACGGCGAAATATTTAAATCTGAACTTGGCGATTTTTTGCCGGTCAATCATGTTTTTGCCGTCAAAAATAAACGGCTGTTTCATTAGTACCCTTACTTTAGACCAGTTTAAATCGCCAAAAATGGGCCATTCCGTGGCGATAATCAGGGCCGAGGACTTCTCCAGCGCCGAATAGGGGGAATCGCAAAAAATGGCGTTTTTGCCCAAGGCGCATTTGGCGTTGACCATAGCCTCGGGGTCATAAACTTTAACTCTAGCCCCGGCTTTTTTTAAAGCCTTAACAATGTCCAAAGCGGCCGATTCCCTGATGTCATCGGTATTGTCCTTAAAAGCCAGGCCCAAAACGGTCACGGTTTTGCGGTTCAGGCTGCCCAGTTCTTTTTTGATTTTTTCAATGAAAAATTTTCTTTGTTTATTGTTAACCTCAATGACCGATTTCAATAAGCGGAAGTTATAACCGCTGCCGCCGGCCAGTTGTTTAAGCGCCCGAATATCCTTAGGGAAACAGCTGCCGCCGTAACCGATGCCGGCTTTTAAAAATTTCGGACCGATGCGGTTATCCAGGCCCATGCCTTTGGCCACTTCGTCCACGTCCGCCCCCACCCGTTCGCACAAGTTGGCGATTTCGTTGATGAAAGAAATTTTGGTGGCCAAAAAAGCGTTGGAAGCGTATTTGATCAGTTCGGCGGTCTCTCTGGCGGTGATCAGCTTGTGGGTTTTGATTTTTGAGAATAAATTCATGACCCGATAACCGATTGACTCCCTGGTCGCGCCGACCACGATTCTGTCCGGATTAAAAAAATCGTAAACCGCCCTGCCCTCCCTTAAAAATTCCGGACAAGAAACGACTTTAAAAACGCGGCCGCGGTTTTTATTTAAAATCTTTTCCAGCATTTTTCCCGTACCCACCGGTACGGTACTTTTTATCACCGTGATTTTGCCCGCTTTGGCGCAACGGTTAATATCCCGGGCCGCCTTTTTAACAAAACTTAAATCGGCGCTGCCGTCCGGTTGCGGCGGCGTGCCCACGGAGATGAAAATAAACTCGCTGGAGTTAATGACTGACCCTAGTTTATCGGTAAACTTAAGCCGGCCGGCCTTACAGTTCTTCTTTAACAGCTCTTCCAGGCCGGGCTCGTGAAAAGGAACTTCCGCCCGTTTAAGCTTGGCGATTTTTTCGGCGTCAATATCCACTCCGTAAACGATATGCCCCAACTCGGCCAGGCCAATCGCGGTAACCAGGCCGACATAGCCGGAGCCGACTACGGTAATTTTCATATCGTTTAAACGGTTAATTGCTTAAATAATTCCGACATTTTTTCGGCGATAATGTCCCAATCGTATTTTTCCCTGACTAAATTCAAGGCAGTCCGCTTGATTGACTCCCGTTCTTTATCGGGCAAAGACGCCAATCTTTTAACGGCTGAAGCGATGCTGGCCGGGTTTTTAGGCTCGCAAACCAGGCCGGTTCGGCCGTCAGTCAAAAAATCCTTAATCCCGCCGGCCAAAGTGCCGATGACGGGCAAGCCGGCGGCCATGGCCTCCAAAAAGGAATTGCCCAAACCTTCGGTTAAAGACGGCCTGATGAAAATATCGCAGGCTTTAAGGATTTTCGGCAAGTCGGCGTAAGGCTGGGAACCGGCGAATTTTACTCTGGCGGATAAATTCAGCCTGACGGTTAAATTTTTTAACTTATTTTCTAACCGGCCGCCGCCGACAACGTAAAAAACGAATTTGTCCGGCAATTCCGCTAAAGACCTGATAACGTCTTCCAGACCGTTCTTGGCCGCCAATCTTGAAGTGGTAACTAAAATAATTGAATCTTCGGGAAAACCGAATGACTGGCGAAGGCCGGCTATTTCTTCGGCCGGATACGCTTTGGTAAACAGAGGCAAATCCACGCCGTTGGGAATAACCCGAGAAATTTCTCCTTTAAAGCCCAGCGCCCGCCCCCAGTCCGCCAAATAATTACTGATGGCCTGCAAGCCGGCGGCCCGGGCAAAAATCCGCCGAAAATCTTTTTTAAACAACGCGACTTTTCTTTCGGTTTTTTTGGTAAAATCCCCCTCCTGCAGGGTTAACAGAAATTTTACGCCCGCGGCCCGATTAAATTTCAAAGCGGCAAAACCGCCGTAGCTGGCCATAATGGACCAGGCTAAATCATATTTATTTTTTTGATTCAGCTTTAAGGCTAAACGATGGCCCAGGGCGGCCAAAATCAGTTTATCCAGCCAAGCCGCGCCTAAACCGAGCCGGTAAACGTTAATCCGGCCCAGCCGTTCATAACTTTTTAAACCGGTTTTTAGCCTGGCGGTAATCAGGTCAAACTCAAACTCCGAACTCCGGTCGGTTATCTGCTTGACGGCCACTTCGGCTCCGCCGACCTGCGGCAGATAAGCGGTGGAAAATATCAAAATCCTTTTGGTCATTTTAGCTCCAGTCGTTTTTTAAAATCAACAATGGTTTTTTCAAGACCTGCCGAGAAATCAACCCGCGGCTGCCAGCCTAAAACCTCCAGGGCCCGGGAAATATCCGGCCGTCTTTTAACGGGATCGTCCTGCGGCAAAGGATAATATTCAATGCTGGAACCGGAATCGCATAATCTGACGATTTCCTCGGCCAGCTGTTTCATGGTTATTTCCTTATTCGGATTACCCAGATTTACCGGGCCGAAATAATTTTTTTTAGCCATCAGTTTAATCAGGCCATCCAGCAAATCGTCAATGTACATCAAGGACCTGGTCTGCGAGCCGTCGCCTGATACCGTCAGCGGCTCGTCGGTTAAAGACTGTTTAATGAAATTGGGCAGAGCGCGGCCGTCGTTAAACATCATTCTGGGCCCGTAAGTGTTGAAAATTCTGGCGATTTTGACGTCCAGTTTGTATCTTTGCTTATAATCATAGCATAAAGTTTCGGCGCAGCGCTTGCCTTCGTCATAACAGCTTCTGGGGCCGAGCGGATTAACGTGTCCCCAGTAATCTTCGGTCTGGGGATGGACTTCGGGGTCGCCATAAACCTCGGAGGTGGAAGCCTGCAGGATTTTCGCCTGATGTTTGCGGGCGTATTCCAGCATATTGGCCATGCCCAAAACGTTGGTCCGGACCGTTTCCACCGGGTCTTTAACGTAATGAATCGGCGAGGCCGGGCAGGCCAGATTGTAAATTTCGTCAACCGGGCCGTTGTCGTAAGGCTCGGTAATGTCGCCTTCAATCAGCTCAAAATTTTTATCATTAAGATGATGTTCAATGTTTTTCCGCGAGCCCGTAAAAAAATTATCCAGGCAGATAACCCGATGTCCTTCGGCCAATAAGCGGTCGCACAAATGACTGCCGATAAACCCCGCACCACCTGTAACTAAAACTTTGGACATAGGATTGAGAAAATTAAAAAACAGAAAAGTTTAAATAATAAAAATTAAGTTATTTATGTAAGGTTGGTGCGGGGTAAACCCCGCACCACCTGTAACTAAAACTTTGGACATATTATTTAAAGTAGGTAATGGTTTTTTTAATCCCTCTGATTAATTCCATTTTCGGCCGCCAATCAAGTTCCCGCCCGGCTTTGCTTATTTTTAAGGCGCTTCTAAAAACCTCGCCCGGTACTTTATCGCGGTACTGCGGTTTTTTTTCGGAAATCAAACCGGCAATCAGATGATATAAAACCCTGATGGAAGTTTCTTTGCCCGTGCCAATATTGTAAATTCCCCGCCCTTTGTTTATGGCTTTAAGGCAAGCGGCCACTATATCGTCAACGTGGATAAAATCTCTGGTCTGGCGACCGGTGCCGTTGATAAAACAGCTTTTGTTTTTAAGCAGATTATTAATAAAAACGGCGACTACGCCGGCCTCGCCGTAAGGATCCTGTCTGGGGCCGTAAACATTGCTTAGCCTTAAGGAAATGAATTTTAATTTTCTAACCCGGCCGTAATAGTTGGTTAAATAATTATCAATAGTAAGTTTGGACAGGCCGTAGGGAGAATCAGGCTTAGCCTCGGTGGTTTCCAAGGAAGGTATTTCTTCGGCCTCGCCGTAAATGGCTCCGCCGGTGGATATAAAAATCAACTTTTTCACCCCGTATTCCGCAGATTTGCCGATAATTTTCAACGAACCCCAGATATTGGTGGTAGCGTCCTTTAACGGATGTTTTAAGGAGTAAAGAACGCTTGTCTGGGCCGCCAGATGAAAAACGATTTCCGGTTTTTCCTTCCTGAAAATTTCGTCAATTTTGGAACTCTTAACGTCGGCCCGGTAAAATTTAGCTTTCTTATTGACGAATTTTTTTTTGCCGGTGGAAAGATTATCAACGATGATTACGCGATGCTTCTTTTCTATTAATTTGTCCGCCAAATGGGAGCCGATAAACCCAGCACCGCCGGTAACTAAAATTTTGGACATAAAATTAATTTCTAATTTTCAATTTCTAATTTCTATTTAATTTATAATTTTTAATTGAAAATTAACTGAAAATTGAAAATTTTAAATTGATAATTCTTTAACTATCTTACAGATACCTTCTTAAAACATTGACTTTATCCGTCTTCTCCCAGGTAAAACTTTCTTCGTTTCTGCCAAAATGTCCGTAAGCGGCCGTTTGTTTATAAATCGGCCTTTTAAGCTTAAGCTGACGGATGATTTGAGCCGGCTTTAAGGGAAAATGCTTTCTGACGATTTTTTCCATTTTTGAATCTTCAATTTTACCGGTACCGAAAGTCTGGACCAAAACGCTTACCGGTTCGGCCCGGCCGATCACGTAAGACAGCTGAACCTCGCATTTATCCGCCAATCTCGCAGCCACGATGTTTTTGGCGATGTACCTGGCCAGATACGAAGCGCTCCTGTCCACTTTGGAGGGATCCTTGCCGGAAAAACAACCGCCGCCATGGCTGCCGTGGCCGCCGTAAGTATCCACGATGATTTTGCGTCCGGTTAAGCCGGTATCGGCCGGCGGTCCGCCTTTGATAAACTTGCCGGTGGCATTAATGAAATATTTGGTTTTTTTATCAAGGTATTTTCCGCAAACCGGCCGGACCACGTGTTTAAGAATGTCTTTTTCCACCCTAGCCTCGCTCACCAACTCATTGTGCTGGGCGGCCACCACCACCGTGTCTAGCCGATAAGGCTTGCCGTTTCTGTATTCAACCGCCACCTGGGTTTTGCCGTCGGGCCTCAAGTAATTTAAAGTTTTATTCTTCCGGACTTCGGCCAGACGCTTAGCCATCTTATGAGCCAGAATAATCGGCAAAGGCATCAGTTCTTTGGTCTCGCGGCAGGCAAAACCGAACATTAAACCCTGGTCGCCGGCGCCCTGCTCCTTAAACTTGCCTTTACCGGCGTCAACTCCCTGGGAAATGTCCGGCGATTGTTCGTCAATGGCCACAATCACGCCGCAATCATCGGCCGAAAAACCCATCTGGCCGTTGTTATAGCCGATTTCTTTAATGGTGGCTCTGGCGATTTTAGCGATATCCACGTAGCCTTTGGTCCGGATTTCACCGCCCACCACCACCAAACCGGTGGTAACGAAGCATTCAATACCGGCATGACTGTCTTTATCCTGTTTTAAAAGTTCGTCCAGAATGGAGTCCGAAATCTGGTCGCAGACTTTATCCGGATGGCCTTCGGTTACCGATTCCGAAGTGAAAACGTATTTTTGATCAGTCTGTTTCATTTTAATTGTTATTACCGTTAATGATTATTTGGTTTAAAAGCTGTTTATTGGCCCTGGTGTATTCCAAGGTTTTGTTCAAACCCGCTTCCAGGCTAACGAGCGGGTACCAGCCCAGTTTGGCTTTGGCCAGTGAAATGTCGGGCAAAGGCAGCTGGGTGATAAACTCCAGCGGCTGTTGATGGACGATTTTTGATTTTGAACCGACCAGGTCAATAATATTCCGGGCCACCTCGTGAAGCAGAATATCGGTATCGCTACCTAAATTAACCGGCTGGGCTAAATCGCTGTCCATTAATTTTATCAAACCTTCCACTAAATCGCTGACGTAACATAGAGCCGTGGAAAAAGCTTTGTCCCCGAAAATCTCCAAGTCTTTGCCGTCCAAGGCGTTTAAAATAAAATCAGAAAGCATCTGGCCGTCGTTAAGCATTAACCTCGGGCCGTAAGTCCTGAAAATTCTGGCGATTTTAAACTGCTTTTTATAAAAATTATTATAAGTGGTAATCATGACTTCGGCAAACCTCTTGCCTTCGTCATAACAGCTTCTGGGCCCGGTAAAATCAATCACTCCCCGGTAATCTTCCTTGGTATAGCCGTTGCTGATTCTGGGGCCGTAAACCACGGCCGAAGAAGCCTGTAGTAGTTGGGCGTTGTATCGCAGAGCCAGCTCCAGAACGTTTTTAATCAAAACGGAATTGGCCTTGGCCGTTTCCGTTACCAGTTGGTCAAAATTTTTGGCCGAGGTCGGACAGGCTAGATTGTAAATTTCCTGAATGCCAAAAACGTTGACTTTGAATTTTTTTAATTCCGGCAGGCCGTCCAGCTCAATCGCTTCGGTTAAATCGTGTTTAAGAAAAACAAAATTGGGATTTTGCATCAAAAAGCGGATGTTTTCCACGTTGCCGGTGATAAAATTATCCAGGCAAATGACGTTATTTTCCCTGACCAGGGCCTCGCCTAAATGGCTGCCAATAAAGCCGGCGCCGCCGGTTATTAAAATATTTTTCCTCTCCCCCTCTTTTTTAGGTTCATAAACTCTTTTTTTATCCTGTTTCATATGCGGTATTTGCGTTTTAATTTATTAACAAAAATCCTAAAGGTATCAATTAAAAATTCCGGATAGCTTCCCAATTTCATCCTGGAATCAGGATTATTGTTCCAGCTCACCGGCAAATCAATCACCTTAAAGTCGTTAAGCCGGGCAATCACCAAAAGCTCCACGTCAAAAGCCCAGCCACTTAAAGTAAGCTTCTCAAAAATTCCCAGGCAATTTCTGTTGAAAACTTTAAAGCCGCACTGGGTGTCTTTAAAAGGCAGTCCGGTAATCAATCTGATGGCTTTATTGCCCTGCCGGCCTAAAAATTCCTTCCATCGGGCCTGATGGGTTAAGATTTTGGAGTCTTTATCCGCCCGGCTGCCTATGGCAATGTCACAATCCCGATTGAGCCGGTCCAAAAAAGGGCCGAGTTCCGATATTTTGGTTGAATTATCGGCATCGGTAAATAAAAAATAATCGCCGGTTGAGTGATAAACGCCGCTTTTAACCGCCGCTCCCTTGCCCAGATTTTTAGGATGCCTGATTAGTTTTAAACCGGGTAAATTTAATTTTTCCACCAAGGAAGCCGTCTGGTCCAAAGAGCCGTCATCCACCACGATTACTTCAAAATCATCAACTCCCGCCGGATTCCGGGCACTTAAATAATCGGCTATTTCGGTAACCGTTGGAACGATGGTTTTAGCCTCGTTATAAGCCGGAATAATTACGCTTAATTTCATATAAAGAGCTTGTCAAATTATAACTAAAAAGGCCTTATTTGACAAGACGGTTTTACTTTCTAAAAACCCACAGTTTACTCAAACTGAAACTAAAGCCCACGCTTACCACTACCACCATAAATTTGGCGTAAACGTCATAAACGCCCAAAACCCCGACCAAAAGATACATGGCCAGTTCCACGGCCGCCAAAGCCACGAGCGAGCTTACAAAAAACTTAAGATATTTTTTGCCCAATTTTTTTTTGTCTTCATCCCTGAAGGTCCATTTCCGGTTAATGAAAAAACTATTGGTAACGGCCAAGCTGAAAGAAACGGCGTTGGCCACCAGATAATTTTCTCCAAACCAGGCCAGCAATCTGGTTAAAGCCAGGTAAACAAAAAGATCGACCAGCGTATTAAGAGCGCCGACCAGGGAAAATTTTATGAACTGAACCAAAGAAGGAAATCTGAATAAATATTTTTTAATGACGTAGGCTAAAATTTTCTCAATCATCTTATGGCTAAATTAACCCCGCCGGCAAAAACATCTTCAAATGATTTAAAGCTTGAAGTTAATCTGCCGCTTAGGGAATAAATCTCAACGGTTGAATCTCCTTTTGAGGCTTGGCTTAAAATAATTTCCGGCTGGCCGTCGTTATCGGTATCGGCCGTCGCC
>Ga0208373_1001541_pt1 | contig 30128 bp, 32 predicted proteins | sample RifOxyC2_FD_184036 | JGI IMG/M metagenome (GOLD analysis project Ga0208373, IMG submission 184036) | Soil microbial communities from Rifle, Colorado - Rifle Oxygen_injection C2 (SPAdes) | ecosystem: Environmental > Terrestrial > Deep subsurface > Rock core/Sediment | place: Rifle, Colorado... | reverse complement strand
TTGGTTGACACGGATAACCGTAATACTTCACTCTCCTGAAAAGCCCTGTCGGGGAGAAAGGAGGCAGGCTAGTGGGGTGTTGGCATTCCCTAAAAGCTCATTCTCTGAAAAGGCATTAGCCATGCCTCCCATCGCTTCCACAGCCAATGCGTAACTTCATCCTTTGTATTGCAGGGCATGGTGCACTTGTTCATTCCGATGAGGGAGAAAAGAAAAATGAAGAAAGAAGAATGAAAACAAAAAAGGCTCGGGCTGCGCTTGCTGCAGGATATTTGTTGCAGCCATCGCCTCAGGTATTGAGTGCTGAGCAGGCTATTGCATTAGACCTAAGCGCTGCACAGTCGGGTATGAAGGATGGATGCCCGATGCAGAGCATGACGGAATTTCCATGAGCAATTTCACCATTGGCAAAAAGAAAGAGAACAGTAGCGTCGCTTTTGGTAAAGTTGCTGTAGGCAATGAGCTTTTAGGGATTGCCTTTTTCAGGAGCGATGCCCATCAAAGCTACAAAGAGGCAGGCAGCGAAACTTGCGTTTCTGGGTACACTCAAGCTTCGCTTTCGCGACCAGCGAGACTAGTGTCTCTGGCCATGCAACAGAGTTGCAGGCTTCATAATGGTAAAGAAGTAGGAATAATCGAGATCTCAAGAGCTCAGGAAGAAAGTAACGTTTATAACTATCTAATCCCGCATGGGGTCCCATGCCACCCCAAAAGCCAAGGCTTACCTACAGGCGGCTCCTTAGCCAGCACCTGAAGATACTCAAAAACCTCCAGTACAAGTCGGGGCTCTTTGCTGCATCCAGCAAGTCAGTTTCAACAGGCTATGATAAATCCTGGCTGAGAGACAATTTTTATGAGTGCCTGGCGTTTGAAGTCATAGGAGACTGGGACACCGTCGAGAAGACCTACAATGCCCTTCTTGAGATCTTCCTGAAGCACGAGGGAAAGATTGACTATGCCATAGCAAAGAAGCCTGAGCATAAGCACCAGTACATCCATGCCAGATTCCACCCGGAAACATTTGATGAGTTCTGGGAGGAATGGGGCAACAAGCAGAATGACTCCATCGGAGCTGTCCTCTTCCGCATAGGAGAGCTTGAGCATCACCACAAGCGCTCCATCCTCAGGGACGAAAGCCACCTTAGGATAGTCAACAAGCTGGTGCGTTACCTCCAGAGTATCGAATACTGGCACGACACCGATTCAGGCATGTGGGAGGAGAACGAGGAGGTCCACGCATCAAGCGTCGGCGCCTGTGTTGCCGGCCTTAAGGCAGTAGCAAGGCTTCCAAAGATTCACGTTCCAAAAGAGCTTATCGCAAACGGGGAAAAAACGCTCAATCATCTTCTGCCAAGGGAATCAAAGAGTAAATTTGTTGACATGGCGCTTCTTTCCCTCATCTGGCCATATAATGTTGCAAGCAAAAGGCAAAGGGAGGTCATCCTTGAGAACGTCGAGTACCTCCTTCTCAGGCAGCGGGGTGTCATTCGCTACAAAAATGACCACTACTACAACAGGAATCCTGACGGCTATTCTGAAGAGGCAGAGTGGACTTTCGGTCTTTCCTGGCTTGCGATCATCCACGAGAGCCTTGGCGAGAGGAGAAAGGCTCTGCAATTCCTGAAGAAGGCCAGTGCCGTGGATACGAGGAAGGGGATGCCTGAACTCTATTTCTCAAACTCGAAAAAATGCAACAAGAACACTCCGCTTGGCTGGTCAGAATCCCTCTTTATCGTCGCATTGCACGACATCAACACGAAACTCATCAGGCGGGGAAAATAACCTAAGTCTAGTTAGGAGGAGCCTGCGAACTGCCCTGCTTGCAATGGCACTCACCCTGCTCATCTTCTGGCTCTACGTGATTACCGCTCTTTGTGCAGGCAAAAAAAAAACGACAGCCCCGCCAGGACTTCCGGGCTGAGCATGAGCTTAGCGATTCGAACCTGGGTCAGAGGATGTTTTTGATAGGTTGCTATCACCAAAATCCCCTATGCTTGACCACTACACTACGGGGCTGTTCTCCATCCTGAAACTCTCCCTTGTTTTTAAATCTTCTTTGCGGTTAGTTTTATTCCATCATCTCATCGCACTTTCCGACGGGAGAACAAAAACGAAGAAAAAAAAGTGAAGAAAAAAAAGGTGAAAACAAAAACGGCTCTGGCTGCGCTTGCTGGCAAGGGCATTTGTTGCAGCCATTGCCTTAGGTCTGAGCGCTGCACCTGCGGGCATGAAGGATGAGCGGCTATGCAGTGCATGATGGAATTTCCATGAGCAATTTCACCGCAGGCAAAAGGTGAGAGAACAACAGCATCCCTTTTGGCAAAAAAGGCCATCGGCAATGAGCTTTTAGGGAATGCATTTTTTCCTGGATTGATGCCAAGCGCAGTTACAAAGAGGCAGGCAGCGAAACTTGCGTTTCTGGCCATGCGACATGGTCGCAGGCTTCATGATGGTGAAGTATTACAATCCAGCAAAACCATTTTATAGCAATCTTCACTACCATCTTCTCATGAAATCGGTTGTTGGGATTCTGGCAGTGGCATTGCTCCTTCTTGGAGGCTGCTCTGAGGGCATCACAGGAAAGGCAGTTACGTCCGGATCGTCGGAAAAAGCAATAATCCTTAAGCCTGCCATAAGGGCAGCAAATATCATTTGTGAGGATTCCGACGGCGGGCAGAACCGCGAGAAGAAGGGCAAGCTCTATGTCAATGTAGCAGGTAGGACCATCACTGAGACAGATGTCTGTGAGGATAGCAGGTCAGTTAGGGAGTATCTCTGCCAGCCGAATGGCTATACCTCGACCATCCTGGAGTGCGAGAAAGGCTGCTTAGCTGGCAAGTGCATCTGAAAGGAATTCTATTGCTCTTGGCCAAACAAAGAAAGCATATCCTCTTCCATGAAATGCAGCCTTCCTGGGATTATCAGGCACTGCGGAAACACCTGGACGTTCAAATCCTTTATCTCCGCCAATGACAAATACCTGATGCGCGGCGCAGCCGAGCCTAACGCACCACACACCACAGCCTTTGTATCTCCCGGAATTCCTCTGCCAACAAGGTAGGACGCAGCCTCAGCAGCGGCCATGTACCTCTCAATTGAAGGCTCAATATCTAGCAGAAACAAGGTATGCAGTCCCATTCTTTGGTTCTGCTTCATAACCTCGACAGGGCTTGTGACATCAGCATGGTGGAACGGGATGGAGGCAACCCTCCCAAATTTATAGAGCTCAAGCCCGGTAACCCCGACAGCAGTAAGAACTGAGGCATTATGGATGACCTGAACGTTGACCTTATGCTTCTTGGCGTCAAGGAACAATGATGAGTGCGTTGTAGCAGAGAACACCTCCCCAATCACGAGAAAAGCTATGTCTGCATGCTTTGCGGGAAGGACGATTAGCTCCTCTCCCTGCTGCTCTACCATTGCCCTGTCGCACATCGTGACCTTTTTCCCATACAGCTTCTCAAGCTCGGTAACAGGGCAGGAGAGTTTAGAGGTGTATCCTTCCAGAAACAAAAGCGAGCACGATTTCACCGCCGTAAGCCCCCGCAGTGAGATGTCATTTGCATCAAACAGTCCTAGACCGATGAGGTAGAGCATACCACAGGAAACCCTGTTCCTGTTTTAAACGTTTGGAAAAGAGAATAAAGAAAAAATATCCTCCTCGCGGAGGACAAACGCCTTCACCGGTTTGAGTTGTTGGGGGTGGTTCAAAATGGTGAAGGCAGAGAAGTTGGCTGCCCTAAGGCAGCACCACATAGACCAAAGGGGTGAATGGGAAAAGGAAAAAGGGCACTTGATAGCAGGCCCTCCCCTTGTGTGCTTTCTCTTGCTCTTCTGATGCCTGTTATACTATCTCGATGCCAAGCTCTTCGCTGATGGCCTGAGCCTGGGGGCTTGGCCTGGTATGGTCTACCTTGCCAAGGATCCACGGGCTCTTGACTCCTGTAATTATCGTCATCACCGTCAGTTTTCCCTTCAGCTCATCAGCAACTCGTGCTCCCCAGATGACATTGGCATCTGCATCAAGGGAATCAGTCACAAGCTCACCGACGCGGTTAATCTCCTCAAGCGTCAGGTCAGGGCCTCCTGAGACATGGATAAGCGCGCCTGTTGCTCCCTTATAACTGATATCAAGCAGCGGGTTGTTCAGCGCTCCCCTGACAGCCTCCTCAACCTTGTTGTTGGTGTCAGATGCGCCAACGCCGATGGCAGCGACACCGCCATTGGTCATGATGGCCTTGACATCTGCATAATCAAGGTTTACCAGGCTTGGGATTGCAATGGTCTCTACAATGCCCTTAATCATGGTTGAAACCAGTTCATTAGCTACTGCAAAAGCCTGCTTGATAGGCAGGTTGCCTGCGATGCTCACCAGCCTGTTGTTGTCAATGACAATCACAGTGTCAGAAACCTTGCGAAGCTGCTGGAGGCCAAATTCAGCCTTATCCACGCGAGCCCTCTCGATCTTAAAGGGCATGGTCACGGTGCCGATAACGATTGCGCCAGTATCCTTTGCCACCTGAGCGACGATGGGAGCTGAGCCAGTTCCTGTTCCGCCGCCCATCCCTGCGCACACAAACACCATGTCAGCGCCTTTCAGTGCATCTTTGATTTGGGCAAGGCTTTCCTGAGCTGCTTCCGCTCCTTTTTCAGGGAACCCTCCGCAGCCGAGACCTCTCGTGCAGTCCTTGCCTATCAGGAATTTCCTGTCAGCCTCGACCATATTCAGGTGCTGCTGGTCGGTATTGCATGCCAGGATTTCTGCACCCCGTATGCCCTTCTGGTAGAGCCATCCCACCATGTTGTTGCCAGCGCCTCCTGCGCCGATTACCTTTATGTTTGCCTGGCCTACGTCAAAGGCTTCAGTTGCGTGTTCTTCTGCGTGCTTTATAGCGTTGTTTATCAAAAAATCCATTTTGCCTCTCAGCCTCCCCTTGTCCTCTAGTGGTCTTGTGGTTGTTTGAAGATGATATGCAGAACGGCACACTTGCACTCCAAACCTGCAACGTAGAGGTTTCACTACCGAAATCTTTAAATGCAAGTTATGTCATTACTGCTACCAAAGAAATCGTTTATCTATCCGCGTCAACGGGTATGTAATCGAAGCATAGCAAACTAACTACGTTAAACGGATTGTCGCCAAACAATCATGTTTACGCCAAAACACACACAATGTGGGAATCGTTTTTACCAAAAAGACGATTCATATTTGAGTTTCTCGCCAAAGACACTCAAATAACCACCAATCTATTTATTTTCTCAAGATATATTTACTATTTAAATCTTTATGTTCTCTTTGGAGTAGTCATTTTTTCTAAGGTCTAATGTATCTAATCAGTTGGCAACAACCCCTGTAATGCTCCTCAGCATGTGCCCTGTAACCCTCACATCATAGAATTTCTTCAGTTCAAGGCGCCCCTTGACGCCCACAACCAGTGGATACGTCCCAAACTGCCTGCAAAACGTAGTGTTTCCGTCATAAATCTCAGCATAGCACCCTTTCATAACCGTCCCTGATGGCACCACCCGCTGAAGCATGGGAAAGTCAATCTTCTGCCTGATGTCATCGCGCCACCTAAAATAGTGCCGCTTGTTTTTCTTCAGGTACTTGTCCCCATCCTTCTCAGCTAAGGAAGTCCCTGGGAAAACGGCAATCTTTCGGATATTGATGCGCCGCACCATCAGCCCTTCATCATACACCCTTTGCAGGTACCTCATGTTCTCCTCATGCGTCTTTTTTGTCTCACCCCTAAGGCCAAACAGAATATTGATACCTGGCAAAAACCGCGGCATTCCATCCTCCCCCCGCTGCGACCCATAAGAATTGATGACCCTGATAGCCTGATACCCAACCTCTGGCAGCGTGTTGAGGGTATTGGCACGGACTACCTCCTTATCAAAGGACTCAATCCCAAATGCAGCAATGTTGCCCGAGGTGCAATGTTCAACAATTGCCTTGGTAATCCTGTCTCCCTCCCTATGGTCCTTCATCACCTTCACAGGATTCACGTTGTCTATATGCAGCACCGAAATGTCAGGGCATTCCCTGCGTATGGATTCCAAAAGCGGCACAGCATCAGGATAGGTATAGAAGCAGGTCTGCTTCCCGAGGCGGAAAAAGCGGGCACCCAACCGATAGAATTCCCTGATTTCAGCAAGCACGTCCTCTTTTTTGCGAAAGGCTATGGCATTCTTGAGAGGCTCGGTGCAGAAACTGCATTTTCCAATGTCACAGCCCCTGCCAGTCTCAATTTCAATCATAAGAGGATAGGGAATCTGCTTGATGATGGAAGCTCCGGCAACAGCAAATGCTGCAACATCCTCATAGGCAAAGCGATAGAGCATAGGGTCAACCTTATCAAAGAAAGTGCTGTCGTACTGCTCAGAGAGTTTCCCTCCCTGCAATTGCGTCCCAAAGATAGCAGGGCCAGTCAGGATTTTTTTGCATGGCTCATCCTTCAGAAGCGACATGACTTCGTGGACTGTCCCAGGCACTGCCGATAAGTACCTGCCAGGGACGTGCACTCCAAGAACAATGATAAGGGTATCTGTTGTTGCAAGCACCTGCTTCATGGCATCAGCATGCACGGTCAGGTTATAGGTATAGATATCAGTCTTTTCTGACTTCTTTGGCTCTTTTCGAACAGAGCCATACCGCTTGTAGAACCTCAGGTCATCAATGGTTGCATAGGTGGCAGGCTTTCCTAGGTAGCCAGCGATGTAGCGTGGGTAGGTCCCAAGATACGGCGGAACTCCCAGACCCGCAGGCTCATCCGTATAGCAGTCGAGGATGGTGATGCCCATGGGAAGAAAGAATGGGAGAAGTGTTATAAAGGTTGGTGCTATCTTAGGGATGGCTTATGACGTCTGGAATATCAGGTCAATATTATAGGTGATGTCAGTCTGGGTAATAATCCCTATAACCTCTCGTTTTCCATTCCAGACGACAAGCTTTTTGATGCACTTTTCTTTCATGAGTTTGGCAGCAGCAATGATTGATTGCTCCTCAGTGATGCCTACGATAGGATATGACCTGATATCTTTTGCTTTGAGGCTGATGAAATTTGATTTGCCCATGATGCAACTCTTCACGATATCTCTCTCAGTGATGATGCCTTTGGGGATGCCTTTATCAAGGACTATGATTGACCCTATTCCTTCCGTTTTCATCAACTCAACGATTTGAGTTACATATTCCTCTACATCGGCATAGAAGACTGGCTCATGCATGATTGCGGTGACCGGAACATATTTCATAGTCTTTGGCTCCTCTACTCATAAAGCGTTGGCAGGTAGTTGACAATGTCGGTCATGGTTACTATGCCTTTAATTGCATCCTTGTTGTCCATGACAAGCAGCTTCTTGATTTTCTTCTCTCTCATGATGTGGCATGCCTCGATGACCGAGGTCCCCTCATTGACTGAAAGGACAGGTGAAGACATGATGTTTCCTGCTTTGGAATTGAAGATGTTCAGGCTCCCCATGACGCAGTGGCGGAGGATGTCCCTCTCCGTGATGATTCCCTCGCACTCGCCAGCCTTCTTGACAAGGGCAGAGCCAATGTTGCGTTCATACATCTTAGCTGCGACAGCAATCACCTTATCATGGTAATCCACCCACAGAAGTTCAGTAGTCATGATTTGCTTGACAGTCGCATCCATTTTTTGCCTTGAACATTGTTGTGATTGAGGTTCGCATTATGAAGTATCTTCTTTGAATCTCTTAAATTTTTTCTTTCTATGCCTGCAAATCAGTCCCTTTGTGGGAAAAGCCTCATCTCATTGTGCTGTGCTTGCTCAGCAACCCATGCACCACATACCACAAAGAGATGAGGTAAGCTACAGCAACGCCAGCCCAATACATCATGTCCTTATAGGAAAAATCTATCAGGATAGCGATGACGACAACGTACCCATACACGATGCCAAGCTTGCCTACAATCAGGACAGGATACGGGATGTCAGACATCCTGAAATGCCTGGCTTTGGCAAAAATAAGCCCGCCAAGCGGAACAAGCAGCGGCAGCAGCACATAAAGGCCGATAAGCTGTGAAAAAAGTGCAGCAACGGCAATCCCTGCAAGGACGATATAGTCAGTGATATTGTCAAACACCCTGCCAAACGGTGTCTCAAGGCGCAGGTGCTTAGCCAGGCTTCCATCCACTTTGTCCCCCAGGAAGATAAGCCCTATAGTAAGCACAGCCATATCCATCTGCTCTGAAAGCATCGCCCAGATTCCTACGGGAAGCAGCAAAAAGCGTACCATGGTGACGGTATTGGGAAGGTTTGATATTTCAGGAATCCTTTTACTCATGGAAAGGTAATAGTCAATGCCTGATATCACGCTCACCAGGACCGCAATCCCCACAAGCTCTGCTGCATGGGGCACAGCAAGCAGCACAGCGGGAATTGCGAGCATCTGTGATACTGTCTTTATCTTTCCAAGGCCGCTTGCGGGAATGACCATGTCGTAGGGAAGCGCTGCAATCCTCATGACGGTCATCACTATCTCTCGTGTTGCCATCACCAGGGGCATCCAGAGCGGAATGCCAAGCGTTGTTAAGTAGAAGAAAAGAACAAGGGTGAGCGCCTTGTCTGCAATTGGATCAAGGATCTTCCCAAAGTCGGTGACCTGGTTGCGCTTTCTGGCTAAGTGCCCGTCAAGCCAGTCCGTCAGTGCTAACGCCAAAAAGGCGGCAAGCACCACTAGGTCCTTGTGAGGGAAATCCATGAACAGCACCCACACAAAAGGCACCATGGCCAGCGCCCGAAACGTCGTCAGCGCATTAGGCAGGTTCATGACTAGAGCTTCCCAAAAGATGGCAATAAAAAGGTTTTTATAAATAGCTGAGCAAAAGGCACTGTATGATTCCCGGCGCTCTCCTCCTCCTCCTTCAGGCTGTCTATTTCATGCTGCCTGCCTACTTTGCCAACATGGCTCCTGTCATCGTAAGAAAGGACTTTCGGGAGCTAGCAGTTCCCCTTGACATGGGAGCAAAGCTTGAGGGCGAGCGCCTTCTGGGAAATAACAAAACCTACAGGGGCCTCATCTTTGGCATCATCTTTGCGGCAGGTACTGCATACGTCCAGTTTACCCTCTATGAAAATGACCTCTTGGAAAGCCTTGCCATCACTGACTATAGCAACTGGCTCTTTTTAGGCATCCTCATGGGGCTTGGTGCAATCGGAGGGGATGCTGTAAAGAGTTTCTTCAAGCGAAGGGCAGGAAAGAAGCCTGGTGAGCGCTTCTTTCCCTGGGATCAGGTTGATTTTGTCATAGGTGCATTGTTGCTTTCGGCAATTGTTGTCAGGATACCCTTGCTGACGGTAGTCGTTGCTATCCTGCTCAGCATCCTGCTCCACATCGCAGTCAACCACCTTGCATTTTACCTAAAGATACGAAAAGAGAAGTGGTAATGCTGCAATCACAGGAAATGCTGCATAAGCTGGAATTCTTTTCAGGCTTGCAAGAAATGAGTGTCGGTTTGCTATCAGCGAGCCATGCGCTACGGAAAACAAAGCTGAAGAAAGTGCCAGAGCAATGAATGCCTCGCGCTGCCCAACAGAAAGCCCGAGTGCCAAGGCAAGCAGGAAGTACCGTATAACTGCACTCCTTACGGCAAGTAAATAGAGCACAAGCATTCCCGAGCAGAGAAGGACGATAAGATTCCCTGAGAGTGAGAGTACAAATAATGCTGCTAACGATGCAGCAATGAAGCATAAGTCCTCTACAGCAAGAAAATAGTCCCTTCCTGGCTCCTGTTCTTCAGGGGCAAGCCTGATGATTGCCATCCCCAGCACAAGGCATGCGAGGATGATGATACCAATAAGGATTATGCTGACAAGTTCCATGCTCAACAGAATTCCTCGATAGTTGAGATCTCCTTCACCCTGCGCTTATGCCTGCTTTCAGTGCTTGCCTGCGTAGCAAGCCAAATCTTCACGATTGCCTGTGCTGCCCTTAGCTCAGTGGTCCTCCCTCCTAAGCACAGGACATTGGCATCATTGTGCTCTCTGGAGGCCTTGGAGGTATAGGCATCATACGCCAGAGCTGCACGCACCCCCTTAACCTTGTTAGCCGAGATGCACATCCCTATTCCTGTCCCGCAAATCAGGATGCCTCTTGTTTTGTTTTTGGCTACATCCCTCGCGACTTTCTGGGCAATCAGGGGGTAATCTGTGGACTCATCAGAGTAAGTGCCATAATCATCAAACGGCACCCTCAGCTTTGCCAGGCATTCCTTAACCTGCTCTTTCATCTGGAATCCAGCATGGTCTGCGCCGATAATGATTTTTTTCGCCATACTCTCAATCTGTCATCATGGCATTTTTAAAGGCATCGGTCACGGATAATGCTTCACCTTTATGAAGCAGTCCTGCCTCTTTGCAGCTTTGACGGGCATCATTCCAAAAAAAGCATTCCAAAAAGCTCATCAGCGACGGCTTCATGTCTTCGTCACTTCCAATTTCTTCAGATTTGTCTCAAGCCCAGGCACAAAGTCATAGTTTGAGAATTCATCCTCAGAAACCCATGCAAAGTCCTTGTTCTCATGGCACAGCCTGACGTTGTCAGAGCCAACCGAACAGAAATACACCTGCGCAATCCACCGCTTTTTCTTCTGGGCATCAACCATCTCAATCAACCTGCCATTCCTGCCAATGGCAGCAGAAAGCCCGGTCTCCTCCATTATCTCCCTGATTGCGGTATCTTCAGCAGCCTCAAACTCCTTCACATATCCTGACACAAAGCTCCACTTGCCAGGGTAATGAACGTCATCATCAGACTTCTGGAGGATCAGGATTTTTCCGTTATGCCTTACGATGGAGGTGACGACGAAGTGGGTGTGCATTGCTGGGAATAAAGAGGGCTTAACTATAAAGCTATCCTTTGCAAAGCGCTCAATTCATCCTCTTCTCAAGTGGATCATTTCTCCGATTGTAGAAGCCAAGCTCGCTTTGTTCAGAAACAGATTTTTGCTGGAAGTGAAATGGAGAAATACTAACTTCTATGAGAGGAGCATCCCTGCCCATAACTTCCCTCCCAAGATACTCACTTACCCCAAATGGGTCGGTGTTGTCTTGATGTCGTAGGTAAAGAATATGATCAAAAAAAGGTTGCCAATTCATCCCAACATTTTCTATAAATGAGCCCCCAGCATTATATCCTGGCGGGTCAAACCTGTTGTGCTTTCTTATAGATGGAGGATCAAAACAGTGAGAATGATACCATTGGTCAAAGATCGATAAGTGGGGGTCTCGCATTTTCTCTGGAAACATATGCTATAAGCCTATGCTTGTTGACATACATCACTCCAAAAGCCCAATTTTACCATTGTATTCCTCTTGGCTTTAAAATAATTCCCCTTCAAGCTTAGTGTCCTAATATCGTTCCCAGAGCATCCTATTCTCCTCAAGGGAATAGTGGGTCAAGAACGATTTAAGGACACGAGGCCTTCAAGAAAACCTTCACCATTGTTTACCCTTACAGCCCATTGAACATATCATCCATCTCAAACCGGGAAATCCTGTCTTTGTTGATGATTTTGCGAAAGCTTCGCCTCAGCTCAGTCCGCTTCCTGTTGATCTCTTCAAGTGTCTGGGTATCTTCGTCAAACATCATTTGTATGCACCGTTCTGCAAAAGCTCCCTGAGCTTCTGCTCTAGATACGCTATCCTTTTCTCAGCCTCATACTGCCGCGTGTCAAGCGCAACAACCCACTCCGAGATGTTCGCCTTCAGCTGCCTGAATTCCTCAAAGACTCTTGCTATGCTCATCCGCTCAAACAAGCTCATTCTTCTGCATCTCCTGCCCGTAGTGTAGCATAGCTCTGGCGCAGCAGCTCTTTCTCGACCTGCTTCTTTCTCGTATCATCACTCTTTTCCTCAACAAGGTCAGTAAGTTTCATTTTATGCCACCATACAGTAACAAATACTATATAAATATTTCGCTACTAGGAAGTAACAATCGCTAGTAGCAGGGCGTATGTTGCAGCCATCGCCTTAGTGTTAAGAGCTGAACGGGCTATTGCCTTATACCTGAGTGCTGCACCTTCGTGTAGGAAGGATGGGCGGCAATGCAGTGCACGACGGAATTTTCAACATTAAGATTTGCAGCACAAACAAAGGAGGGAGGAAAAATAAAGGGATGGGATAAGAAAGAAGTTGTTGGCAATGAGCTTTTAGGGAATGCTTTTTTCCCTGGATTGATGCCCATCTTACGTTACAATCGAGGCAGGCAAGCAGCGAGACTAGCGTCTCTCCTCATGCTATCAAAGCCAGCGTTTTTCACTCCAGCAGAAAACCGTTTGTGGTGCCGTCGGCTCGCATCCCGCTCTCGCAAGACGCTAACCGACATCCCCGGATGGGGCGTCCCTCTGTCGGTTGTGATGGATGCAGGGCTGGAGATGCTCACGACAGTGACGGCACCACAGGTTTTCTGCTCGTGAGAGTGAAAAACGCAAGGGAAGGGGAATAAGCAGGCAGCGCAGCAGAAAACATAGCAGACAACACAGCAGGCAGCCTTCGCCTCAGCCTTGCTCGCTGCTACCTGCGGGCGTGGAGGATGAGCGCGGGCAGCAGTGACGACGGAATTTCCATCATCAAATTCACCGCAGGCCGGAGGAGAGAGAGCAGCAGCGCCGCTTTTGGCAAAGCAGCCATAGACAATGATTTTTTTGGATGCCTTTTTCGGGAGCGATGCCGAGCGCAGTTGCAAAGAGGCAGGCCAAGCATCCCACAACTTTTTTATTCCTCTTCCCGTGATTCACCATGTTGCGGGCTTCATGACGGTGAACTATCACACTTTGCCAGAAACTTTAAATAAGCACCAACGACCAATCACTATTTACCATGCTCCACATCAATTTCATACGGGAACACCCTGATGTCGTACGAGAAGACCTTAAGAAAAGGGGAGAGGCTGAAAAGCTCGTCTGGCTTGACAATCTCCTCAAGAAGGATGAGGAATACAAAAAGACGTTGCAGGAAGAGCAAAGGATCCGCCACAAGAGAAACGAAATCACCCTGGAAATCAACAAACTCAAGAAAGAGGGAAAAGGCATAAGGGAAAAGCTGGAAGAGGCAAAGCAGATACCACAACAGATTGCAGAGATAGAAAAGCGAAGGGAAGAACTGCAGGGCAGCGTCAGATTCTATCAGATGCGCCTCCCTAACGTCCTCCACGAATCAGTTCCCGTTGGAAAAGACGCTACAGAAAACACAGTCGTGCGTGAGGCAGGAGAAATAAGGGAGCCTTCATTCAAGCTCAGGACACACGCTGAGGCCCTTGAGAAGCTGGGGCTAGCTGATTTTGAGACCGCAGCAAATGTCTCAGGCAACGGGTTCTACTATCTTTTTGGGCATGCAGCACAGATGGAACTGGCGCTTCAGCGATACGCTATAGACTTCCTCATCAGAAAGGGCTATACTCTGGTGCAGCCTCCCTTCATGCTGCGAAGGGAGCCCTATGAGGGAGTGGTTGACCTTGCAGATTTTGAGACTATGATGTACAAGATAGAAAATGAAGACCTCTATCTTATCGCAACTTCTGAGCACCCCATGGGCGCGCTCTTCAGGAACAAGACCCTTGACGAAAAAAATCTCCCCATTAGATACTGCGGCGTCTCTACCTGCTTTCGAAAAGAGATAGGCAGCCATGGCATTGACGAGAAAGGGCTGTTTCGTGTCCACCAGTTCAACAAAATAGAGCAGTTCATTTTTTGCAAGCCTGAAGATTCATGGCGATTCCACGAGGAGCTGCTGGCCAATGCAGAAGAGCTTTTCAAGGGACTCAACCTTCCTTACAGGGTCGTCAACGTCTGCACTGGCGATATTGGCATCGTCGCAGCAAAGAAATACGATCTCGAGGTCTGGATGCCCCGCGAGAAGGAGTACAAGGAAGTTGTCTCCTGCTCAAATTGCACCTCGTATCAGGCAGTAAGGCTAACCATTAAATACAGGAAAGGCAATGAGAAAGAGTATGTGCACACCCTCAACTCAACTGCAATTGCGACAGGAAGGGCACTGAGGGCAATCATCGAGCACTGCCAGCAGGAGGACGGCTCAATCATCATCCCAGACGTCCTTCAGCCGTACATGGATGGCTTAAAGGCCATCATCAAAGCCTGACCATCACTAAAATGGCAAGCATTCATCCCATCGCCTATGTCCTTGTCGGAGGAGGAGTCGCTGGCTTCTCCTATTACATGAATGGCCTTAACATGACCAATGCCTTTAATCTCTTCCTTTGGGTTGGCATTGCCATGCTCATCTTTGGCATTGGAAAGCTGGCATTGACTCTTGCTAAGCGCAGCAATGAGGCAAGGCCAAAGCCTCAAGCTCATCAGTCCTACCATCACACGGGAAATGCTCATCACCCTGCCCAGCGACATCAAACCCATCACCTGGATTCTTCCCATCCGCAGGCTGGCCACCCTGGCTCAACCCAAGGCTATTGCTATGGCTGCGGATTGCCAATTCAGCATAACTACTTCTACTGCCCCAGGTGCGGCGCACGGCTGAGATAGCTCCATGGTGACCGCAAACCATAAAAATTCCACAGATAATCCTCTGGCTTATGCCCTCTATCTTTGATAGCATGCTCCATGCGGATCAGTCCCTCTTCAGGGATGAGGATTCTTTAGATCCCTCCTACATCCCCAAGCTTATTCCCTATCGTGAGCAGGAGCAAAAGGCTATAGCCTGCTGCATGAAGCCCTTGTTTTCCCAGAAGAACGGCAGGAATGTCATGATCCATGGTCCTCCAGGCATAGGAAAGACTGTCGCCTGCAGGCATATCTTTCAGGAAGTGGAAGAAACCACTGACGACATCATCCCCCTCTATATCAATTGCTGGAAAAAGAAGACATCCTTTCGAGTCATTGCAGGGCTCTGCGAGCAGCTTGGCTACCATATCATCAGCAACAAGAGCACTGACGAGTTATTCAAGGAAGTGAAGGACCTGCTCAGGAACAGGGCAGCAGCCTTCACCTTCGACGAGATAGACAAGGTAGAGGACTTTGACTTCCTCTATGCACTGGTAGAGGCAGTCCTCCCAAAGAGTATCATCCTCATCAGCAACTATAAAGAGTGGTTCACCAGCCTTGATGAGCGGATAACCTCCAGATTAGGGGCAGAACTGCTAGCATTCAACACCTACACCGAGAAAGAGACCGCTGGGATCCTTGCCGAGAGAAGAAAATACGCTTTTGTCTCTGGAGTATGGGATGCAGCTGCATTTGATGCTATCACAAAGGAATCCTACAGGGCAAGAGACATCCGCTGCGGCCTGCACCTCATGAGGCAGGCAGGGATAATTGCAGAGAGCAGGTCATCAAAGAAAATCATAGTAGAGCACGCAAAAGAGGCCATAGAAAAGCAGGGTCCAAGAGCAGAGCACATCGAGCTTGATTCAGACGAGCAACTCATCCTTGGTCTGGTGTCTGAAGCCCAAGGCCAAAAGATGGGAGATATTTACAATAGCTACAAGGTGAAGGCAGGAGCTAAAGCCTACAAGACATTTCAGCGCAAGGTGCAGCGCCTTTCAGAAGCAGGCATGCTGAAGGCATCTAGGGCAAACCTTGGGAAAGATGGAAACACCACCATACTCAGCCTGAAGTAGATGCGGATATTCTTTCTTGATTTGAACAGCACTACTTCACAAGCTTGAAACGCAATCGGGATAGCCATGAGTGGCAAACTTTGAGGGATAAAAGTGGATAGGCTCATGGGGTCGGCATTCCCAGAAGCTCATTCTCTGAAAAGGCATTGGCCGTACCTCCCATCGCTTCCATAGCCAATGTGCAACTTCATCCTTTTCTGTTCTGGTAATCATCTCATCGCACTTTCCGATGGGGGAAAAGAAAAGTGAAGGAAAAGAAGGGAAAACAAAAAAGGCTCGGGCTGCGCTGGCGGTAGGGCATTTGTTGCAGCCATTGCCGCAGTGTAGCGCGCTGCTACCTGCGTGGTTGAAGGATGAGCGGCAATGCGGTGGACAACGGAATGTTCATCATCAACATTTGCTGCAAAACAAGAATGAAAGAAAAACAAAGTGCTCGGATGAGAAAGAAGCCATAGGCAATGAGCTTTCAGGGAATGCCCTTTTTCGGGAATGATGTCCTGCTACGGTATAGTCGGGGCAGGCGGGCTCATGGAAAAGGGGCATTCCCTAAAAAATCATTCAAAAAAATGCATTAGCACTCCTCCCGTCGCTTCCACAGCCAATGCGTAGCCTCATCCTTTGTATTGCAGGGCATGTGCACTTACCAATTCCGAGGGGAAAGAAAAATAAAGAAAGAAAAGAAGAAAAAAAGTGAAGAAAAAAAGGTGAAAACAATAAAAGGCGAAACCAAAAAAGCTCGGGCTGCGCTGGCAGCAGGGCATTTGTTGCAGCAATCACCTAAGTATTGAGCGCTGCACCTGTGGAGTTGAAGGATGGGCGGCTATGCAGTGGACAACGGAATGTTCATCATCAATTTCACCGCAGGCAGGAGAAGAGAGAACAGCAGCATCGCATTTGGCAAAGTATAGAGAAATGCGTTGATTATATTAAAAATAGAACGCATTTCTGAGATGGTGAAATGCGGAAAATTATTCAACTAACTAGCGCAATTCACCATAGCCGTAGGCAATGAACCTTTAGGGAATGCATTTTTCAGGAATGATGCCCGTCAAAGCTGCAAAGAGGCAGGCAGGCAGCGGGACTACTCGGCCCTTGGCCTTTTCTTCGAAAAAAAAGCCTTCGCAACCAGCGAGACTGACGTCTCTGGCCATGCGGCAGGGTAGCAGGCTTCAACAAGCTGAAGCAATAATTTGCGTGATGCAGAATCAGTTAAGCTGAAGCCAAAAATCCCCAAAAATATTCCCATGGGGAATAATATCGCTTTGCTTTTTGCCACAAAAAAATCCTATGATGACAATTTTTGCCAAAAATCCGGCTCAGATAAGATCAATCTGCATCACGAATAATTTGAACAGTAAAGCTTTAATACTCTTCACTATTGTTAATAGCAGGTGAAGCACTATGGGCTATACAGTTATTGCTCCTGTCGGCGACAATCCCAAGGCCCTTTTTGCCGGCATGAAGGAATTTCCAGCAGAGCGTGTCATCCTGTTAACTCCTTATGATTATGGCGTTGAGGCAAAAAAGCTGCAGGAGAAGCTTGATAGCTTCGCCATAAAATCAGAGATCATCGAGCTTAACGGAAATGTGCTTGAGAGTACGTTCAGGATTTTTGGTAATCTTGCTGCAATGAACGATCCAGACAATCTTGTCGTCAACGTGGCAACTGGCGACCGGATGTCAACCATGGCGTGCCTATCAGCTTCATACGCCAACGGCCTTAGGGCATTGGGAGTTGCTGACGGCAGGAGCTTTTTGCTTCCAGTCATGAAGCTTTCTTACTACAGCGAGATTTCTGGCAACAAGCTTAAGGTTCTTAGGGCGCTTGAGGGCTCTGAGCCTGTCTCCCTCAAGGTTCTGGCAAAGAAAGTCAGCATATCCATCTCGCTTCTCTCCTATCACATCAACGGCAATCTTAAGTATATGGGATTGAAGGAATTTCGCCTTGTGGAGACTAAAGAAAAAAGCAAGAACGTTTTTGCCAGCCTTACACAGATGGGAAATCTATTGCTCAAGGGCTACGCCGAAAAGAAGCTTAGTGGCCAAAGGGTTTAAACTCCCAGAGACTGAAGCCCACAGAAAGGCATTCAATGGGGTACTCTATGCCCCTGCTGGGAATCGAACCCAGACCTGAAGGACCGCAACCTTCTATTCTAATCCATTATACTACAGGGGCATGAAGGGAAGAAAGAATCTGGAGGCCGATTATAAATCTTGCTCCTCATGGAGTGCGTGACAGAATATACCCCTACCCGTTTTCCCTCTTTATCCGCGGCAGCACTCCCTCCACTTCTGACACAATCCGCTGCTCAAACTGAGGTATGGTCTCCCCTTCTCTCTTCTCAGAGGACAGGATGCGCATCATCTCCAGAGTCATTGCCTTTTCCTTCTCCTGCTCAACGTCTTCCAGAGCAATCTGCCCAAGATGAGCATGAATAATTTCCTCCTCGATATCCGCAACCTTCTCAGCTGCAACGGCAACCTCCTCAAACTCCTTTGACTCAAGCCCTGAGGCGTTGCGCATGGCCACATATGCCCCTCTGGAATAGGCATGAGAAAACACTGCCTTAAAATCAATGTCAGACGGCCTTCCGTTAAAAAGCGAGCCAGAAAGCCTGATGGTCACGATAGCATCAGCGATGTCTCTTTCATCAAGCTCCCTCACAAGCTTTGCTGCAACGGATATAGGCTCCATCCCCGAGCAGTCAAGCCTGATGCCGATGTGGTGATGCACCACAATCGGTACTTGCTCCACCTTCCAATCAGAGACAATGTTCATCCCTCCCCTCCCCAGCTCCTCAAACTCAGAGAAGCTGTTAGGGAAAAGCGGGCCTGGATATGCTATAGGCCCATACCCCTCTTCAATTGCGGTTTTGATGGCATGCACATGCCCGCCTGCATAATAGTCAAACCCTCTGGGCAGCAGCGACAATGCATGCCCTCCAATATTCGAGAGCGATGCTGAGCGCAACTCCTCGATTGCAGAGTGGAACAGGAATATCTTATGCCCTCGCTCTTTCTCAAGATGCTCCCTGTCAAGCAGCTCATACTGCTCCCGCTCAAGCTGCCCTCTCCGTCCAAGGATTCCTGTCAGCTTCACCCCTGTCTTTTGGTCCGTAGTAAACCGCAAGCGGAGCCTTCCCTCTGATTCCTCAGTCCTGTAGACGTTGGCAACAAGCCCTGCCTCCTCCAGCACGTCAAGCATGGTCTTTCCCGAAGGAGAATAGTCATGCGACCCAGGGATAATATACACAGAGATTCCCCTGTCCTTTAGAACTTTCAGCTTGCTTGTCACCATCTTCAGCCCGTCAATAGGCGGCATGGAGGTGTTAAACAGGTCCCCTGCAATCACCACAAAATCAACATTTCTCTCAAGAATAATTGCTATTGCCTTCTCGAATGCCTTGCTATTCACTTCCCGAAGCTTCTGCTCTCTCCATCCTCCGATGTGGCAGTCTGCCATATGGGCGAATCTCATAATGTCAGGGAAAGAAAGGGCAGTTTTTAATGGTTTTCAACAATGGCTAACTCCCACGCGAGCCTGCCTAGATTCAGGGCAGCGCCCCAAAAATAAGCGCAACACCTACTTCTCCCTGAACTCTTCGCTTCGGTCATCAGGACGCGTAGCGCGTATACTGAATACAAATTCTTCATTGGATTCTTCAGGCATCAGCATCACCCCCGTGTACGTAAGGCTGTGAAACTTATATATTTTTGGTACATAAACTATATAGTACAAAAAATTTATATATAGTTCATACCAAAGGCAGCCCATGTATCGAAGAAGGCTCCAGCTCATAGCAGGGGCTACCTACACAGTCTCCCTTCCTAAGGAATGGGTGCTCAAGAACAACCTTAAGGAGAAATGCGAGGTTGAGATCCACGAGCAGGATGACAGAGCGCTGCTCATCTCACCCTTTCAGCACAGGTCAGAGGAGCATCCTGAGATTAGCATAAACCTTGCGGACTATGCTGAGGTGATAGACCAGGTTCTCTTTGCCGTCTACTATCTTGGCAAGGAGGCCATACGGATAACCTCAAAGAAGGAGATAGCCCCTCAGGAAAGGTCAAGAATCCGTGAGACCCTAACTGACATGAGTGGGACAGAGGTCAGCTTTGAAGACAAGCACACCATCATCATTAAAGTGCTCATTGACAAGGCAAAAGTGGACATCAACCAGTCCCTCTATCGCATCGTCCTCATCATCGAGCAGTCCATCATCAATCTGCTTGGGCCAGGAAACAGGAAGGAGCTTGAGGCAAACGAGGAGGAAGTTGACAGGCTCTATCACCTGGCAATAAAGGTCATATCAATAGCCCTCAAGGAGGCGGCAATCCTGCAATCATCAGGAATAAGGAATGTAACACTCATCCCGTCATACTTCCTCATCAGCAAGAAACTCGAGAACATCGCTGACAACATCTACTATCTTTCTGGCTCTGCCTCATGTGAAAAGAAGGAAGCGGCAGTCATGGAGCACGTCTTAAAGCTCGTAAGGGAAGAGCTTGGAAGAAGCGCTGCATATCTGCTGGGAAATGGCAGGGGGATGTTCTCCCGCATTGCTGAAGGCCAGCTTGCTGCAGCAAGAAATAGGGTAGAAGGCCTGACCAACACTGCCCTGCGTGACAACCTGCGTGAGTTGGTAAGGTACCTTATGGACGTCGAGTCAGAGCTCATCAACATCTCGTTTCTCAAAAAGCTCTACGCTATGAACAGGGTATCCTAGGAAGCCCTTGGCCTCTGCCTGAACTCAAGCCTCATGATCTGCTCAATTTCATTTCTGGAGACGGCGCAACCCTGCAATTTCACTCCCCACAGCACAGAATCAAGAAGGTGCCTTCTTGCGTCAGGGAGGTCAGGAACGTAGCTGTCAAGCACCCCCATTTCATAAGCTACGGTGATAAGCTCAACACTCCTGATGACCTTGATATGCTTCACGGTCTCATGGAAGCGGCGCAGCATGCCTTGGTCTGCATTTACCTGAGTATGCAGCTTATGGGAAAGGATGTACTGCAGACGCAGTGGATTCTCTATTAGTAGCCTTGTCGTACGCTCGTCAACGACAATGGCATCAGCCTGGTGCAGGATGCTTGCTGCAACTGTTGTGATCTCGCCGTAATCCACAAGATGGATGGGGTTGCCTTTTGCTGAGAAACTCCTATTAGCAAGATTAAGAAGCTCATCGCCAAGGCGCTCAATGCCCCCCCCAGAAAGGATTGCAAGCGTCCCGTCTTTGATCTGCCGCATCACCTGCAGCGCCTCAAACTTGAAACGCTTGGAAAGGAGTGGTGCATCAACAATCTCTTTCTTGACCCCTTCGGTGATGCAGAACTTCCCCCTGTACTCTTTCTCTAAGGGATTCAGCACCCACAGCAGGTTGTTCAGCGCAAGAGAGATAATGGGCCCTGCATCAAAGATGATGGTGTTCATGCAAGCCATCTGACGGCATAAAATATAAAAAGGTTACACTTATGCCGGTATATCTATGGCCAATATCCTCCTTATTGGCAATGCGGCGCGCGAGCACGTGATTGCTGAGACCATCCTTCGTTCTCCACAAAAACCAAAGCTTTATGCCTACATGGCAGCAAAAAATCCTGGCATTGCTGGGCTTGCGGCTGCCGCAGAAATAGGCCCCTACAGCGATAGGGAAGGGATCAAGGCATTTGCCATGAAGCATAACATTGATTTGGCAGTAGTAGGCTCTGAAGCGCCAATTGCTGAGGGAGTGGTTGATGCTCTCAAAGAGGTAGGCATAGTCTCAGCCTCACCCACGAAAGCAATGGCGCGGCTTGAGACCTCAAAAGGATTCACACGCTCCCTCATGCAGAAATATGGAATTGCTGGCCTTCCAAAATTTCGTATCTGCTCAACAATGGACGAAGCACAGGAGTTTGCAGGCGGGCTTGCAGAGATTGTGGTCAAGCCTGACGGCCTCACGGGGGGCAAGGGTGTTAAGGTGCAGGGCGACCACTTTGCAACAAAAGAAGAAGGCCTCTCTTATGCTCAGGAGCTCATGCACAAAGGCGGCTCGGTATTGATAGAAGAAAAGCTTGACGGCGAGGAATTCTCTCTGCAATCATTCACCGACGGCACAACCGTTACCGATTGCCCGCCAGTTCAGGATCATAAACGTGCCTACGCTGATGACAAGGGCCCAAACACCGGAGGCATGGGCTCCTACACCACAGGCAGGCTGCTTCCTTTCATGACAGAGCAGGACCTCGTGGATGCCCACGGCATAACGGTGAAGGTAGCGCAGGCACTGAAGAAAGAGCTTGGAAAGCCCTATGTAGGCATCATGTATGGCGGCTTCATTATAACAAAGGATGGCGTCAGGCTCATTGAATACAATGCCCGCTTTGGCGATCCTGAGGCCATGAACGTCCTTCCCATCCTCAGGTCAGACATCGTTGAGCTATTCAGGAGAATGGTTGAGGGCACGCTTCATGAAATGCGGGTTGAGTTTGACCCCGCCCCGACGGTCTGTAAATATGCAGTGCCAAAAGGCTACCCTGAGCACCCTGTCAAAGGAGAAGCCGTTGACGTCTCAGCAGTGCCAAAAGACGCAATGCTCTACTATGCATCTGTAGCAGAGAACAACAGAAAGCTCATCATGAGCGCATCACGTGCGATTGCAGTTGTTGGAATAGGAAGGACAATAGAGGAGGCAGAGCGGCTGGCGCAAATTGCAGTAGAGAGCATCCGCGGGCCCATTGCCTTTCGAAAGGATATCGGAACAAAGAAGTTGCTGCAGAAAAGAATTGAGCATATGGCAGCAGTAAAGAGGCGCTAACGGCATGTATCCTGCAGTGAACCCCGTGAAGGACCCTCTTAGAAAAGAGGCTATCAAAAAGCGCCGCTGCATCCCGGAAAGTGAGCGAAAAACTCTCACCGAAGAGGTGATGAAAAGGCTGCTTTCACTTGAAGAGGTTAGAAGAGCAAAGCGCCTCTCCTGTTACGTCTCCTTCCGCTCTGAGGTTGGGACGCATGAGCTGGTAAAGGAATTGCTCAGGCAGGGCAAGGAAGTCAGTGTCCCGATTATCCATGGGGGCAGGCTTATCCTCTCATCCATCGGAAGCTTTGATGACCTTGACGATGCAAGCGATGACGGCATCCTTGAGCCTTCAGTCATACGCAAGGTGGAGGTTGATGACCTTGACCTTGTCATCGTGCCCGGCGTCGCATTTGACCGCATGGGAGACCGCATGGGCTTTGGCAAGGGCTATTATGACAAGCTTTTATTCAGGTATCCTGGGAAAAAGATAGCCCTTGCATTCTCAGAGCAACTCATGGCATATGTCCCCACTGAGCCACATGACATTATCATGGACATCGTTGTCACAGACAAGGAGATCATCAGGTTAAACAGTTAACGTTTTATGCTGAGCCAGATGCTCATTCTTCATGCCGCTTATCGAGTCATTTTCAGGGATACGGGGGATATACGGTGAATCACTCACTCAAGAGGTTGCGCAGCATTATGCAAGAGCATACCGCTCATTTCTTATTGATAAGACAAGCAAGAAAAAGCTGAGTATCGTCCTCGCCATGGACACAAGACCCTCTTCAAAAGAGATTCACGATGCTATGGCCTCATATTTTGAGGAGGCCTATGACCTCACCTGCCTTCCCACCCCTATAGCAGAGAACTCGGTGAGGGAATACCATGCAGACGGCGGCATCATCATCACCGCCTCCCACAACCCCCCAGCATACAACGGCTTCAAGTTCCTCGATGCTGATGGTGCGGTCCTCAGGCCCCATGACGCGCAGCGAGTCATCTCTCTCTATCACTTCCCCGAAAAAGAAACAAGTGTGAATAATGGCAACAGGAGTATTGACAAGCACAAAGAAGGCATAGCCCTCTACGTAAAGTTCATTACCAAAATCATGGGCAACAAGGCATTACAAATGATACGCAATGCCCATCCCAAGCTGCTCCTCGACCCGAATGGCGGCGCAGGAATAGTTTACCATGAAGTCCTCAGGGAGCTTGAGATACCTGCGGATGTTATCAATAGCACGCTTGGGAAGTTTGCGAGGGAGATTGAGCCAACGGCATCCTCTCTCCATGGTCTTAAGGCAAGCATAAGCAGAGGTGGCTATGCTATTGCAGCAGGCTTTGACTGCGATGCTGACCGCGTTGAGCTGGCCACAAGGGAAGGCATCATCTCAGGAAACTACGTCCTTGCCCTTGTTGTTGATGCAGTTCTCTCATCCCTTCCCAACGCAAAAGCAGAGAGAGTCATAGTCAATGACGCAACATCGCGGGTGGTGCATGAGATTGTAGCCCGATTTGGCGCAAAGGTGAAGGAAGTCCCTGTCGGAGAGATATATGTTGTTGATGCCATGAAGAAGGAACAGGCAAAAGTCGGCGGTGAAGGCTCATCCGGCGGAAGCATTGTGGCTCCATCAACATGCAGGGACGGCCTCCTCAGCCTGCTCTTTGTGCTGAAGCTTGCAGCAGAAAGAAAGATGCCAGTGCAGGACATCATTGGCTCCTACCCAAAGTACCACACCGTAAGAAAGGACATCCCAGCTAAGGGCTTCTTAAAAAAAAGGCAGCGTATCAGAGAATACTACTCAAGAAAAGGATATCAGGTGACGGAAGGTGACAGCATCAAGATAGTGGTAGATGATGCCACCTTTGTCTGGTTCAGGCAGTCAAAGACAGAAGCAGGCCTTCTCAGGATTATCATTGACACTAAAGAGCAGCACAGGATAAAACTGCTTCTTGATGAGGCACAGAGGCTTGTCGGCAAAATATAAAAGCTGCCATGCACTCGCTATTTCTTATGAGCCTTGGAAATTACGTAAGGAAAGCTTTGTTTGGCCTAACTATGCTTACGATAAGCTGTAGCAATGGCCATGAAATAACGCCAACACAGGCAGAGATACATGTAACTAAGCATAACGTGTATGTCTGCCAGCATGCGCTGGCAGCAGAAAGTCTCATGGAAGCCACAAAGGGCGTGCCCTTCTCTGGTATTGGCGCAGGCTTGTATTACATCGGAACAGATAATCCCAAGGAGGTGGCGCGTTTTGCTGTTGCCTCTTCTCCAGATGTGAGTAGTTTACCACTTGAAGAGCTGATGCTGTTTGGACCCTACCCTAAACAGCCTGCGTCATGGAAATATCTTGGCATTGAAGATCCTAACTATGCCGGCCACCCTCCCTTCTTCATAGAAATAAGGGTACTGTCTTACCCTATCAACGAAAAGCAAGTTAAGTATGCGACCATTACTGGATTCTATAGTTCAGGCAATGAGCCGCTGGCGAACAACTGCTCTGAAAAGTTCATAACACATCAGATCATGCTTTAGAAATGAGTGCGGGCGTAGAGAGCACTTGGGGTTGAAAGGGGTCACTCATCAGCATTTTTATCAATCTCCAGTGATGAAAGAAAAACAAAGGCTCGGATGAGAGAAAGCCGTCGGTAATGCCGTTTTTTGGAATGATACCCTGCACCCTACAGAGGCGCGGGCCGGATGCATAATGGTGAAGGCGCACCACAGCAACGGGGTTTACTGCATACTTTTCTGCAAAACACTTTTATACCGTCTTAAGATGACACAGCAAAATGAAGACCGTCATGGCGTTCGGCGCCTTTGACATTGTCCATCCTGGCCACCTCTATTACCTTAAAGAGGCAAGAAAGCATGGAGATACCCTCATAGTAGTCGTTGCCAGAGACGAGACCATCAAAAAAGCCAAGGGCACTGAGCCAAAATTCCACCAGCAGGACCGTCTGGAGTTCATGCGCCAGCTTCGGCTGGTGGACAAAGCAGTGCTTGGCAATCCTGAGGACTACCTGAAAGTAATTGAAGAGCACAAGCCTGATATTCTCTGCCTTGGCTATGACCAGAGGGCGATGACTGATGATCTGAATGCAAAACTGGCAAAGCGCGGCCTGCACCCTGGGATTATACGCATTGCACCATACAAGCAGGACATCTACAAGAGCGGCAAGCTTAAGGAGCGGCTATGACGCGTGGCCTCTTCATCGGAAGGTTTCAGCCCTTCCACAACGGACACCTGAAAGACGTCAGGGATGCACTTAGGGAGGTGGGTGAGCTTGTCATTGGCATTGGCTCTTCAAACGAGTCGCGCACAAAAGAGAATCCCTTCACCGCAGCAGAGCGTAAGGAGATGATAGCACAGACGCTGCGGCAGCAGGGCATCCCGATGATATCTATCTATAACGTGCCTGACATCGGCGATGACGCTTTGTGGGTAGCTCATGTGATAGGGATAGTGGGGGACATTGATAGGGTTTATACCGGGAATCAGCACACAAGAGTTCTCTTTGAAGAGAAGGGCATTGCAGTAAAACAGGTGGACTTTTTGAAGGGCGTTGAGGGAACAATAGTGCGGGATGCCATAGCTGATAAAAGGCCATGGAAGCACCTTGTTCCAAAAGGGACGCTCGGAGTCATGCAGAGAATTGGCGGTGAAGCCATAATCCACAATAGTTTATCCTAAAAGCTAAGTGCTGGCGAAACATTTAAGAGAGCTTTTCTGATTCTCATTGCGTAGGTGCCGACGTCGCATAATCCGGTATTGCGGCGGTCTCGAAAACCGCTTTCCGAAAGGATATCCCGGTTCAAATCCGGGCGTCGGCGTAGCCTTTTCCCGTCTTTGAACCTGCGGTTCATGCACAGAAATGCCAGCGCATTTCTGGCACAACGCTCGGCTTGCGCCTCGGTTGAATCCGGGCGTCGGCGTAGCCTTTTCCCGTCTTTGAACCTGCGGTTCATGCACAGAAATGCCAGCGCATTTCTGGCACAACGCTCGGCTTGCGCCTCGGTTGAATCCGGGCGTCGGCGTTGCCTTTTCCCGTCTTTGAACCTGCGGTTCACGCACAGAAATGCCAGCGCATTTCTGGCACAACGCTCGGCTTGCGCCTCGGTTGAATCCGGGCGTCGGCGTTGCCTTTTCGCGTCGGTGCCTGTTCCCTCTGATATTCCAATGCGACTTTTGTGGACACAAAGCCTTTTAAGGGCCTGGCCGTACGAATAAATAAGAAAGCACGATGATTTATGAGCCAAGAGAAGACACCTTCCTGATAGCAAAAGAGGTGGAGAAGCACGCAAAAGGAGAAGTCCTTGACATGGGAACAGGCTCAGGCTACCTTGCTGGGACTGCCGCAAAACTTGCTGCTGTAACAAAGGTAATCGGTGTTGACATCTCTGATGAGGCAATTGACTACTGTAAGGAGCACATCAGCAGCGAAAAAGCTAGATTCCTTCAGTCTGACCTTTTTTCTGTTTTTTTTAGCAAAGGAAGGCACACCTTTGATACCATCATCTTCAACCCCCCCTATCTTCCGGATGACCAAGGTGTGAAAGATGCGGCGATTGACGGAGGGAAGAAAGGTCATGAGGTGATCGAGCGCTTCCTTCGCGATTCAAAAATATACTTGGCTGATGGCGGCATCATTCTTCTCCTCTTCTCATCACTCACTGGTAGGGCGGATGTAGAGCGCGTCATTTCCGAGAACCTGCTTGAGGGTGAGGAGCTTGCAAGGGAAAAGCACAGCTTTGAGGAACTCTACGTCTATCGCATCACAAAATCAAACGTCCTTGCTAAACTTCACAGGAATCAGGTATCAGGGATATGGTATGTGACAAAAGGGAAGCGGGGCCTCATCCTGCAGGCCAGATACAACGGGACAAAGGTAGCAATAAAAGCGGCAAACCCAAAGTCCAAAGCTGTCGGGAGGATAGCAAATGAGGCGAATTTCCTGAAAATTCTCAACGCAAAAGGCATCGGCCCAAGGCTGATTGCCGCAGACAGTGAGGGCGATTATCTGGTTATGGAGTTCGTAGAGGGAGTTCCATTTGAATCATTCCTTGAGAAGGCAGGAAGAAAAGACAACAGGAAGATAAAAGGCATTATTGCTGATATCTTCACTCAAATGCTGGCAATAGATGCAGAGAGCATATCAAAGGAGGAGATGCATCACCCTCATAAGCACATTATCATCACAAAAGGGAATAAGCCAGTGCTGCTTGACTTTGAGCGATGCCACAAGACAGAAAGGCCAAGCAACGTGACGCAGTGCTGCCAGTATATCATCTCACTAGAGAAAAGGCTAACGGAGAAAGGCATCATCATACATAAAGAGAGGATTATAATATTGGCAAAAGCATACAGGAATCATCCAGATAAAAAAATAGTTGATGAGATTCTTTCGGGGATACAATGCCATTGACTCATTTCCAAAAAAAGGTATATAGCCTCACAAAAAAGATACCAAAAGGCAAAATCACAACCTACGCTGAGATAGCAAAAGCTTTAGGCATACGTTCTGCTCAGGCTGTCGGCACAGCTTTGAAGCGCAATCCCTTTGCTCCTGGCGTGCCCTGCCATAGAGTGGTCAGATCAGACGGAAGGATAGGCGGGTATGCAGGAAAGATGGATAACCCCAAAAAGGCTCAACTGCTTAGGGAGGAGGGTGTCGGTATAAAAGATGGGAATGTGGAGGATTTTGAGAAAAAGCTGAAGAGGTTGTGCTGAGTGCTATTTCCTCCTTTTCTTCTTGGTCTTCTTGATATCTTTCTCTAATTTCAACTTGTCAAGAAGCTCCTTGTAGCGATTCCTGATGGTAACTTCAGTAACGCCTGCAACATCAGCTACCTCCCGCTGCGTCCTCTTTTCACCGTGCATCAGCGCGGACACATACAAAGCGGCAGCAGCAATGCCTGTAGGGCCTCTTCCTGAAGTCAATTCAGCCTTCTGCGCCTTCTCAAGGATTTCGATAGACTTTGACTGGGTCTCAGCAGCAAGCTTGAGAGCTGAAGCGAAGCGAGCGATATAGTCAGCTGGGTTAGAGGGCAGGATAGTGATTCCTAATTCACGAGTGACGAACCTGTATGTCCTTCCAATCTCCTTCTTTTCAATCTGTGACGCTTCAGAAAGCTCGTCAAGCGTTCGCGGAACCTCATGCCTTCTGCAGGCTGCATACAATGCTCCGGCAACAACAGATTCCATGCTCCTGCCCCTGACAAGCCCGCGCTGCACAGCCAAGGTATAAATTCTTGCAGACTCCTCCTCAACTGAGCGTGGCAACTTAAGAGATGAAGAAACGCGTTTGAGTTCAGCAAGAGCAAGCTTAAGGTTCCTCTCGATTGCAGTAGAAATCCTGTACTGCCACTTGCGAAGCCTGAAGAATTTATTCCTGTCCCGCCCGCCTAGCCTAAAAATGTCTCCCTTCTGGCCAACTTCAGTTCCCAAGCCCTGGTCGAACTGGGTATAGGTCATCGGAGCACCAGTTCTGCGCTTCTTGTCGGCTTCTGTTGAGTCAAATTCCCGCCACTCCTGCGAGAAGTCAACCATCTTGTCTTCAATGACAAGACCGCAATCTTTGCACACTATCTCGCCTTTGTCCCTGTTCCAAGAAAGATTGATGCTCCCGCACTCGGGACACCTTTTGAGCATTTCAGCCATGGCCATCACCTGTGTCATTTGTACCGGTCATCCCTGCATCAGTAATGCAGTGACAGCGATGACGCGATTCCCTAACCCGCATATAACTGCTCATAGAACCATAAGCAAGCGTGTAAACCCCCCAAGTCCCTTTGATAAAGGAAATAAATTTATATATAGGGCAGAACAAGTTCTATTTAAATCTTTCGGATTTCAAAGACGATTTAAGTCTTTCTCCGTTTCATCACTTTACGCTTTCTAGGAAAACAGACGGCAGGTTTTTTTATGATGTTATTATGTGTATTAAGTACAAAAGATATATATAAAATGAGTGGTTTTCCGCAAAAGGCATCAGGGCCCGTAGTCTAGTGGCTATGACGTTGCCTCGACATGGCAAAGGTCAAGGGTTCAAGTCCCTTCGGGCCCACCATCCTTTAAATCTGCTGCCCTATCTTTAATTCTGATGGCTTTGTGGGATAACGGGGCAGGCTCGTGGGAAGCTGGCATTCCCAAAAAGCTCATTAGAGAAAAGGTGACTTCCTTCTTTTCGTTTCGGGCCATCATCTCATTGCACTTTCCGACGGGAGAAAAGAAAAATGAAGAAAGAAAAGAAGAAAAAAAGTGAAGAAAAAAAGTGATAACAAAAACGGCTCGGGCTGCGCTTGCTGGCAAGGGCAGGTGTTGCTGGCATTGCCGCAGCCATCGCCTCAGTATTAAGCGCTGCACCTGCGGGCATGAAGGATGGGTACTCGTACAGTGCACGACGGAATTATTGTCATCAATTTAACCGTAAGCAGGAGGAGAAACAAGGCCAAAGCCTTCGGAAGCAAAATAAGCCATCAGTAATGCCTTTTTAGGGAATGATGCCCGTCAAAGCTGCATTGAAGCAGGTAGATTCAACAAGCTGAAGTATTACGCCAGGGGAAAGCACAATCTCCATATTTAATCCGTATCCCTTTAAGTATGCATTGCCTCAGCACGGGCTTCATCCATTTAATCTCTCGTTAGGCGATACTGAAAAAATCCATCCACCCATGGCTGCAGACGGCCATTTTGCAAAAAGCAAAATGTCCTACGG